>Ga0222712_10000928_pt1 | contig 37511 bp, 30 predicted proteins | sample C33_657DmetaG_FD_165043 | JGI IMG/M metagenome (GOLD analysis project Ga0222712, IMG submission 165043) | Estuarine water microbial communities from San Francisco Bay, California, United States - C33_657D | ecosystem: Environmental > Aquatic > Marine > Unclassified | place: USA: California... | reverse complement strand
TCCCAGACTTTCTGGGCCGTGGCGCCTTCGAGGACGTCCTGGATACCGAAGTGGCGCCGCAGTTCCAGGTGCGTCCAGTGGAACAGCGGGTTGCGCAGCGTGGACGGCACCGTCTCGGCCCAGGCCTGGAATTTCTCGCGGGAGGTGGATTTTCCGCCGGTGATCAGGTCTTCGCTGACGCCGTTGGCGCGCATCGCCCGCCACTTGTAATGGTCGCCGGCCAGCCATACGGCCGTGAGGTCTTCGAAGCGACGGTCGTCGGCGATGTCCTTCGGGCTGAGGTGGCAGTGGTAGTCGACGATGGGCTGGGCCTTCGCGACGCCGTGGTACAGCTTCTGCGCCGTGCCGGTCGAGAGGATGAAGTGGTCGTCCAGGAAGGCCATGTCGTCGCGGGGCTCAGATGGACATCGCGGCGAAGCCGCCGTCGACGACGATCTCGGCGCCGGTGACGAAGCTGCCCGCGTCGGACGCGAGGAGGAGGGAGGCGCCGATGAGTTCCTTGGCTTCGCCGAAGCGGTTCATCGGGGTCTTGCCGAGGATCGTGGCCACGCGCTCAGGGGTGAGCACCTTGCGGTTCTGTTCGGCGGGGAAGAAGCCCGGCACGAGCGTGTTGACGCGGACGCCCTTGGCCGCCCATTCGCGGGCGAGGTTCTTGGAGAGGTTGTGGACCGCGGCCTTGGAGGCGGAGTAGGTGAAGACGCGCGAGAGCGGCAGGATGCCGGATTCCGAGCCGAGGTTGATGATCGAGCCCTTGCCGGCCTTCACCATCGCTTCGCCGAAGACCTGGCAGCCGAAGACGACGCCCTTCACGTTCACCGTGAGGATCTTGTCGAGCTGGGCCTCGTCGATCTCGAAGAAGGGCGTGGGCGAGTTGACGCCGGCGCCGTTGACCAGGACGTCGACCTTGCCGTGCTTGGCGAGGATGCCGTCGCGCAGCTTGATGAGGTCGGCCTTGTTGGTGGCCTCGCAGGAGAGGAACTCGCCGGAGCCGCCGGCGGACTTGATCTTGGCCAGACGGGCGTCGGCCTTGGCGGGGTCGCGGCCGACCAGGATGACGTGGGCGCCGGCCGAGGCGAAGCCTTCGGCCATGGCGCCGCAGAGTTCGCCCGTGCCGCCGATGACGACGGCGACGCGACCTTGGAGGGAGAAGAGATCGAGGGAGGACATGAGACTAGAGTATGGAGTTTGGAGTATAGAGTATGGGAGGCGGAGGCTTACCGGACGACGCGGGCGCCGCCGCCGGCGAGCTGCTTCTCGACTTCCTTGCGGGTGACCATCGACGTGTCGCCGGGGGTCGTGGACGCCAGCGCGCCGTGGGCGGCGCCGTAGTTCACGGCCTTCTGGGCGTCGTTATGCTCGAGGAAGCCGAAGATCAGGCCGGAGGCGAAGCTGTCGCCGCCGCCGACGCGGTCGAGGATCTCGAGCTCGGGGAACTGGATGCTGTCGTGGAACTTGCCGTCGTGCCAGCAGATGGCGCTCCAGTCGTTCTTGGTGGCGGTGATCACGCGGCGGAGCGTGGTCGCGGCGACCTTGAAGTTCGGGAACTGCTTCACGGCCTCGCCGATCATGTCCTTGAAGGCCTGGGTCTCGATGTTGGAGATGTTATGGTCGACGCCCTTGACCTCGAAGCCGAGGGAGGCGGTGAAGTCCTCCTCGTTGCCGATCATCACGTCGACGTACTTGGCGATCTCGCGGTTCACTTCCTGGGCCTTCTTCAGGCCGCCGATGGTCTTCCAGAGGGAAGGGCGGTAGTTGAGGTCGTAGGAGACGATGGTGCCGTGCTTCTTGGCGGCCTTGACGGCCTCGATGGTGGCCTGCGCGGTGGTCTCGGAGAGGGCCGCGAAGATGCCGCCGGTGTGGAGCCAGCGGACGCCGAGCTTGCCGAAGAGGTGTTCCCAGTCGAAGTCGCCGGGCTTGATCTGCGAGGCGGCGGTGTTGCCGCGGTCCGGGACGCCGACGGCGCCGCGGATGCCGAAGCCGCGCTCGGTGAAGTTGAGGCCGTTGCGGACCGTGCGGCCGATGCCGTCGTCCTCGCGCCACTTGATGAAGTCGGTGTTCACGCCGCCCTGCATCACGAAGTCCTCGAGCAGGCGGCCGACCTCGTTGTCGACGAAGGCCGTGCACACGGAGGTGCGGAGGTTGAAGCACTTGCGGAGGCCGCGGGCGACGTTGTATTCGCCGCCGCCTTCCCAGACCTGGAACTGGCGCGTGGTGCGCACGCGGCCTTCGCCCGGGTCGAGGCGGAGCATGATTTCACCGAGGGAGACTTGGTCGAAGGCGCATTCCTTCGCCGACTTGATCTGGAGAGCCATGGTAGGAGGAGTTGGGATTGAGAAGTGAGGGGGGCTTAGCCGGTCGGCAGCGCAGCGAGGTCGAACGGCTGATGGCCGATGTGGGACGCGATCTCGTTGAAGGCTTCGACTTCGGCCTTGGAGAAGAGGAGGCCGCCGGCCTTCTGGCTGCGCGCGGCGAAGGTCGCCTCGAGCTGGCCGGGGAGCATGCACTTCTCGTTGCCATGGCCGAGGACGTCGTCGATCACGGCCTTGACGTTCTGGCCCTGGGTGCGGCCCTGGGCGAAGGCGCCGGAGCTCATGGCCTCGGGGTGGATCACCTGGAAGAAGAAGGCGCAGGCCTGCTTCTCGCCGGGGACGTGCGTGCGGCTGCGGATGGTCGGGAGCGAGCCGCCGATGTAGCCGGCGACGATCTCATTGATCAGCGAGAGACCGTAGCCCTTGTGCGCGCCGAACGGGATGAGCGACACGGCTTCGTTCGGGTCGAGGGTGACCTTGCCGTCCTTGTCCACGGCGGCGTCGGGCGGGAGCATCTTGCCTTCGCGCTTGAGCACCTGGACGCGGCCCATGGCGATGACCGAGGTGGCCCAGTCGATCACGATCGGGAAACCGAGTTCCTTGGTCGTGGGGAAACCCCACGAGTGCGGGTTGGTGCCGAGCGTCGGGAACTTGCCCTGGAAGGGGACGACTTCCGCGAGCGTGGCGGTGCAGTTCGTGTAGGCGATGTAACCGCGCTTGGCGGCTTCCATCACGTAGCCGCCGCCCCAGAGGTAGTGGAAGGCGTTGTCGACGGAGACCGTGCCCACGCCGTATTTGTCGGCGAGCTCGATGCAGCGCTCGATGGCGTCGACGGCGACGGCCTGGCCGAGCTTCTGGTGCGCGTCCCAGACTTCGGCGGCTTCGAAGCGCGAGGCCTTCTTGGTGACGGTGGCGTTCGGGGTGCAGCCCGGGACCTTGGCGCCGGAGCCGAAGAGTTCGTCGAGGTGCAGGGCCTTCAGCGCGTTGTGCGTGCGGATGCCGTGGTGCGTGGCCATGCTGGCCATCTGGGCGGCCTGCGCGGACTCCTTGGCGCCGAAGCCGCGCTTCACGTAGGCGGCGGTGACGAGCGCCTCGTGGGCGGCGCGGGGGACGACGTAGAATACTTCGGACATGGTGAGGGGCGGGTGCGGGTTAGAAATGCTTCTTGAACGTGACTTCCGGGTTCTTGACGCCTTCGGGCTTCTCGCCGCGGAAGCCCGCGATGAGGTTGTGGACGGCGGTCGAGGCCTGGCGGACGACGCTCTCGTTGGTGCGCGAGGCGATATGCGGCGTGATGATCGAGTTCGGCAGGTTCGTCAGCGGGTGGTCGGCGGGCGGCGGCTCCTGGTCGAGGACGTCGGAGGCGTAGCCGCGGAGGGCGCCGCTCTTGAGGGCGGCGGCCACGTCGGCGCTATTGACGACTTCGCCGCGGGCGCAGTTCACGATCAGCGCGCCGGGCTTCATCAGGGCGATGGTGCGGGCGCAGATCAGGTTCTGGGTCTCGGGCTTGAGGTCGGTGTGCAACGAGACGTAATCGGAGATCTTCAGGAGGTCTTCGACGGTGTCCATGCGACGGATGCCGTATTGCTTGGCGAAGGCGTCGTCCCAGTGGCGGCCGTGCCCGACGAGCTCGATGCCGAAGGCCTTGGCGCGGACGGCGACTTCCTTGCCGATGCGGCCCAGGCCGACGATGCCCATGGTCTTGCCGAGGAGCTCGAAGCCCGTCTTGCGCTTCCAGCCGCCGGCGCGGGTGGAGTCCGTGTGGAACAGGAAATTACGCTCCAACGCGAGCAGGAGCAGGAAGGCGTGCTCGGCCACGGTGGTGTGGTTGACGCCGGGGGTGAAGAGCACCGGGATGCCCTTGGCGGTGGCCGTCTTGATGTCGATCTTGTCGACGCCGATGCCATACTTGCTGATCACCTTGAGGCGGGGCAGGGCCTTCTCGAGGACCTTGGCCGTGATGGCGTCGTCGCCGCAGATGTAACCGTCGAAATCCCCCATCAGCGCGAGCGTGTCGGCTTCGTTGAGCGGCCCGCGGGCCGTGACGATCTCCCAGCCCGTTTCCTTCAGCAGGCGATGATGGTCGCCCGGGGTGTCTTGGAAGGAGGTGGTCGTGATCAGGACGCGCGGCTTCGACATGGGTATATTCACGCCCAAGGTGGCTTCAGGTCGGGTTTCCGTCAACAGGACTTCTGGGGTGGACTTGCATCGGAAACGCCCTTTGCCTTGTAAATCCCCCCTCTATGACCGAAGCCCCCGGAAAAATCGGCAACAAGCGCTGGATCATCTGCGCTCTGTTGTTCTTCGCCGCCACGATCAACTACATCGACCGGCAGGTCATCGGTCTGCTCAAGCCGGCCTTGGAGAAGGAGTTCGGTTGGGACGAGCGCACCTACGCCGCCATCGTCTTCAGCTTCCAGTTCGCCTACGCCATCGGCATGCTGCTTTCGGGCCGCATCATCGACCGCATCGGCATCAAGAAGGGCTTCATCATCTTCGTCGGCCTCTGGAGCCTGGCGGCGATGGGTCATGGCTTCGCGCATCTCCTGCCCGCCTTCAGCCTGCCCTGGATGCAGATCGACGCCAAGACCGGCTTCGCGTTCGTCACCCTGACCGGCGCGGCCGCCGGCTTCGCCCTGATGCGCTTCCTGCTGGGCCTCGGCGAGGCGGGCAACTTCCCGGCTTCGATCAAGGCCACCGCGGAGTGGTTCCCGAAGAAGGAGCGGGCCTTCGCGACGGGTATCTTCAATTCCGGCACGAACATCGGCGCGCTGGGCGCTCCGCTGATCGTGCCGTGGATCGCCGTCACCTGGGGTTGGCAGTGGGCTTTCATCATCACCGGCGGGATCGGTTTCGTCTGGGTCATCTGGTGGGCGATCTGCTACCACACCCCTCGTCAGCACCCGACCATCACTCCGGCCGAGCTGGCCCACATCGAGTCCGACCCGCCTGACGAGCAGGGCAAGGTCAGCTGGCTCAGCCTGCTGAAGTTCCGCCAGACCTGGGCTTTCGCCCTCGGGAAGTTCATGACGGACCCGGTCTGGTGGCTCTACCTCTTCTGGATCCCGGGCTTCCTGAACAAGCAGCATGGCGTGGACCTCAAGAACATCGGCCTGCCGCTCGTGACGATCTACCTCATCGCCGACGTCGGCAGCATCGGCGGCGGCTGGGTCTCGTCCCGGCTGATCAAGGCCGGCTGGACCGTCAACGCGGCCCGTAAGACGGCGATGGGCATCTGCGCCGTGAGCGTCATCCCGATCGTCTTCGTCAACGAGGTCGGGATGTGGCCCGCGGTCTTCCTCGTCTCGCTGGCCGCCGCCGCCCACCAAGGGTGGTCGGCCAACATCTTCACCCTCGCGTCCGACATGTTCCCCCGCAAGGCCGTGGGATCCGTCGTCGGCATCGGCGGCATGGCCGGCGCGGTAGGCGGCATGCTCCTGGCCTTCGTGGTCGGCGAGGTTCTGCAGCGTACGGGTTCCTATGCCATCCTTTGGTTCATCGCCGGCTCGGCCTACCTGATCGGCCTCCTGGTCATCCATGTGCTGGTCCCGCGCCTGGAGCCGGTGAAGATGGAAGACATCGCCGAAGCCGAGGCGAAGTAAGCCTCGCCGGAACGTCCAAGGAAAAGGGCCCCGTCACGGGGCCCTTTCTGTCGGCGGACTCGTCGGAGCTCAGCCGGCGACGACGATGTTCACCAGCTTGCCCGGGACGACGATCTCCTTCACGACAGGCTTGCCGTCCGTGAACTTGAGGACGTCCGCGTCGGCCTTGGCCAGCGCGAGCAGGGCGTCCTTGGAGATGTCCTTGGTGACCTTGGCGGTGGAGCGGACCTTGCCGTTGACCTGGAAGATGACTTCGACGGTCGATTCGACGAGCTTGGCGGGGTCGAATTTCGGCCAGCCGGCGGCGGTGATGCCCTGCTTGTTGCCGAGGCGGGCCCAGATCTCCTCGCAGACGTGCGGGGCGAACGGGGCGGCGAGGCGCACGAAGTCCTCGACGGTCGAGCGGCGCAGGGCCGGCGATTTCTCGGCGACGTTCATCAGGATCATCATCTGCGAGATGGCGGTGTTGAACTGCAGGGTCTCGATGTCCTTCTCGACCTTCTGGATGGTGCGGTGCAGTTCCCGGACGAGCTCTTCGGATTCCGCGCCGTCGGCGCTGATCTTCGCCGAGGCCGCCCCGGTGTTCTCGTCGACCGCGAGGCGCCAGAGGCGCCTGAGGAAGCGGGTGATGCCGATGATGCCGTCGGAGTTCCAGGGCTTGGAGGCCTCGAGCGGTCCGAGGAACATGAGGTACATGCGCAGGGCGTCGGCGCCGTGGTCCTTGACGATGGCGTCCGGGTTCACGACGTTGCCGCGGCTCTTGGACATCTTCTCGCCGTCCTCGCCCATGATGAGGCCCTGGTGGAAGAGCTTCTTGAAGGGTTCCGCGGTCGGCAGGACGCCGATCTCGTGGAGGAAGCGATGCCAGAAGCGCGCGTAGAGGAGGTGGAGCACCGCGTGCTCGGCGCCTCCGATGTAGAAGTCGGGGCAGCCCCAGTACGCGAGGTCGGCCTTGGAGGCCAGGGCTTCGGCGTTCTTGGGGTCGATGTAGCGGAGGTAATACCAGCAGGAACCGGCCCACTGCGGCATCGTGTTGGTCTCGCGCGAAGCCCTGACCCAGAGCGGGCCGGGTTGGGGCTTGGACTGCGGGACGGTGGCGCCGGAAGCGACGTCATACCAGACTTCGGTCCAATCGGGCTCCTTCGAGAGCGGCGAGTCGCCGGTCGGGGAGGGCTGGTAGGACTTGACGGTCGGCAGGGTGAGCGGGAGCTGCTTGGAGGTCAGCGGCACGGCGCACACCTCGACGCCGTTGAGCTGGCAGGTGACGGGCTCCTTCGGGAGGAATTCGCGGACTTCGGAGTCGGCGGGGATCTTCGCGTAATCTTCACGCGAGACCCAGAGGAGCGGGAAGGGCTCGCCCCAGTAACGCTGACGCGAGAAGAGCCAATCGCGCAGCTTGAAGTTCACGGCGAGCCTGCCCTGGCCCTTGGCGGCGAGGTCGGCGGTGATCTTCTTCTTGGTCTCGGTGGCGGACAGGCCGTCGAAAGGACCGGAGTTCACCATCGGTCCGTCTTCGGTCCAGGGCCGCTCGTTGACGTCGACGGCTTCCTTGGAGCCGACGACCTGGATGATCGGCAGCTTGAATTCCTTGGCGAATTCCCAGTCGCGTTCGTCGTGCGCGGGCACGGCCATGATGGCGCCGGTGCCGTAGGTGATCAGGACGTAGTCGGCGGTCCAGACAGGGATCTTCGCGCCGTTGACGGGGTTGATGGCGTACGCGCCGGTGAACACGCCGGTCTTCTTCTTGTCGGCGAGGTCGGTGCGCTCGAGGTCGGTCTTATTGCGGACCGCGGCCACGTAGTTGTCGACGGCCTGCTTCTGGGCGGCCGTGGTGATCTTGCCGATGAGAGGGTGCTCGGGCGCGATGACCATGTAGGTCGCCCCGTAGAGGGTGTCGGGGCGGGTGGTGAAGACGGTCAAGGCGTCGGCATGGCCGTCCAGCTTGAAACTGACCTCGGCGCCCTCGGACTTGCCGATCCAGTTCTTCTGGAGCCGCTTGGTCGAGTCCGGCCAGTCGACGTGGTCGAGGCCTTCGATGAGCTTGTCGGCGTAGGCGGTGATGCGCAGGACCCACTGGCGGATCGGACGACGTTCGACGGGGTGGTTGCCGCGGTCGGAACGGGGGCCTTCGGGGGTGTTGAGGACCTCCTCGTTGGCGAGCACGGTGCCGAGGGCGGGGCAGAACCAGACGGGCTTCTCGGACACGTAGGCGAGACCATGGCGGAAGAGCTTGAGGAAGATCCACTGCGTCCAGCGGAAGTAGTCCTCGTCCGTCGTGGACAGTTCGCGGTCCCAGTCGATGGCGAAGCCGAGCATCTGCAGCTGGCGACGGAAGTTGTCGATGTTGCGCTTAGTCTGGACGGCCGGGTGTTCCCCGGTCGCGATCGCATGCTGCTCCGCGGGCAGGCCGAAGGCGTCCCAGCCCATCGGGTGGAGGACGTTGAAGCCGTTCGCCTTCTTGTAACGGGCGAGGATGTCGGACGCGGTGTAGCCCTCGGGATGGCCGATGTGGAGGCCGGCGCCGGAGGGGTAGGGGAACATGTCCAGGACGTAGTATTTCGGCTTGCCGCAGCCGATGGGTTCGGTGCGGAAGGTGGACTGTTCTTTCCAGACGGCCTGCCACTTCGTCTCGAGGGCGGAGAAATCGTAGCTGCCGGGTTTTGTTTCCGAAGTGTCCATGGAGGCCTGCAGATAGGAGGTTCGGGACGGCGCTGGCAAGGTTTTGGAGCATCTCCGGCCCTATCCCGCTTGCCTCAGCCCGCCGCCGGGGGTTATCTGGCCGTCATGAACGTGCTCGTGGTGGGGGGCGCCGGCTACATCGGCAGTCATTGCGTCCGGCAGGCGCTGGCCGCCGGGCATCAGGTCGCCGTGCTGGACGACCTCTCCTACGGGCATGCCGGGTCGGTCCCGGCCGGGGTGAGGCTTTTCCGCGCCGACATGGGCGACCAGGCCGCCGTCCGCGCGGCCTTGCGCGAGAGCTCCACGGAGGTGGTCATCGACTTCGCCGCCTACACGAACGTGGGCGAATCGGTCCAGCAGCCGGAGCGCTACCACGAGAACAACGTCGTCCGCACCGAGGGCCTGCTGCAGGCCATGCTCGCCGAAGGGGTCAGTAAACTGGTCTTCTCGAGCACGTGCGCGACCTACGGCATCCCGGAACGGATGCCCATGTCGGAAGACCTTTCGCAGAAGCCCATCAACCCCTATGGCGCGACGAAGCTGGCGGTCGAACGGCGTCTGACCGAGCTCGCCTCCGGTCATGGGCTGAGCTTCGCGGCCTTCCGTTATTTCAATGCCGCCGGAGCGTCCGCCGACGGCGCCATCGGCGAAGACCATTCGCCTGAGACGCATCTGATCCCTCTCGCCATCGCGGCCGCCCTGGGCCGGCGTCCGCCGCTGAAGGTCTTCGGGACTGATTATCCCACGCCCGACGGCACCTGTCTGCGCGATTACGTCCATGTCGACGACCTCGCCCGGGCCCATCTCGACGTGCTCCCTAAGCTGGAACGGCCGGGTCAGGCCTTGTTCTATAACCTCGGCACGGGCACGCCTTATTCCGTCCGGGAGGTCATCGCCAGCGTCGGGCGCGTGCTCGGTCGTCCCGTCCCTCATGAGGTCGCCCCTCGCCGCGAAGGCGATCCTCCCGCGTTGTATGCCGACGCCTCCAAGGTCCGCCGTGAGCTCGGCTGGTCGCCGCGGTATGATTCGCTCGACAGCATCGTGCTGACGGCATGCCATTGGCACCTCGCCCGACCGAACGGCTACGCCTCCTGACCCGATGTCCGAACAGCTTCACCCCCACTGGCGCATCCAGTATATCCGTTCCCGGAAAGTCCCGGGCGCCGGCAGTCCCTTCGCGGCGCTGCTCGCCGCGAACGACGACGAGACGAACCTGATCCTGCACCGAGGTCCCCGCTGTTTCGTCATCCTCAACAACTCGCCTTACAATCCCGGGCACCTGATGGTCCTGCCGAACCGCGAGGTCGGGGAGCTGTCCGAGCTGACCTCCGACGAACGCGCCGAGCTGATGGACCTCCTCGTCCTCTGTCAGCGCGTCCTGCAGCAGGTGATGAGCCCCGCCGGCTTCAACGTCGGCCTCAACCTCGGCAAGGCCGCGGGCGCGGGCATCCCGACGCACCTTCACTTCCACATCGTGCCCCGCTGGGACGGCGACCACAACTTCATGCCCGTGATCGCCGACACGCGCGTCCTGCCGCAGGCCCTCGCCGAGCTGTGGGCCCGTCTCAAGCCCGCCTTCGCCGCCGCATGAGCCGGGTCGTCGACATCTCCGTCCGCCATGCGAAGACCAAGGTCTCCGCGGTGTCCGTCCAGCGGGTCGTCCATGCCCTCGACAAGCTCAAGGGCTACCATTGTCCCGCGGGCTCGCTGTCCGTCGCCTTCCTCGGCGACAAGGAGACCGCGAAGCTGCACGACGAATTCCTGGGCGACCCGACGGTGACCGACGTCATTACTTTCGTCGGCGAGGAGCACCCGGGCGAGGCCTTCGCCGGGGAGATCTGCGTGAACATCGACCAGGCCCGCCGGGCCGCGAAGGAACATGGCGTCACCCTCGCCACCGAGCTCCGCCTGTACGTCGCCCACGGCTGGCTGCACCTCGCCGGGCTCCGCGACGGCAACCGCAAGGAATCGGCGGCCATGCGGGTCGGCGAGGCCGTGGCCGTCTCGCATCTCGACAAGCTCGGCGCCAAGCTGCGCGTCCGCGATTAACGGACTCGCCCTCGGGGTCGTCCACGTCCAACTTCACCGCAGGATGAAGCGAACCGTCATCATTCACTCCGGCGGGATGGACTCCACCGTGCTCCTGGCGCATCTCCTGGCCGAGGGCAGGGAAGCGCACGCGCTTTCCGTGGACTACGGCCAGCGTCACCGGCGTGAGCTCGTGGCCGCCGCCGAGATCTGCGCCCATTACCGGGTGCCGCACCGCGTCGCCGACCTCCGTGGCGTGACTTCGCTGTTCGGAGCCAATGCGCTCACCGACGCCCAGGTCGCCGTGCCGGAGGGTCACTACGAGGAGGCCAGCATGAAGGCCACCGTCGTGCCGAACCGGAACATGCTGCTCATCGCGACCGCCGCCGCCTGGGCGATGTCGCTCAAGGCTTCGTCCGTCGCCTATGGCGCGCACGGCGGCGATCATGCGATCTACCCCGACTGCCGGCCGGCCTTCGCCGATGCCTTGGACAAGGCCATCCGCCTCGCCGATTGGCATGAGGTCTCCTTGGAGCGGCCCTTCGTGGGCATGGACAAGGCCGCCATCGTCCGCCGCGGCGCCGAGCTCGGCGTGCCTTTCGCCCTGACCTGGTCCTGCTATGTCGGCGGCGACCGGCACTGCGGGCGCTGCGGGACCTGCGTGGAGCGTCGCGAGGCCTTCCAGCGGGCGGGCGTGACGGACCCGACGCCTTACGCGGCCTAGGCTTATTCTGCGGATAAGCGGTCGTAAGATCCGCCGGCCGGTCTTCCATTTGATTTGAAGGCGGTCGCCGCGGCTCGCTATGACATGTCCGTGCTCCGACGCCTCCACCGGCCCATCGCCTGGCTCGCCCTCGTGGCGTGGCTCGCCGCGTCCGGTCTGTCCTGGGACCTGCTGCAGGTGGTCGCTTGGACGAAGATGTCGGTGGAGAACGCCGAGCGGCGTTCGGTCGGGGCGGCGGTGACCAAGGCCCTCTCCGATGCGCCGTGCGCGATGTGCAAGGCCGCGCAGGAGGGACGCAAGCAAGGCGAACAGCGGCCGCTGGCGAAAGATGACGCCGTGAAGGCGAAGGCCAAGCCGGACACCGCGGCCGAGGCTTTCGCGGTCGTCGGCGCGGACGATTTCCAAGGTCCGGCGCATGCCCGGCCCACGGATGAGACCGGGATGATGCGCGTCAGCGACGTGCCGGTGCCGCCCCCTCGTCTGCGCGGCTGATCACCGTTGCCGGTCGCGGTCAGTTCGGCCGGCGCGTGGCTCACTCCCTCCACCCAAGTCGCACCCCTCGGTGCGCACCGTCGCCCGCGCGGACCGCCACACCCGTGTCGGCGACATCACCAACCCATACCCAACCATGAATGTTTCCTCCCTCGCCGCCCGGCCTGCCCGCGTGGCCTTGTTCTCCCTCCTCGCCCTCGGGGCCTATACCGCCGCCCAGGCCTGCCCCTGCGGCTGCGTCCGGGTCCCGGTCGACAACCTGCCGGACCGTAAGGCCGCCGTCGCCAGCCCGTTCACGTTCGACGTCCGCTATGACTACGTCGACCAGAACCGGCGCAACAACGACGCGCACGCGCATTTCTACGCCGTGCACCGCAATATCACCACCACCTTGGAGACCAGCATCGGCGGCCAGGTCTGGTCGCTCGCGATCCCGAGGGTCGACCGGACGCTGCGCACGAACATCGTGCCGAGCCTGGCCAACCCTAACCCGACCAATACCAGCCAGGACGTCAGCGGTCTCGGTGACATCGCCGTCTCGACCCGGTTCAAGTGGGCCGACTATGTCGTGATCGCCGGCGTCAAGCTCCCCACCGGCGCCGACGACCTCGCCTTGAACGTCTCGCGCCGCTATCTGCAGCCCGGCACCGGCTCGACCGACCTCATGCTCGCCGTCCGCCGCGAATACGCCGCCGACGCCGATCATCCGTGGTTCTTCTGGCAGGTGGGCGCCCAAGGGTCCGTGGCCTATGACGCGAACTTCCGGCCGGGCAGCACGCTGACCGGCACGCTCGGCGTACGTTACGGCTGGACCGAGGCGTTGAACTTCTCGCTCCAGACCACGGCGATCCGCCAGTTCCGGGACAAGAATACGATGAGCGCCGCCGGTTTCACGGCCTACGCCGAGGACCTCGAGAGCGCCGCGTTCTCGACGCACGTCGCCGCCGGACTGACCTACCAGCTGGGGGCGCAGACCAGCGCCTACGTATTCTACAGCACCCCGATGAAGAACAACAACCTGTCCGACCGGCCTAACGGTACTCAGGTCAATCCCGTCCACTCGAGCGAGATCTGGTCGGTCGGCCTGTCGCACTCGTTCTGAGCGGCTTGGTTTCATCGCCTTCCGGGGCCTGCCGCATGAGGATGCGGCAGGCCTCTTTTTGGTCCTTTTCCTGCTCGAGCTGCCCGCATCTTCCTTGCGACCGGGCCGTCCGCCGTCCTATCTGCTGGCTGTCCCATGTTCACCTGCAGCAAGACCTACCGCGACATCCCGTTCGCCCACCGGCAGCATCGGCATGACGGGCATTGCTCATTCCTGCACGGGCACAACTGGGGCATCGAGATCGAGTTCGGCTGCGAGCGCCTGGACGAGCGCGGTTTCGTCGTGGACTTCGGCGGCCTCGGTTTCCTGAAGACCTGGATCGCGGACAACCTCGACCACGCCTGTCTTTTCGCCAAGGAAGACCCCGTCCGGGAGCAATTGCTGAAGGATTATCCCAAGCTCTTCCGTCCGCTCGTGATCGACTCCGTCTCCACGGAGGGCATCGCGAAGTTCCTCTTCGAGACCTTCGATCCGATGGTGCGCCGTGAGACCGGCGGGCGCGCCTGGATCCGGCAGCTCGTCCTGCACGAAGATAGCAAGAACAAGGCGAGCTATCAGCCGCCGGCCTGACCATGGCGGAGCTTTACCCTGTCAATGAGACGTTCCTCAGCTGGCAAGGGGAGGGCGTCCATCTCGGGCGCAAGGCCTTCTTCATCCGGCTGCAAGGCTGCCCGGTGAAGTGCGCCTGGTGCGACTCCGCTTCCACCTGGCACCCGCAGTTCGTCCCCAAGCAGGTGCGCAAGGCCACGGCCGCCGAGCTTGCGGCCGAGGCGGCCGCGGCCCGGCCCGAGTTCGTGGTCCTGACCGGCGGGGAACCGTGCATCCATGAGCTGACTCCGCTGTTGGCCGCCTTGGCCGGCGTGGGCCTCAAGGCCCACCTTGAGACCTGCGGCGCATATCCCATCGCCCCGGGCTTCGCTTGGGTCACCGTCAGTCCCAAATGGGCCAAGCCGCCGCTGGCCGAAGCCTTGGCCCGGGCGGATGAGGTGAAGCTGATCGTCGAGGCCCCGGATAGCATCACCCGGTGGACCGAGGCCGTCGGCGGCCGATGGCCGGTCGCCCACGTCTGGCTCCATCCGGAGTGGTCGCGCCGGGCCGACCCGGCCGTGTTGCGGACCATCACCGAACAGGTGAAGTCGGTCGGGGCACCTTATCGTGCTGGTTGGCAGGTGCATAAGCCCTACGCGGCGGATAGTCTCGATGAGCGGGCCCGTCCGCCGGCGCCCCTGGGCGGCGACCTCTCCAAGGGTTTTTGAGCCGGGTGGCGTCCTTGGGCGGCCAGGTGCCGGACCTTCGCCCCGGTACTATCTTCGCATGGTGACTTTTTTTGCTTCACACTGGGGCGGAACCCTCATTCAAAACGACCTCATGAACCGACCCGCCGTGCTCGCTCTTGAAGATGGAACCATTCTTCGGGGCAGGGCGTTCGGAGCTTCGGCGACCCTCTGCGGCGAAGTCGTGTTCAACACGAGCATGACCGGCTACCAGGAGATCCTGACGGACCCCTCCTACTTCGGGCAGATCGTCACCATGACCGCGCCGCAGATCGGCAACTACGGCGTCAATGAGGACGACTTCGAATCCGCCCGCCCGCACGTCGCCGGTTTCGTCGTCCGCGACCTTTCGCCCATCGTCTCCAACTGGCGCGCCACCACGGACCTCGGCGCCTGGCTCGCCAAGTACGGCATCCCCGGCATCGAGGGCGTCGACACCCGTTTCCTGACCAAGAAGCTGCGTTCGGCCGGCGTGATGAAAGCCTGTCTCTCGACCGAGGGCATCACCGACGAGGAAGCCCTGAAGCGCGCCCGCGCCTGGACCGGCACCGTCGGGGCCGATTTCGTCAAGGACGTCACCTGCCGGGCTCCTTATCACTTCAACGCCAAGGCCGGCGATTGCGAGGCCTTCACCGTCCCGGGCACGTTGCTCAACAAGCCGAAGAACCGGCCGACGAAGTATCGCATCGCGGCCTATGACTTCGGCGCGAAGACGTCCATCTTCCGCCGCCTGGTGGCCTCCGGTTTCGACGTCCACGTCTTCCCGGCCCGCACCCCGGCCGCCGAGATCCGCGCCTTCAATCCCGACGGCGTCTTCCTGTCCAACGGCCCGGGCGATCCCGCCGCCCTGAAGTACGCCCACGAAGCCGTGGCCGACCTCATCAAGTCCTACCCCGTCTTCGGCATCTGCCTCGGCCATCAGATCATCACCCACGCCATCGGCGCTTCCACGTACAAGCTGAAGTTCGGCCATCGCGGCGGCAACCAGCCGGTCAAGAACACCGAGGAAGGGCGCGTCTCGATCACCGCGCAGAACCATGGTTTCGCCTCGAAACGCGAGGAGCTGGAGCGCTGCGGCGCCGTCGTCACGGAAGTAAACCTCAACGACGACACCGTCTCGGGCCTCCGTCTCAAGGACAAGCCGGTCTTCTCGGTCCAATATCACCCGGAAGCCGGGCCTGGTCCGAACGACGCCGACGTCCTCTTCGACCGTTTCTACGACCTGATCGCCAAGGCCAAGGGCGCGAAGTAAGCGCCCCGATGACGGCGAGGTTCCTCAGCGCCTGGTTGCTCGCAGGGTGCCTGGTCGGTTGCGCCGTCCGTCCGCCCACGTCGGAGCAGGCGCTGGCGGAACTCATCGAGGACGCCGCCGCCGGGCGCGCCCACCCCGGCCGCTATCAGAACGTCGACCCCGTCGATGATGCGTCGATCCGGCGCTTCCTCCATGTCGAGGAATGGCTCGATGTGAACGCCGAGGCCGTCACCGAGGTCCGTCCCGCGCCGGTGCCCAGGGAGGGCGCCCACCGTTTCACCGTTTCGGCGGACGGACGGGTGACCTACCTGATCAGCCTGGGCTGGCCCGGTCCACAGGTGCGTTCCCGGGTGCTGCGTCCCGCGCCCGGGTCGACCATCACCTTACTTGGTTGGCCGGATCGCCTCAGCTGGGAGCAGTTAGGCGCCGTCTGCGTCATCGCGACCCCTCCGGAGATGGTCGACGAGGAGAACCATCCCTGCCGCCAGGCCTTCGTCTTCCGGGTCGAAGCCCCGCGCTAGCCTCAGAGCTCGACCTGCATGCCGAGTTCGACCACGCGGCCGGGCGGCAGGTTGAAGTAGGCGGTGGCGGAGAGCGCGTTGCGGTTCAGGACCTCGAAGAGTTTCTCCTGTACGGTGTTGAGCGAGAAGCCGGTCGTAGCGCGGACGATGGTCTCGCGGCTCAGGAAATACGTCGTCTCGAGCGGGTTGGGGGTGATGCCAAGCTCGCGGTAAGCGGCCTCGAGCACTGGGAAGACGTCCTGTTTCTCGCGGAAACCAAAGCGTCCGGTGACGCTGAGCACGGAAGGGAACTCCTCGTGGCTGTCGACCCGGCAGAATTTCGGGCCACGGGTCTGGAAGCTCACGCGTTCGGACTCCGGCACCAGGGCCCGGTCCTCGTCGACCTTGAGCGTCACCACGATGAGGTTGTCATGCAGCGCGCGGTTATGCTTGAGGTTGTGGGCCAGGGCCATCGGCACGGCCTTGGTCGAGCCGGCGAGGTAGACCGCCGTGCCCTTCACGCGCGCCAGCTTGCCGTCGACGAAGCGGTCTTCGACGCTGTCCAGGAAGTTCTCGAAATCGCCGGCGGCCTCGCCTTCGCTCATCTTCTGCTTCATCACCAGGCGCCCTTTGTTCCAGACCGCCATGATGTAGTAGACCAGGAAGCCGGCGGCCAGCGGCAGCCAGCCGCTCTCCAGGATCTTCGGGAAGTTGGAGGACACGAAGACCACTTCGAGCAGGATCACCGGAGCGACGAAAGCGTAGGCCGTGATGGAGGGGATCTTGAAGCGCTGGCGGAGGTACTGGCCGAAGAGGATCGTCGTGATCAGCATCGTGAGGCTGACCGCGATGCCGTAGGCGCTGGCGAGGTGTTCCGACGACTTATACTGCAGCACGAGGAAGATGGAGCCGATCATGAGCAGCCAGTTGATGATCGGGATGTAGATCTGGCCTGATTCCTGGTCCGAGGTCCGCTCGATACGCATGCGCGGCAGGTAGTTCAGCTGGATCGCCTGCATCGTCGTCGAGAAGGCCCCGGAGATCAGCGCCTGCGACGCGATGATGGCCGCGAGGGTCGCGATCACGACCAGCGGGATCTGGGCCCAATTGGGCGCCATGTTGAAGAAGGGGTTGAAGCCGTGCGCGAACTCCGAGGCCGGCTGCGAAAGCGCCCAGGCGCCCTGGCCGAGGTAGTTGAGGATGAGCGCGGGGAAGACGATGAAATACCAGCCGGCGCGGATGGGCTTCTGGCCGAAGTGACCCATGTCGGCGTAAAGCGCCTCGGCTCCGGTCACGGAGAGGAAGACGGCGCTGAGGATGATCATCGAAAGGCCGGGATGCTCGATGAAGAACCCGATCGACTGCAGGGGATTGAACGCGTGGATGATGAGGGAAGCCTGGCTGGAATGAGCCACGAGCGAGCCGATGCCGGTCGCGGCGATGCAGGCGAACCAAGCCAGCGTGATCGGGCCGAAATACATGCCGACCCGGCCTGAGCCGCGTTTCTGGAGGGCGAACACCCCCACGAGGATGGCGGCCGCCATGGCGGGGATGAAGACGGTGAGGAAGTTGGCGGACAGCGGGCCTTTGAGGCTTTCATTGGCTTCCTTGATGCCTTCCAGGGCTGAGAGGACCGAGATGGCGGGGGTGATGACGCCGTCGCCGAAGAGCAGGGCGGTGCCGAAGACGCCCATCAGGACGAGCACGCTGCGGTGCTTGCGCTTGGCTTTATCTTGCTGGGCCGGCTCCGACCTTTTGTCGTCGGCCTTCTCCTTGGCCGAGGCCAGCGAGACCAGGGTCATGATGCCGCCTTCCCCGTCTTCGTTGGCCTCCATGATGAAGAGCACGTATTTGACGGTCACCACGCAGATCAGGGACCAGATGATCATCGAAACGGCGGGCACCACGATCTGTTCGACGGTGCCGCCGTTGTGCAGGCCGTTCCGGAGGCATTCCCGGAAAGCGTAGAGCGGGCTGGTCCCGATGTCCCCGAAGACCACGCCGAGGGCCGCGATGGTGGCCGCCAAGGTGAGGGGTTTGACGGGTGAGGAACCTTCGGAGGGTTCCGGCGCAGGTGAGCTCATGGAGAGTTATTCACACTGACAGCTCCCGGGGGGTAATCAAAACCAATCGGGGATGCCGGGGCTTGCCTTTTTGTCCCATAATCGCATTCCCAGACGCTCAGTCCGCCCCTTTCCAAACAATACGAACAATGAATAACCTCCAAACTATTATCATCCAAGGACTTGCACAGGCACAAGCCGCTCCCGCTGCTGGGGGCCAGGAGCAGGGCGGTGGCTGGACGATCCTGGTGATGTATGCGCTCCTTTTCGTGGGCATGTACTTCCTGCTCTTCGCTCCGCAGCGTAAGCGCCAGAAGGAACTCGAAAAGCTGCAGTCCGAGCTCTCCGTCGGCGACAAAGTCCTCGCCGCCGGCGGTATCTATGGTCGCGTGGTCTCGATCAAGGACGACCGCATCACTCTTGAGTTGGATTCCGGCCGTCTCGTCGTCCACAAGTCCGCCATCATGGGCAAGGACGTCGACGCCGTCGTCCAGGCCTGAAGTCTCACCCTCCAACGACCCTGACAATGACGTCCAGGACTTGGTTCTGGAAGATCGCGGTATCGCTCGTCGCCCTGGCTGTCGCCTGGTTCGAGTTCTACCCCGTCTCTCCGACTCCCCTCGAACAGTTTGTCCCGACCCAGGTCATCGCCCAGCGCGCCGAGTTCGACAAACTTCACGCCGAAGCCCTTGGCCGCGTCGAGCGCCACAAGGACCCGGCCGTCGCCGCCGACAAGAAATCGGTCTCCTACTTCCAGGCCCTGCGTGACATCGGCGAAGGCCGTGGCCGCGCCGCCCCGGTCGACCTCCGTCCGTTCTTCTTCACGGAAAACCAGATCGTCCGCGAGCCCGACCAGGCCAAGCGCAACGGCATCGTGCTGAAGCACCTGCTGGTCGCCTCCCAGGGGCGGCTCAAGCTCGGCCTCGACCTGCAGGGCGGGGTGTCCTTCACGCTCAAGGTCGATCCGACCGGCGCTGAAGCGGGGGAGAAATCCGCCGGCGACAAGTCCGGCGTCTCCCGGGCCGACATGGTCAGCCAGGCCATCCAGGTGATGGAGCAGCGCGTCAATCAGTTCGGCGTGGCCGAGCCCGTCATCCGTCCGGTCGGCGACCTCTCGCTGGAAGTCCAGCTCCCCGGCGAGGACGCGGCGAACAATCCCGACGTCATCGACGCCCTGAAGAAGCCCGCCAAGCTCGAGTTCCGTCAGGTGCACCGCACCGAGCGCCCCGCCGAGACCGAGCGCGAACACTCGCTCCGGTCCATGCCGGTCGATCCGCTGCTGGGCTCCGCCTCCGCCATCTCGACCTACGAGGTGCTTTCGCTGCGCGACGTCGACGCCCGGACCGGCGCCATCACCGTCACCCGCTACTACGTGCGCAAGACCGCCGACGCCACGGGTAAGATCATCAAGACCGCCTCCGGTCGTTCCGATGACGGCATCTCCTTCTACGTGGACATGAAGTTCACGGACGAAGGCTCGAAGAAGTTCGGCGACCTCACCGCCAAGATCGCCGAGGGCAACGTCCGCTCCGTCGGCCAGCTCGCCATCGTCCTCGACGGCAAGCTGCAGTCCGCCCCGAGCGTGCGCGAGGCCATCCGCAGCACGGGCGCGACCATCACGGGCTCGTTCTCGCGCGAGGAGGCCGTCGAGCTGGCCAACGTGCTCAACAACCCCCTCGAGTTCCCGCTCATCACGCAGGACGTCACCTCCGTCGGTCCGTCGCTCGCCAAGGACGCCCAGGGCAAGTCCGTCGTCGCCTCGTTGGTGGCCGTCGGCCTCGTCATCTTCTTCATGGTCGGGTTCTATGTCTGGGGCGGCTTCATCGCCATCCTCGGCATGATCCTCAACCTCCTGATGATGCTCGGCGCCATGGCCTACTTCGGCGCGACCATCACGCTCCCCGGGGTCGCCGCCCTCGTGCTCACCTTGGGCATGGCGGTCGACGCGAACATCCTGATCTTTGAGCGCGTCCGCGAGGAGGCCGCCCTGGGCAAGGACCGTTCCGTCGCCCTCCGCGAAGGTTACGCCCGCGCGACCTGGACGATCATCGACGCCAACCTGACGACCTTGCTCACGGCCTTGATCCTGGTCTTCATGGGCTCGGGTCCGATCCGTGGCTTCGGCATCACGCTCACCATCGGCATCTTCACCACGGTCTTCACCTCGCTGATCACCTGCCGCGGCCTGCAGGAGCTGGCCCTGTCCCGCGGCGTCATGACCCGCGTCTTCGGCCTGCCGGTCTTCAAGCCGACGCTCCAGATCCCTTTCCTGAACTACGCGCGCGTGGCCTTCGTCGTCAGCTGGGTGATCATCGCCCTAGGCCTCGGTCAGCTCGCGATCAAGGGCAAGGAAGCGTTCGGCAAGGACTTCCGCGGCGGCGAATCCGCCCTCGTCGCCCTTGCTCCGGGCGCCAAGGTCGACACCGGCAAGATCGTCGCCCTGGCCGGTTCCATCGGCTTGGCGGACACCACCGTCACCGTCCAGACGCCGGTCGGCGGCGGTGAGCCCACCCTGCGCATCGAGACCGAACTCACCAAGGACAAGTCCAAGGGAGAATTCGCCAACGTCGCGGCCATCGTCGGCGCGATCAAGGCCGGGCAGCCGGAGATCCTGAAGCAGCGTGACGCCGCCGTGGACCAGCTGATCCTCTCGAAGGAGGCCATCGGAGGCTCCGTGAGCTCCGAACTCCGCACGAACGCGATCTGGTCCGTCGTGCTGGCGTTGCTGGGCATCGGCCTGTACGTCGCCCTCCGGTTCGAAGCCGGTTTCGGCGTCGCCGCCATGGTGGCGACGCTGCACGACGTCCTGATGACCGTGGCGCTGTTCGTCTTCTTCGGCGGGCAGTTCAACGCGGCGCTCATCGCGGCGATCCTGCTGATCATCGGTTACTCCATCAACGACACCATCGTCGTCTTCGACCGTATCCGCGAGGAGCTGCAGGCCAACCCCGGCCGAGGGCTTCGCGACGTGATCCACTTCGCCATCAACCGCACGCTTTCCCGCACGACGCTCACCGCGGCGACGGTCTTCCTGTGCGCCGTCGCCCTCTGGGCCTTCGGCGCCGGGGACGTCCGCCTCTACGGCGAGGTGTTCATCTACGGCGTGCTCACCGGAACTTTCTCCTCCATCTTCATCGCGAGCCCCGTCTTCTACTGGTGGCACAAGGGTGAACGCAAGGGCGTGGACGCCGCGGAACTCCCGCGCACCTACTCCTGGGAGGCGGGCTCCGACAAGGACGCCTAAGGCGCCTTCGCACCATGGCCGCCTGGTCTCACCGGGCCGCGGACGCCGGGCTTGCCCGACGGATCGCGGCCTCGCTGGGGGTTAGCGAACCCCTGGCCTTCGTCCTCGCCCGGCTCCACGCCGACGAGGGCGAGGCGGAGCGTCATCTCCGCCCGCAGCTCGCCCACGTCTCCGATCCGTTCGCCGTCGGGGGCCTCCGCGAGGCCGCCGAGCGTCTGGTGCTCGCGGCCGCCCGGGGCGAGCGTATCGCCATCCTGGGCGACTACGACGTCGACGGCGTCTCGAGCACCGCGATGCTGGTGCATTTCCTCCGCCGCTTGGGCGCCACGCCGGACTATTTCGTGCCGCGGCGGCTGGAGGAGGGCTACGGGCTCTCGATGGCCGCGTTGGACCGCGTGATGGCGGAGGCCCGGCCGCAGTTGTTCGTCGCGCTCGACTGCGGGACGAATTCCCGGCCTGAGGTCGAACGGCTCCGCGCCGAAGGCGTCGAAGTCATCGTCGTCGACCACCACGTCGCCAAGGAGAGCCGGGTGAACTGCCTGCTGGTGAATCCGCGCGTCAACGACGCCGCCGACGCTCCCTGGCAGGCGCTCTGCACGGCGGGCCTCGTCTTCAAGCTGATCCACGGCGTGCTCAAGGTGCTCCGTCTGGCGGGGGACGCGCGCGGCACGTCCATCGCGGTGAAGGACTATCTCGACCTGGCGGCGTTGGGCACCATCGCCGACCTCGTCCCGCTCCGCGCCGAGAACCGCATCCTCGCGGCGCACGGCCTGAAAGCCCTGGGCGAGGCCCGGCGGCAGGGGCTGCGGGCCCTGATCGCGGTCAGCGGGATGGAGCCGGGCGGCGTGCTTTCCTCGGTCGACGTGTCTTATCGGATCGGCCCGCGCATCAACGCGAGCGGCCGGCTCGCCGACGCCTCCCTGCCTTTGCGCCTGCTCTTGTCCGACGACCCTGACGACTGCCTGCGCGACGCGGCGCAGCTCGACGCGATCAACCGCGAACGTCAGGAGATCGATAAGAAGGTCACCGAAGAAGCGATGGCCCAGGCCAAGGCGATGGGCGACTTGTCGGGTTACGTCCTCCACGGCGACTGGCATCCCGGCGTGGTCGGGATCGCCGCCGGCAAGATCTGCCGGACGTTGGACCGTCCGGTGATCGTCCTCGGCAAGGAGGGCGAGACGGCCAAGGGGTCCGGCCGGAGCGTCCCTGGCACCAATCTCGTGGAGGCCCTCGCCGCCTGCGCCGACCTCCTCAAGACCTACGGCGGCCATCCCATGGCCGTGGGGATCTCGCTGGACGTCGCCCAGGTCGGGGCCTTCCGCGAGCGTTTCGCCGCCGCCGTCGCCGCCCAGCGCATCGCCGGGGCGACCTTGGTCGACGGTCGCGACATCGACATCGCGCATTGGCTGAAGCCTTCGGAGGTCACGGACCAGCTGTTGGAAGACCTCGACCTCCTGCAGCCTTTCGGCGAAGGCAATCCCGAGCCGGTCTTCGGCTTCAAGGCCTTCACCTTCGATCGTGCCCCGCAGCCTTTCGGCGAAGGCAACTTCCGGCATCAGCTGCCGCTCAGCGGCGGTCGGCGTCTGAACTTCGTCGCCTGGCGGATGGCCGACCGGATGCCTGAGCCGGGCCGGCCGGTCGAGATGGCGGTGAGGCTGCAGTGGAACCGCTGGCAGGGCCGCAGGCTCCTGCAGGCGGAGATCCTTGACTGGCGCTACGCTTCCTGAGCGTCGGTCTGCCTTGCCTTCCCGTCGTCTTCGGTCCCGCAGGCTTGCGCCGGCGGGGTGGGGCGCCATCTTGAGGTCATGCTCAAGCGCTACCCCGCGACCTTCTCGGTGCTGCTCTTAGGGGCGGCCGGCGGATTGTTCTTCTGGGCGCGCCCCGCCGCCGCGACGCCGGCCGGCGAGGCGCCCGTCGCTCCGGCCTATGCGGCTTGCCCTCCTTCGCCTGACGGCATCGGCAAGACCTTCCACGGGCGGGAAATCTCCCAGGTCATGGGCCATCCCGGCATCGGTTGGCTGGAGCGGACGACCCGCGAGAAAGAAGAAGCGCCGGCCAAGGCCATCGCGATGCTGCAGCTGGCTCCGGACACGGTGATCGCCGACGTCGGCGCCGGTTCCGGCTATTATGCGTTCCGTCTCGCGCCCTTGCTGCCGCAGGGTGAGGTGGTGGCCATCGACATCCAGCCCGAGATGCTCGAACACCTGACCCGCGAGTCGGCCCGCCGCGGCATCCGCAACGTCCGTCCGCATCTGGGGACCGTGACGGACCTCCGTCTGCCCCCGGCCAGCCTCGACGCCGCCTTGATGGTCGACGCCTATCACGAGTTCGACCATCCCGCCGAGATGCTGGCCTCCTTGCGCCAGGCCCTGAAACCCAAGGGACGGATCTACCTGATCGAGTTCCGGGCGGAGGATGACGCCGTGCCGATCAAGCCGCATCATAAGATGACCGAAGCCCAGGCGCGCAAGGAGTTCGCGGCCGCAGGATACCGCTTCCTGGAGAATAAGCCGGGCCTGCCTTGGCAGCACCTGCTGGTCTTCGAGCGCCCTTGATGGGGCGAAGGCCGGAGGCTTACTTGCCTGGTTTGGCGCCGGCGTCCGTAATCTTCACGGGAGCATCCGGCATCCGGCGCTCTTCGACGCCTTTGAGGCGGACGCCGTGGCTGCCCGGCTCGCCGGGCATCAGGAAGTAAAGCGTCCGGACGTCGTCCTGCTGGAAGGTCCGCATCGAATAGCCTAATTGGAGGCCATCATCGCCTTGGGTGTGGATCTCGCCGTCGGCGTAGCTGTTATTGGCCACCCCGGCGCGCAGGACGCCTTTGCCGTTGGGCTTGAGGGCCAAGGTCGCGGAGCCGAAGCGGATCTCGACGGGGACGCCGGCGAGGTTGATGAACTGCATCGAGCCGAAGGGGAAGGCGCCTTCCTTGTCGTCGATCACGTTCACCTTGGAACCGGCGGGACCGCGCAGGATCAGCAGGAGGTAACGTCCGTCGCCGGGGAAGGTGACGTCGGCCAGGGGGCGCAGGTTCGCATGGTCTTCGGGTTTGGGAGCCGGCGGTTTTTTCGCGACGTCCTCTTTCTTCGGTTTCTTCGGCTCGGGCCGGGCCGGCCGCGGCGGCGGGTTCAGGACTTTCTCGCGGGCCTGGCCGGCGGCCTTGGTCAAGGCGCCCATGCGCCGGTTCAGTTCTTCGAGCTGCGCCTCCAGTTGGCGCAGCTGGCCGGGCGCGCTCGGCTTGGCTTTCTCCCCGCGTTCACGGATATCGGAGCCGAGCGCCGCGATCTGTTCCTGGATCGGCTCCATCTCCTTGGCCAAGGCCTGGATGCGCAGTTGGGCCTGGTTGAGCTCCGTGCGCGCCGCGAGCGTCTCGGGGGCTTCTTCGATTTCCTCCAGCTGCTTCTGGTCGAGGCGCAGCGGGTTAGGTCCGACGTAACCATGTTCCGGCGTGAAGCAGTCGCTGCTGATGTCGAAGGACCGGAAGGCTTTGCCTTCCTGATAGACGGCCCCGAGGATGGGGCCTTCGAAGGAGAGCGCGCGGAAAGTCACCCGGACGCGCGAGGCGTCGTCGGCCGCCTGTGCGGCGAGGGTCGCTCCGAGCAGGAGCAAGGCGAGGCGGGGGAGGGGCATCAGAGTTCCTGGGGAGAGAGGGTGCGGAGCGAGACCACCTGGAAGCGGCGGCCGAGGGCGCTGTTCACCCTCAGCAGTTTCGGGTTGTTCTTGAACGAATCAAGCGGATCGCAGACTTCCGTCTCGGCCGGCTGCGAAGCGTCGTAGAATTCGGGCGTGCGCTGGACGACGGCCTCGATCCAGCAACCGGCGCCGGCGCCGCCGCCGGGGTTGGTTGCTTCTCCGTAGCATCGGATGACGAAGGTGTCGGAGCGGGTCGCGAGGCCGGGCCCGATCGCCGCCAGGATGTCGGCCTGCGTCAGCGAAGTGGGCGCACCGGCCAGCACGTGGCCGCGGTTGGTCGAGCTGTTGCGCGGATCCCACATCGTCACGTTCTGGCGGAGGGAATTGTTGACCCAGGGGCTTCCTGCAGGATTTCCGTTCGGGGTCAGGAGCGCGGCATTGGCTTCCGGGGCGGGGTTGGCGCTGCGGTTGGACAGGTTGGCGCCGTCGACGTCGGCGCGCGTGATCGCGTTCTGGAGGCAGCCGTTCATCGAGGTCGCGGTGTTCACGGGCTGCCAGCCGCAGAGGTTGCGGTTCACGAACTGGGCCATGCCTGTGAAGGGGATGGGTATGTCCAGGAGGTCTTTCTGGCAGTCATAGTCCTTGGGCGTCCGCACCATGACCGGGTGGTCGCGCTGGACGGGGCTGCGATGCACGGTGACGGAGCGCTTCCGGATCTCATCGACGACGGACCTCGCCAGCAGTCTGATCTGACCGTCGTCCAAGGTCGCCAGTCCGGTCCACGCATCGGCGGCGGCGAAGGGGGATTTGAAGTTGTAGCCAGCCTTGTCCGCCCGGGCCGCCCTGGGGAAGCGGGCGTTCTGGGTGTTGCTGGGGTCGGCCAGGCCGGCTTTCCCCATGGCGTTCCGCTTGGCGCCGGCCAGCACGGCCGTCCAGGCCTCGACCGATGTGCTGTTCACGTTGAAGCTTCCTTCCGTCAGGGTCGCGCCGGCGATCCGGCGATGATTGCCGACCATGGCGCGGACGGTCGCGGCGTCGCGCTTGGACCAGAGCACGGTCCGAGGGTTGGCCAGCGTGCCGGTGCCGGCCACGAAGTCGTCGAGCACCTTGCCGAGGGTCCGTTTTTCGGCGACCTTGGAACCACGGGTGATCTCGGGCGCAGCTCCGCTCAGGTAGAAGCGGTCGAAGAGGGCGGCATTGAGCATCCAGGCGTGATCCCAGGTGGTCGCGTTATATTCCGTACGGCCCATCTCATTGATCGCGTTGGCGGTGGACGCGAAGCTGTTGCCGATGGCGAGCAAGGGCTCGTGGTCGCGGATCGTGAAGTTGGCGTGGGCGAACTGGGCGAGGCCCAGCGGCGCTCCGAGCGGGACTTCGGTGTAGACCGCCGAGGACTGACCGCCGGAGCCGGAAGTCACCGACATGCCCCCGAAGGCCAGGCTGGCGCCGGGGCCGGTCGCTTCCATCACCTCGGACCAGCTGTTGGCCGAACGCAGCACCATCTTGAAGCTGGGCGAGGTGGTCGCGAAGGTCGTCCCGGAGGTGTTGAACACCGCGTCGCCCGGCGAGATCCCCGTGGCGTCGGCCCGCATCGAAGTCGCCATCGGATTGGAATGGGAGAACAGGGGGAATGGTTGCGGGTCACGGGCCCAGCGGGCGCCGTAATCGAAGACCGCGAGGATCAGGGGAGGAGCCCCGGGGCCCGGAAGGGCGGTTCCGGCCGGGATGAGCTTGGCCGTCGGGGTGCCGCTGTTGAGCAAATTCAGGGCCGATAGTTCGGTGACTTCGCTGCAGGCGTTGTAGAGCTGGCTGTCGTTGGCGTTGCCCGTCTCCATGATGCTGTCGCCCGGCCAGGAGGTGAGCAGGTGGCGGACGAAGAACTGTCCGGAGTTGGTCATCTGGGCCGAGATGGTGTCCGTCGGCGCCCGGTTCACGCGGTTGCCGGCCGGATCGACCCAAGGCAGCCAGAAGCCGCCCAGGAAGTTATAATTGTTGCTGGCGATCGGCGGGTTGGTCCGGGTGAAAGGGTCCGGACGGCTGCCTGACGAACTGAATACCCGGAATTCGCCGGGCTGCAGGACCGTGTTGGCGCCGATGTAGGTCCGGAAACTTTCGAAGACGTTCGCGGTCGGGTCGGCCGACCGCGCCAAGTTGCCGACATTCTGCGTCCACGAGCCTCTGGACGTGGTGGCGAAGTTGACCGTCCAGTTGTCCCAGAAACGGAAAGAGAGCCGCATCGCGGCGGCGCCTCCGACGGGGTTTTCGAGCCGCAGGGCGACGTTGTAAGGGTTGTGCAGGACCGTGATCGGGGTGAGCGTCAGGCGGAGCTGGCCGGCTTCTTCCTGCAGACCCCAGACCAGCAGCTGACGGGAGACGTAGGGCGAGACGGAGACCCGCACCGGCCGGGGAGCCTCCTTGTTCACGCCCTGGGCGTTGAACCTATCCAGCACCGTGAAGTTGTCCGCCGTGTCCATCCGCGCGTAGTAATGGCTGTAATGCGCGGTGCCTCCGTAGCCGGAGGCGGCGAAGCTGCGGGTGTTCGGGAAGTGCGTCCGTGCCCGGAGCAAGGGGGCGGACGCGCTCGACCAATCGACTTCCTTGTAGAGCCGGTAATAATTGCGGAGCGCATCCCAGGTGGGTCCGCGGGCCAGTCCTCTGTTCGTGCTGCTGATGCTGGGTCCGTAAGGCGCGAAGGTGTAGACGGTGCTGAGCCGATGGTCGGCGCCGTCATAGGGGACGTTGATCTTGTTGTCGCCGAAGGCGACGGGGCTGGCGAGCGTGTTGCTGAACGCGTTGAGCAGGTAGGTGACACCCGAGAGTGGCTGTCCGGCGGAATCGAGCGGCGGGGTGCCGGCCGCGAATTCGGTCCGGGCCCAGTCGGCGTCGGAGAGCTCGAAGGCGTTGGAAAGGTCGATCTTCAGACCGCCGAACTGGGAGTCGCAGTTCACCCCCCGGGACCAGAAGGTCGTCTCGGTCTGGAGGCGTCGGACGACCGTGGGCGGCGAGGTTTCGTTGAGTCCGTTGGCGCTCGTCAGCAAGGAGAGGTCCTGGAAGGAGCGGACGCGCGGATCGATGCCGCCCGCAGGCGTGTTTTCCAGGCCGGCGAGGATTTCCACGCCGGTACGACCGACGCCACGCAAGGCTTCCTGCCTGGTCTGGTCGGTGGCCGTCGCCGGATCGGTGCGGGGATCGCGGAGGTCGAGGCGGGCTTTGACGCCTTCGTCGCCGATCCAGTAGGCGTAGTTGCCGTTGGCGCCGACGTCGGGCATGGGGACGCGCGGCAGTCTGATCCGACCATCGGGTTTGCCCGCCACCGTGGTGGTCTGGTTCACCGCTCCGGAGGCGCTCGCGTCGCCGACCAAGGTCACGAGGTTGTCCGCGGCCGGCGAATAGGAATTGTCCCAGGGGGCCAGCAGCAGTCCGTCGTAGTTGGCCACGTTGCTCAGGTTGACGCCGAACAAGGACACTGACTGGGCGCCGGCCGGGCGGTCATGGCGGCCGCTCACCAGCCAGGCGGGCGGCTGCAGGGGGCGGTCGCTGCGCCAGACTCCCGTCCATAGGGGGTTCCGGATGCTCGTCCAAGTCCAGCCCGGCTGCCGTTGGTCCGCGGTGATGTCCGCCCGGGCGGTCACCCGTCGGTCCGGTCCGGCTTCCTGCTGGAGGTGGGCCATCGCGAGGCGTAACGAGCTGACGGCGTTCATGCGCGCGCGGGTCGCGAGATGATTCTGCATCGCGAGCCGGGACTCGATGTTGATGAAGGCGGCGGACAGCAGGACCGTGAGGGTCAGCATGGCCAGGATGATGAGCGTCAGCACGAGGCTGAAACCGGGTCGTTTTTTCACGGGACGGGGGCTGGGGATGGGTAATTGACGATATTTGACGGCCCGTGGCTGGAGCAAGCGCTTTCAGCATTATGGTCCGGCTTTGGGCGCGACGGCGGGGCGGCCTCCAATCGGCTTGCCCGTCCCTGCCGGCGGGGGTTTATTTTTCTTACACCCCATGATCACCCGCCTGCTCCTGCTCGGCCTGCTCGCCGTGTCCGCCGTGTCCGCCGCCGACGCCCCCCGGCGCAAGGTGCTGTTCTTCACCAAGTCCTCGGGCTACGAACATGACGTCATCTCGTACCGCAAGGGTCAGCCGAGCTTCGCGGAGAAGCAGCTGCTCCAGCTGGGGGCCGCGAACGGCATGGAATTCGTCTTCTCCAAGGATGGCTCCAAGTTCTCGGCTGAGTATCTGGCGCAGTTCGACACGGTCATGTTCTACACCACCGGGGACCTCTGCTCCCCGGGCACCGACAAGCAGCCCCCGATGACCTTGGCGGGCAAGCAGGCCCTCTTCGATTTCGTGAGGGGGGGGAAGGGCTTCGTCGGCACGCATTCCGCCGCGGACACCTTCCATACCGATAACGAGGCCCTGAAGGGGCCGGAGCGTTTCAAGAACCACGGCGACCAGGCCGACCCCTACGTCTGCTTCCTGGGCGCCGAGTTCATCCGCCACGGCAAGCAGCAGGCCGGCGTGAACAAGGTCATCGACAAGACCTTCCCGGGTTTCGAGAAGGTCGGCGATTCGTTCTCTTTCGTCGAGGAGTGGTACACGCTCAAGGACTTCCGGCCCGAGATCCACGTGCTGACCACGTTCAACGACCCTGCGCTCCAGGGCGACGACTACAAGCGCCCCGCATACCCTAACTGCTGGGCGAAGGCCGAAGGCAAGGGACGCGTCTTTTACACCGCCATGGGCCATCGTGAGGACGTCTGGACCAACCCCACGTTCCAGCAGATCCTAGTCGGCGCCCTCAGGTGGGCCAACGGCGACGCCCCGGCGGCGGACATGTCCCCGAACCTCCTGAAGGTCGCGCCGGGTGCCATGACGAACCAGCCCTACGTCCCTTCGCCCGCGCCTAAGGCCAAGCCCGCGGTGAAGAAACAGTAAACGTCCGCCGGGCAACCTAGTTCTTGAGTCCGCCCAGCCTGGCGATGGCCTGGAATTCGGCGGCGGTGACCGGCGTCACCGACAACCGGTTGCCAGGTCGCAGGATGAGCATCTCCTTCAGCGCCGCGCACGCGCGGAGGTCCGGCAGGCTGACCAGGCGCTTGAAGGCTTGGTGGAAGGAGACCTCGAGGCAGCTCCAGCGGGGGTCTTCCTTCGTCGACTTGGCGTCGTAGTAGTCGGACTTGGCGTCGAACTGCGTCGGATCCGGGAAGGTCTCCTTGGTGACCTTGGCGACGCCCACGATGCCGGGCTCGGCGCAGTTGGAATGGTAGAAGAGCACGAGGTCGCCGACCTTCGCCGCCCGCATGAAATTACGCGCCTGGTAATTGCGTACGCCGGTCCACGGTTCCTTGCCCTTGCGTTCGAGTTCCTGGAAGGAGAACTCGTCGGGTTCGGACTTCATCAGCCAGTGGTGCATGCGGCCAACGTGCAGGGCGGGGCGGCTTTTTCAAGGCAGGGGTGCGGTCTTGCGCTTTCGCCTCCGCCTAACCTAATCACGCCGTGCGCCTGCTGGATTCCCACTGTCACCCGGAATACGTCCTCAAGGCCGGTCGTCTGGCCGCATGGGTGCGGGAGTGCCGCGCCGCCGGCGTCGAAGGCGTCGTCGCCATCGGCACCGACCTCAAGGACTGGTCGGAGTATCGCGGACTCGCCTCTTCGCAGCCGGATTTCTTCCGGCATACCGTCGGTCTGCACCCCTGCCACGTCGAGGAAGGCTGGGAGGACATCGTCGCGGCGATCTCGCCGTATTTCGCCGACCAGACGCCGCCCGCCGCCCTCGGGGAGATCGGTCTGGACTATTTCCGGCTCCCGGCGGACGCCGCCGAGGCCGAGCGTATCAAGGGCTGGCAGCAGGAGGCCTTCCGTCGGCAGCTCATGCTGGCCTATCAGTTCGGCTGTCCGGTCGTCATCCATTCCCGGCAGGCCTTCGAAGACTGCGTCCGGCTTATCGACGCCAGCGGCGTGGACTGGCGCAAGGTCGTCTTCCATTGCTTCGTCGAAGGCCCCGAGCAGGTCCGTCAGTTGAACCAGCGCGGCGGGCGCGCCTCCTTCACCGGCATCATCACGTACGCCAAGTCCGAGGAGATCCGGCAGGCGCTCAAGGCCCAGGGCCTCGCGCGGCTGATGTTGGAGACCGACGCGCCTTACCTCGCCCCGCAGTCCGTGCGCGGCAAGGAGAACACGCCGGCTTACCTGCCTGAGATCTGCGCCAAGGCCGCCGAGCTGCTGGGTCTGCCGGCGGACGAGGTCGCCGAAGTCGCGACGCGTAACGCCCGCGATTTCTTCGGGTTCGCCGCCGACTGACACCACATTGTCACGGGCCTGACCCCCGTCCTCCGCACGTCCGTGGCAACATCGCCACGGATGTCACCTTCGCCTGCTCCCAGTAACGCCGCCGAACTCAGGGCCGAGCTCGGTCCGCTGGCCTGGGCGGAGCCCGTGCTCGACCGCTTCTTCAAGGTGCGGGCGTTCGACGCCTTCCTCGCCCGGATCCACGCCGCCGGCCGGCCGGATTTCTTCACGTCGGCGATGGAGCAGGCCGGTCTGAATAATACCTGGGGCGACCAGTGCCTGGCGCGCATCCCGCGGACCGGGCCGCTGGTCGTCGTCGCGAACCATCCGCACGGCCTCGCCGATGGTCTGGTGGCGATGGATTTCCTGCTGCGCGCGCGCCCCGACGCCTTGGTCGTCGGCAACCGATGGTTGTCGCGCATCCCGGGGATCCGCCCCTGGCTCATCGAGGTCAATCCCTTCAGCCCTGAGGCGGCGGATCCGGCCAATGTCGCCGGCACGCGGCGGATCCTGTCCCACCTCCGCGCGGGCGGGTGCGTCCTCACGTTCCCCGCCGGCGAGGTCTCGAGCCTGAAGCTCCGTGCACGTCGCGTGGACGATCCTCTCTGGTCGTCTCAGGTCGTGCGGCTGGCCCGCAAGGTCGGCGCCTCGCTCCTGCCGTTGCGGATCGAGGGGCGTAACTCCGGCCTCTTCCAGTCGCTGGGACTCATCCACCCGAAGCTCCGGACGATGCTGCTCTTGCGCGAGTTCCTGCAGCATCGGGGCAAGGTCATCCGTCTCCGCACCGCGAACCCCGTCACCCCGGCCCAGTTGGCGGACCACCCGGACGACGAGGAGGCGACCAGTTTCCTGCGGCTGCGCTGCGAGCTCCTCTCCAATCGGAGCGGCGGTGGGAAGGTCCCCGCCGCGCAGTCATCCGCTCCGCAGGCGGCGATCATCCCGCCCGTCAATCCGTCCTTGCTCCGGGCCGAGCTGCAAAGCCTGCCGTCCGAAGACCTGCTGCTGACCAGCGGCGACTTCAAGGTCTACCGTTTCCTCGGGAAGGATCTCCCGCACACTTTGCGGGAAGTGGGCCGTCTGCGGGAGACGACCTTCCGCTCGGTCTCGGAAGGCACGGGCCAGGATTGCGACCTCGACGCCTTCGACGCCTGGTACGACCAGATCGTGCTCTGGGACGACAAGGCCTCCGCGATCGTCGGCGGCTACCGGCTCGGGCCGACCGACCGCATCCTGCCCCTGCAGGGCAAGCGCGGCCTCTACACCTCGACGCTCTTCGAGTTCAAGGGCGACTTCTTCCGTCGCATGGATCCGGCCCTCGAGATGGGGCGTTCGTTCATCCGGCAGGAATATCAGCGGAAGCCGACCAGCCTGCCGCTCCTGTGGCGCGGCATCGGCCGCTACGTGGTCCGCTTCCCGAAACATCATCTCTTGTTCGGGCCGGTGAGCATCAATCCGGAATATGGCCAGGCCTCCAAGGAACTCATCCTGTCTTACCTGCGGAACAACCGTTCGGCCGAGGACCTCCTGCCACTCGTGCGGGCCAAGAACCCGCCGCGCTCGATGAGCCTGCGCGACACCGACCTCGATGTCCTGCAGCGCTGCGCCTTCGACCTCGAGCATGTCTCGAGCCTCGTCAGCGACCTGGAGCCCGACGCCAAGGCCGTGCCGGTGCTCCTCAAGCATTATCTCAAGCTCAACGGCCGGCTGATCGCCTTCAACGTCGACGAAGGCTTCGGCGGCTGTCTCGACGGCCTCATCGTGGTGGACCTGACCCAGACGGACCCCAAGCTCCTGGCCGCCTACATGGGCGACGAAGGCGCGCGGCAGTTCCTCGAATACCACGATTTCGACGGCGCCAAGGTCCGGGCATGAAAAAGGGCGGGCCGGAAGGCCCGCCCTGAAGTTCCGGCCGGACGCGGCTCAGGCCTTGGCCAGGGCCTGTTCGAGGTCGGCCAGGATGTCCTCGATGTCCTCGATGCCCACGGAGAGGCGGACATAGTCGTCGGTCACGCCGGCGCTGTCGCGTTCCTCGGCGGTGAGCTGCGAGTGCGTCGTCGAGGCCGGATGGATCGCCAGCGAGCGGGCGTCGCCGATGTTGGCGACGTGGCTGTGCAGGGCGAGCGAATCGATGAACCTGCGCCCGCCCTCGAGGCCGGACTTCAGCCCGAAGCCGACCAGCGCGCCGTAACCATTGGTGAGGTATTTCTTGGCGAGATCGTGGTACTTCGAGGACTTCAGGCCGGGGTAGTTGGTCCACTTCACCTTCGGATGGGCTTCGAGGAACTGGGCGACCTTCATCGCGTTGGCGCAGTGCCGCTCCATGCGCAGGTGCAGCGTCTCCAGGCCCTGCAGGAGCAGGAAGGCGTTGAACGGCGAGAGGCAGCTGCCGACGTCGCGCAGGAACTGCAGACGCATCTTCATGATGAAGGCGATGTTGGCGCCGCCGGCGGGCGCGAAGGCCTTGAAGGCCTCCCAGTGCGGCAGGCCGTGGTAGGACAGGTCGGGCTCGGTGAAGCCCGGGAACCGGCCGTTGCCCCAGTCGAAGTTGCCGCCGTCGACGACGATGCCCCCGATGGACGTCCCGTGGCCGCCGATGTGCTTGGTGGCCGAGTGGACGACGATGTTGGCCCCGTGTTCGAAGGGTCGGTTCAGATAGGGGGAAAGGGCGGTGTTGTCGACGATCAGGGGGACGCCGGCTTCCTTGGCGATCCGGCCGACTTCGGCGAAGGGGAAGATGTTGAGGCGCGGATTGCCGAGGCCTTCGCCGTAGAAGGCCTTGGTGTTGGGCCTGAGCGCCTTGCGGAAGTTCTCCGGGTCGTCGCCGTCGACGAACGAGACCTGGATGCCGAGTTTCGGCAGGGTATAATGGAAGAGGTTGTAAGTGCCTCCGTAAAGCTGGGACACCGAGACGATGTGGTCGCCGGCGCCGGCGACGTTGAGGATGGCCGCGGTGATCGCCGCCTGGCCCGAGGAGTGGGCGAGGGCGCCCGAGCCGCCTTCGAGGGCGGCGACGCGCTGCTCGAGGACGTCCGTCGTCGGGTTCATGATGCGGGTGTAGATGTTGCCGAGCTCCTTCAGGCCGAAGAGGTTCGCGGCGTGCTCGGTGTCGCGGAACTGATAGCTCGTGGTCTGATAGATCGGAACCGCGCGCGATCCGGTGGTCGGGTCGGGTTTCTGGCCGGCGTGCAGGGATTTGGTGCCTAGTCTCATGGTGGGGTGGGTGTGGGAAGGTTATCTCCCGCCGGTCCGCCTGCCACAAGCCGGAAGCCGTCCTATGACGCTGAAGTCCCCGCGGCCTCCGGCCCGGCCGGGCGTCCTCGCGCGGGGCGGTCCGGGCGGCGTAGTTCCGTCTCGCCCAGCGGGGCCAAGGTTCGCTAAGTCTTCGCCCTATGCCCGTGTTCCTGCATGACACCATGTCCCGCGAGAAGCGGCCGTTGCTCCTGAAGCCCGGCCGCGAGACTTACGGCATGTACTGCTGCGGTCCCACGGTCTATGGCCCGGCCCATATCGGTAATTTCCGCACCTTCGCCGTGCAGGACGTCCTGCGCCGGACCCTCGAGGTCGCCGGCCTGAAGGTGAAGCATGTCAGGAACATCACGGACGTCGACGACAAGACCATCCGCGGCGCGCAGGCGGCGGGTCAGACCCTCGGTGATTTCACCAAGAAGTGGACCGACAAGTTCCATGCCGACTGCAAGGCCCTGGGGCTCCTGCCTCCGCACGTCGAACCCAGCGCGGTGGAGCACATCCCGCAGCAGGTCGCGATGATCAAGGCCCTCGTCGACCGCGGCCACGCCTACGTCGCCAAGGACGGCTCCGTCTACTTCAAGGTCTGCACCTGCGCCGATTACGGGAAGCTGAACCACATCGACTTCTCGAAGCTCGAGACCCAGTCCGAGAACTCGGCCGGCGAGGCCAACGACGCCGACGAATACGAGCGGGAGTCGGCTGCCGACTTCGCGCTCTGGAAATCCCGCAAGCCGGAGGACGGCGCGAATTTCTGGCCTTCGCCCTGGGGCGAAGGCCGCCCCGGCTGGCACATCGAGTGCTCGGCCATGTCGCTCGCCCACCTCGGGGCGACGTTCGACCTGCACGGCGGCGGCATCGACCTCTGCTTCCCCCACCACGAGAACGAGATCGCCCAGTCCGAATGCGCCACCGGCGTGAAGGGCTTCGCCGCGCATTGGTTCCATAGCGCCCATCTGATGGTCGAGGGCGAGAAGATGTCCAAGAGCAAGGGCAACCTCTACACCCTCGACGAGCTGGTCGCCAAGGGCTTCGCGCCCATGGAAGTCCGCTACACGCTCATCTCCGGCCACTACCGCGGCTCGCTCAACTTCACGATGAAGGGCGTCGAGGATTCCCGTTCCGCCCTCGCCAAGCTCGAGCGCGGCGCCGACCGCCTGCTCGCCGCCGCCGGTTTCACCCGCGCCGAATTCGCCGCGCCCGTCGCGCAGGAAGTCCAGACCTCGTGGGGCCGTTTCGCCAAGGCCTGGGAGGTGCTGCAGGACGACCTCAACATCCCGGGCTGCCTCGGTCAGGTCTTCACGGTGCTGGCCGAGAAGGACGAACCCTCGGCCGAACAGGCCCGTCAGGACGTCTCCGGTCTCGCCAAGATCCTCTTCGCTCTCGGGCTGGAACTCTTCGCCGCCAAGGCCGAGGTCGCGGTCCCGGCCGAGATCGCCGCGCTGGGCGCCCGCCGCTGGGCTGCCAAGCAGTCCAAGGATTTCGCGGCCGCCGACCAGCTCCGCAAGGACCTCGCGACGCTCGGCTGGACGATGCTGGACCGTAAGGACGGCTACGACCTCAAGAAGTCCTGACCGCACAGGGGAGGGGTTGACCGCGGGACCGCCTGAGGTCAGTCTGCGGCATGTCCTCCTACGTCGCGCCCCAGCGTCTGGCCTTCCTCCTCCTTGGCGCCTCCCTCGCTTTGGGTTTCATTGTCGCCTCGGACAAGCTCTCCAAGGCCATCGCGCAGGTGCGTAGCGCCCGGCCGGAAGTGACGGTCAAGGGCGTCGCGACGCAGGACCTGCGCGCCGATGAGGCTGAGCTGAACGGGGTGCTATCCTGGCGCGGCACGGACCTCGTCGCGGGCCGCGCGGCGCTCGAGGCGCAGCGGGAAGTGTTCCGCAGAAAGCTTGTCCAGGTTGGTTTCGCCGAAACCGAAATCGAAATGATGCCGATCTCTGTCTCGCGTCTGGAGCCTGCGCGGGCCAGTGCGACCAATGTTGATTATAACAAGTCGGCCCGCGGTCTGGTGCCGGATTATATCCTCATCAGTCCCTTTGAGCTCCGGACCTCCAAGGTAGACCTCGTCGCGAAGCTGGTTCGGCAGGAGGTCGTCCTGTCACAGGAGGTGGAACTCCAACGCAACATGCCGGTCTTCCGCCTCCTGAAGTTCGACGACTCCAAGAAGGAGCTGCTCGAGGCCGCCGCGAGGGACGCCCGTCGTCGCGCTGATATTCTCGTGGCCGGGTCCGGCAGCAAGGTCGGGACCCTCGTCGACGCCTCTCAGGGGGTGTTCCAGATCAGCGCCAAGGGGCGGGCGAACGAGGGCGATTACAGTTCGGTGGACATGACTTCCATCGAAAAGACCATGCGTCTGGTCGTCACGATGCGGTTCGAGCTGGTCAAGGAGTAGGGCGGGGCTGGCGGACGGTCGCCTCCGTCCTTGCCCTCGGCCCCGGGAGTCCCTAGCGAGAAGGCGTCCTTTCCGCCATGTCTTCCCGCCCGCAGATGACTCCCCTCGAGGAGATCCGTCACTCCGCCGCCCACATGCTGGGCGCCGCCGTGCTCCGCCTGTTCCCGCAGGCCCAGCTGGACATCGGGCCGCCCACCGACCACGGCTTCTACTACGACTTCGACCTCGATCACGCGTTCACCGCCGATGACCTCGTCAAGATCGAGGAGGAGATGCGACGCATCTCCAAGGAGAACCAGAAGTTCGAGCGTTTCGAGTGCAGCCGCGAGGAGGCCGAGAAGCTCATCCGCGAACGCGGCCAGGTCGCCTACAAGCTCGGACGTCTCGGCGACATCCCCGCCGGCGAGGCCATTTCCTTCTACAAGAACGGCGAGTTCGCCGACCTCTGCGCGGGCACCCACGTCCGCTACACCTCCCAGGTCAAGGCCTTCAAACTGCTGCACATCGCCGGCGCCTATCATCGCGGCGATGAGAAGAACAAGCAGCTGCAGCGCATCTACGGCACCGCCTACGCGTCCAAAGACGAGCTCGAGCAGGCCCTGGCCCGCGCCGAGGAGGCCAAGAAGCGCGACCATCGCAAGCTCGGCAAGGAGCTGAAGCTCTTCCATATCGACGAGAAGGTGGGG
>Ga0222712_10000927_pt1 | contig 37549 bp, 57 predicted proteins | sample C33_657DmetaG_FD_165043 | JGI IMG/M metagenome (GOLD analysis project Ga0222712, IMG submission 165043) | Estuarine water microbial communities from San Francisco Bay, California, United States - C33_657D | ecosystem: Environmental > Aquatic > Marine > Unclassified | place: USA: California... | reverse complement strand
GGCAAGAAACCCGAGCGTATGCGAAGCCCTGGGGACAAAGGCGCACCCACGGCCAAAGCCTTCAAACAAAGCGCCAAGACTGCAAAGAAATGACCCTTGAGCAAATGCAAAAGCGCCTGGCTGAACTACAAGAACTGGCGAAACAGCATGAATCCATACTGCTACAGATCAGCGGCGCCATCCAGGAATACACCCGCCAGATAGCCGAGGAGCAATCCAAAGCCATGGCCAAGCCAGGAGAGAACCATGCCGCTGACCAAATCCCCCAGTAAGCAAGCCTTTCAGAAAAACATCAAGGCCGAAATCAAAGCAGGCAAGCCACCCAAACAAGCGGTGGCCATTGCCTATGCTGTAAAGCGTGAAGCAAAGCCAAAGGGCAAGAAATGAACGCGGATGCACCTGCCAAACGGCGGGGGCGACCACGTAAAGACGGCCCCAGCACGCCCACAGAAGATCACCCCAAACTTGGCAGGCCCACAAAGTACAGGGAAGAGTTTGTCCCTATGCTGCTGGAATACTTCAGCCAGCCGCCTATCAAGACAGTCACCACAGTAGACAAAGACGGCAACACGGTAGAGAAAACCGTGCCCGCGCTATTCCCTACGCTGGCCAGGTTCGCTGCGAATATCGGGGTGACCAGGGAAACCCTGCATGACTGGGCGACCTTAAAAGATGTGAGTGGTCACTTACTTTACCCGGCATTTTCGTACGCCTATAAAAAAGCCAAGGATTTGCAGGAAGCAAACTTGGTTGAAGGCACGTTAGCAGGGGGCTACAACAGCACGTTTGCCATTTTCACGGCGAAGAATGTGCTGGGCTGGCGCGACAAGGTAGAGCAGGAGATTACCGGCAAGGATGGTGCCCCGCTCACTGGCATTCAGGTTATGTTTGTGAAGCCCGATGGAACAGAAAGCACCGATTGACCAGGCTATTGCGAAGGCCCAGTTTCCAATCAAACTGGAAGGGCTGTTTCGCAAGAGCCGCTATAAAGTGCTGTACGGCGGGCGAGGCGGTGCGAAGTCTTGGGGCATTGCTAGGGCGCTGTTGATTCTGGGGGCCAAAAAGCCCATGCGGATTCTGTGTGCCCGCGAGTACCAGACCAGCATCAAGGATTCGGTTCACAAATTGCTATGCGACCAGATCGAAGCCCTGGGCCTGCTAGGGTTCTACGAGATCACTCAGGCCAGCATCCGCGGCGCTAACGGCACCGAGTTTGCATTCATCGGCCTGAAGAACAACCCGACCAACATCAAGTCATTTGAAGGCGTCGACGTCTGTTGGGTTGAGGAAGCGCAGACTGTTAGCCGCCTGTCGTGGAACATTTTGATCCCGACAATCCGTAAGGAAGGCAGCGAAATATGGGTGTCGTTTAACCCTGAACTGGAAACCGACGAGACCTATCAACGGTTCGTGGTCAAGCCTCCGCGGGACTGCGTCAGTATCAAAGTCAACTTCTACGACAACCCATGGTTCCCCGAAACCCTGCGGCTGGAAATGGAAGCCCTGAAAGCCCGCGACCTGGCAGCGTATAACCAGGTTTGGGAAGGGATGTGCCGCCAGTCTGTGGACGGCGCTATCTTTGCCAATGAGTTGCAAAAGGCCGAGTCTGAGGGGCGCATCACAAAGGTGCCCTACGACGCCACCAAGCCCGTCCATGCGGTTTGCGACCTGGGCTGGGCCGACGCCACCGCCTGGTGGTTTGTGCAGTTTGTGGGCATGGAAACGCGCCTGATCCGTTACTTTGAGGACAGCCAGCGCACTATGTCCAGTTACCTGGCGCAACTTCAGACCTACGGGTACGTCTACGACACCATTTGGTTGCCGCATGACGCCCAAAGCACGACACTGGCCGCGGCTGGCCGCAGCATTGAGGACATTGTGCGTCAGGCAGGGTTCAAGACGCGCATTCTGGACAGGGTTCCGGTGGTTGACTCGATCAACGCTGCCCGCACGGTATTTCCGAACTGCTACTTTGATAGAGAAAACACAGCCGACGGGTTAAACTGCCTGCGTCACTATCGGTATGACGTCGATCCGGAAACCGGCCAATTCAGCAGGCAACCGCTGCATGACCAGTATTCGCACGGTGCTGACGCCTTCCGGTATATCGCGCTGATGATTAAAGAGCCGTCCAAACCCAAAAAGCGGCCAGTGATGGCGACCGCGGGTAATTGGATGAGTTGAAAGGAACTAACATGGCATGGCAAGACACCGACATTGATAGCCGCATCGGGGACGCAATTAAGTTTTTGCGCCTGGTGGGCGAAGCGGACAGCCAGAACAGGGCCGAAGCACTGGGCGACCTGAAGTTTGCTTCCGGCGATCAGTGGCCAGTTGAGATTCAGAACAGCCGCAACCTGGAGGCGCGGCCATGCCTGACCATCAACAAAATCGACGCCTATGTGCGCCAGGTCACCAATCAGCAGCGCCAGCAGCGCCCCCGCATTAAGGTTCACCCGGTCAACAATGAAGGTGACCTGAAGATTGCTGAAGTCATTGAAGGGATCACCCGGCACATTGAAGTCAACAGCAGCGCAGACACAGCCTACGACACGGCGTTTGAGTACGCTGTAAAAATGGGCTGGGGTTACTGGAGAGTGACCACTAACTACGTCAGCGAAGACAGTTTCGACCAAGAAATCTATATCGAGCCTGTTGACGACCCGTTTTCGGTGTATTTCGACCCAAACAGCGTTGCGCCCGACGGGTCAGACGCCGAACGCGTACTGATTACCAGCGTGATGTCCAAAGCGGCATTCCGCCGCCAATATCCTGGGGCTGATGACGGCGCAAACTTCAGCGCCCGCGCAACTGGCGACAGCGATGCCGAATGGGTGACGAAGGAAGATATTCGTGTCGCAGAGTATTGGCACGTAGAGCGCGAGAAAGCGACTCTGGTTCTGCTGTCAGACGGGACTAAGGTCTACGAAGACGAACTGCCGTCACCAGAACTGCTGGAAGCCAGCCAGATCACCATTATGGATTCGCGCCCGTCGTATCGGCGCAAGGTCAAATGGTGCAAGTTGACCGCCATGGAAGTTCTGGAAGAACAGGAATGGCCAGGCAAATACATTCCGATTGTTCCCTGCTACGGTGCCCAGGTCGTTGTTGAGGGCAAGCGTAAGAAGTACGGCCTAGTGCGGTTCGCCAAAGACCCGCAGCGGATGTTCAATTTCTGGCGCACGGCCCTGACCGAAAGCATTGCTTTGGCACCGAAGCCCAAATGGCTGTTGGCTGAGGGCCAGGACGAAGGCCACGAAAGTGAGTGGGCACTCGCTAACATTAAATCAACGCCTGTTCTGCGGTACAAACAAAAGGATATTGAAGGCCAACCGGCCCCGCCCCCGTCGCGCATCCAGCCAGAACCCCCGCCCGAAGGGATTATGGTGGCGTCTAGCGCGATTGCTGACGACTTGAAGACTGTGCTGGGCATTTTTGACCCCGCTCAGGCTCTGCCAGGCAACATCAGCGGGAAGGCGCTACAGGGCCAGCAGCAGCAGGTTGACCTGTCGAACTTCCATTTCTACGACAACATGACTCGGAGCATCAAGCACACCGGCAAGATTCTGCTGGACTTGATCCCGAAGATTTACGACACGCAGCGCGTGTTGCGGATTATTGGCGTTGACGGAAAGCCTGACCTAGTGACCATCAACGAGGTTCAGGCGGCAGGCGAAGTCATGAACGATGTGACTGTCGGCCTGTATGACGTTGTGATGGACGTCGGCCCCGGCTACAACAGCAAGCGCCAGCAGGCTGTAGATACCATGATGCCGCTGATGGCCGAGCCTACGGTCTTCCAAGCCGCGGGCGACCTGTTGTTCCGCAACATGGATTTTCCCGGCGCAGACATCATTGCCGACCGTCTGGCCGCGATGAATCCGCTGGCACAGATCAGCCCGGACACGGATGTACCGCCGCAGATTCAGATGCAGTTGCTGCAAGCCCAGAAGGCTGTTGCCGACATGGAGCAGAAAATGATTGCCATGCAACTGGAGATTAACAACCGCGGCCAAGTCGCATCGATCAAGGAGGACGGCCAAAACCGGCGCAAACTGATGGACGTTATCAGCCGCGCATACAACACCGACACCATTAACGAAGCCCGCGTCAATCAAGTCAACATGAAAGCGGTGACAGACCAAAACAAGATGGAACTAGACGCCATGGTGCGACTGGTCTTGGGAGGTCTACCCGCCGAAGCGTTGGCCGCGGAAATCGAACGCCGCAACGCCGAACAAAAGCAAGCGTCAGCGTTTGCGGAAATGGAAGTCAACCAGACGCAGAACCCATTTATTCAGGCAGGACAGGAATTGCTGGCTCAACCCATGCAGCCCCCAATGCAGCCGCCTATGCAGCCGGAAATGCAACCTGGCATGGGTATGCCGCAGTGATTGACTTAAATTGATTTCGGGTTAAAAATCGGCCCAAACCTACCGATGGGTTTTCATCGGGTTAATTCGTAGGGTTACCTATGTCTGAAGTGCAAGAACGCGTTGCCAGCAACTTGGTGACAAGTGAGAATCTAGCGGAATTCGCGGCCCAGAAACTTGGTCTAGTTGATCCCACGCCCACAAACGAGGCGGCACAAGCCGAGCCGGATGTTGAGGCCGATCAAAGTGGACAGGACGGGGAAGGGAATGACGCGACAGCAACAGAAGAACCAAAGGAAAAGAAGCCTAATCCGAAGTTAGAACGGCGGTTTTCGGAGATTACCAAGCAACGTGAAGCGGCCCGCGAGGAAGCCCGCCGTGAGCGTGAAGCAAGGGAATCACTGGAAGCCAGGCTGAAGGAACTGGAAGCCAAAATCAACCCGCAACCGGCGCAAGCCGAAGCGGACGAAGTTGGCCCGGAACCCAAGCCGGAACAATTCAGCGATATGTACGAGTACGCCAAAGCACTCGCCGAATACACCGCTGACAAGAAACTGGCAGAACGGGACAGGGAAGAGAAGGCTCGCAAGGCCGCGGCAGAACAGGACGCTAAATTCAAAGCCTGGGCTGACCGCGTGAACGCAGCCAAAAACGAACTGCCCGACTTTGATGACATGGTGCAAAGCAGCGACGTCAGGGTTACTGACCCGGTGCGCGATGCAATCATCGAATCAGAGCATGGCCCGCAAATTCTTTATTACCTGGCTGAGAATGCCGAGTACGCAAAGAAACTGGCCGATATGTCGGTTGTCTCCGCTGTTCGTGAAATCGGAAAGATTGAAGCCCGCTTTGTGCGGGATGCAAAGGAATCTGCCCCTGCGGCCAAGCCTGTTGTTGGGAAGTCAAAAGCGCCAGCGCCGATCAATCCGTTGCGAGGCGCGGTTAACACGATTGATGCGAACCTGGACGCCGATGGCAATTTCCATGGTACATATCAGCAGTGGAAGGCCGCACGAGCAGCAAAGAAAATCCGCTGACAAACTAACCTTTTTCCAAGGAAACAGAAATGTCTAACAATTTGCTTACCATTAGCAAAATCACCAACGAAGCGTTGATGGTTTTGGAAAACGAACTGACGTTTTCGTCAGAAGTAAACCGCGAGTATGACGACCAGTTTGCTGTTGTCGGCGCAAAGATTGGTAACACCCTGAACGTCCGCCGTCCGGGCCGTTTCATCGGTACTACCGGCCCCGCGCTGAACGTTGAAGACTTCAACGAAACCAGCATCCCGGTGACCCTGTCGACTCAATTCCACGTTGACACGCAATTCACCACGCAAGACCTGGCTCTGTCGCTCGATATGTTCAGCGACCGTGTTCTGAAGCCTGCCGTTGCCGCTATCGCCAACAAGATCGATTTCGACGGTCTGACCATGGCGAAGAACAACACCGCCAACATCGTTGGTACCGCTGGCACCCCGCCGTCGGGTCTTATCACCTATCTGACCGCCCAAGCTTATCTGGATTCGGAAGGTGCCCCCCGTGATGGCCGTCGGTCTTGCATCATTGAGCCGTTTACCAGCGCCACCATCGTTGACAGCCTGAAAGGTCTGTTCAACCCCCAATCCGCTGTCAGCACTCAGTACCAGAAGGGTCTGATGGGCCGTGATTCGGGCGGCATGAACTGGAAGATGGATCAGAACGTTGTGGCGCAGACGTTCGGCGCGTGGACAACCACCGCTGGCACGCTGACCGCCAACACGCAATCCATCGGCATTTCGACCGGCTGGGCATCGAGCAGCACGATCACCCTGACCCACAGCGCGGGCCTGACCCTGCGTCAAGGCGATGTGATTCAGATTGCCAACGTGTTTGCCGTCAACCCGCAGAACCGCCAGGCTTATGGCTCCAACAAGCCCCGCAATTTTGTGGTTCAGTCCACTGTGACGGGTTCTGGTTCGTCCACCATGTCTGTGACTGTGGTTCCGGCCATCATTACTGGCGGTCAATTCCAAAACGTCACCATTCCGACGACTTCCGCTACCGCAACGGTTACCCCGTTCAGCATCGGTACGTCGGCCACCGGCGTTGTCAGCCCGCAGAACATCGTGATGCACCGCAATGCGTTCACGCTGGCCACTGCTGACCTGGAACTGCCTGACGGCGTGCATTTTGCTGGTCGCGCATCGGATAAGGAACTGGGCCTGTCGATTCGTGTGGTTCGCCAATACACGATCAACAACGACAGTATTCCGACCCGTCTTGACGTTCTGTACGGCTGGGCACCGCTGTACCAGGAACTGGCTTGCCGTGTCGCGGCCTAATCAACCCATATTGAAAGGAAACTGACATGAGCAATCCCGGCCCCGCAAGTACCCAGACCAATCACCCGTCCAATCTGGCCAGCAACCAGGCTCTGCGCCTGCTGGCTAGCGCCCAGGGTGTAAATCTGAACTCCGTCGGTGACACCGTCGTGAGCCTGGTGAACGACAGCGGCAACGTTAGCGTTCAGTCAATCATCGTGGCTAACGCCAGCGTTGACCTGACGACCGCCCAACTGGCTGTCTACACCGGCCCCGGCGCAACTGGCGCCACCATCAAGTCTGCCTATGCCCTGACTGGCAACAGCAGCAGCGCCAAAGTAGTGGTTACCGCCGCTACTAGCACCGATGCAATCGATGTAAGCCAACTCTACATTCGTTGCACGACTGCCCAAGGCGCAGCGGCTACCGCCGATGTGTTTATCTACGGGTATGACCTTACGTTCCTGTCCTGATCGGATGGAATGACGAGCAGGGAAAGCCGCCCCCAAAAGGGGTGGCTTTTTCGCTTCCTGAGCCTATAATTTCGCAACAAAGGGGAAACCTATGCTGCCTTTATTCAGACCTAACGGGCCGACTAGCCGCATCACAGTATCGGCCAGCGCCACAACCCCCCTGCAAATCACGCCCAACAGCAACATTGAAAACAACTATGTTGCGCTGCTGAACGTCGGAACCGCGACTGTTACGGTCACGCTGGGCACAACGTCAGGAACGACGCCCACGCCTGTGGTGCCGCTGACGACCGCGTCAACGCCAGGCGTTGTTCTGCCGCCGAACATGATTTATCCGATGGCAATTCCTGCCCCGCGGAATAATTTCTTTGTGTCCCTGATTGGAAGTGCCGCGAACGGCGATGTTTATGTGACGCCGCTGGCTGGGGACTAAGCATGACCAACCAGGTCGCCAACCAGCAGACCATCAATATCGTTCCTGTTCAGGGCATTTTTGGCCCTGAGCCGACGTTTACGCCGATTACGCTGGTCGGGCCTGCGGGGTCGTACTTTTACCCGCCCATCAATCCTGTTCAGTCAGGATTGAGCATCACGAACTCAACGATTGATTCGTCGGTTATCGGTGGCAACACGCCAGCCGCAGCGTATTTCACGACGGCCCAGGTTGCAGCGACTCCGACCGCGGATGCTGACGTAGCAAATAAAGCATACGTCGATTCCGTGGCTCAGGGGCTTGATATCAAGGCGTCGTGTTTGTACACCACGACCGCAGATATCACGCTGTCGGGACTGGCAACGCAGGCGGGCGGCGACTGGCCGTCTACGCTGACCGCGGGCACGCGGATTCTGGTCAAGAACCAGACGAATCAGGCTCAAAACGGCATTTATGCCGCAGCGGCCAGCGGCTGGACGCGCACCGCAGACCTGAACGCTTGGTCTGAAGTGCCCGGCGCGTTTACGTTTATTGAAGACGGCGTGAGCCTGGCGGCGACTGGTTGGGTCACCACCGCGGGATCAACGGGCACGATTGGCGTGACCAATATGCCTTGGACGCAGTTTTCAGGCGCGGGAACGTACACGGCAGGCAACGGCCTGCAACTGGTGGCTAATCAGTTTTCAGTGAAACTGAACGGTACGAGCCTGGACGCCAGCGCCAGCGGGTTGCGGATTTCTACGACCTATCCAGGCCAGACCAGCATCACCACGCTTGGCACGATTGGGACAGGTACTTGGGAAGCCACAGACGTTGCTGTGCTGCATGGCGGCACAGGCGCATCGGATGCCGCAGGCGCGAGGGCGAATCTGTCTGCGGCCATTCTGGGGGCTAACAACGACATCACCAGTATGTCGGCCATTACAGGCTCGATTGCCAGCCCGACGTACATCCAATTCAACACTACGCAAAACCCGTTGCCGACTGATGCGACGGGGCGGCTGTACTACAACAACGAGCAGCAATTCCAAACGATGGCGTTCCAAATGAACGGCAGCGTTGTGCATAAGGTCGGCGAAGAACTGTATTACCGCATCAAATGCCAAGGGGCCATCACCAAGGGCCAAGTGGTGTCGTTTGCGGGCACCTTGGGCGCGTCTGGTGGTTTGATTGGCAAGGCCGCAGCGGGACTGTCTGTTGACCAAGCCAATTACATTCTTGGCATTGCCGCAGAAACCGGCAACAACAACGACTGGATTTTTGTCACGACCTTTGGCGAAATCAGGCAACTGAACACCACGGGCGGCGCTGAAGCATGGGTTCAGGGCCAGGAGTTGTATTACAACCCGGCGGTGACCGGAGGTCTGACCAAGACCAAGCCCAACGCCCCGAACGCAATCTGCATGGTGGCCGCGGTTGTCCATGTCGGGACGTCAAATGGCGTTTTGTTTGTGCGGCCTACTTATGGGTCGGTTCTTGGAGGTACTGATGGCAACGTCCAATTCGGGACGTTAAACAACCTAGATGTGATCCAGTACGACAGCACCGCGCAATACTGGAAAAACGTTGCCGCCAGCACGCTGTCGGTCAGTTATGCGGCCACCGCGGGCAGCGCAGGCAGCGCCACCACCGCTACGACAGCAACCAACCTTGCAGGCGGTCTACAGGGCAGCGTGCCGTATCAAACCGGCGCAGGAGCAACAACGTTCCTGGGGCTGGGGACAAGCACCTACATCATGACCGCGGGCGCAACGGCCCCGCAATGGACGAACCCATCGAGCATTACTGTCGGCAGCGCGACAAGTGCCACCAGCGCAACCACAGCCACCAACCTGGCTGGCGGAGCCGCGGCCAGCATCCCGTATCAAACAGGGGCGGGCGCGACGTCATTCGTTGCGTCAGTGGCTGGTGATGCTGGCAAGGTCTTGCAAAGCAACGGCGTGTCAGCCCCGTCTTGGGTCACGCCGACGGCCTACGCAACGGTTACCGACGACACGACGACCAACGCAACGTATTACCCGCTGCTGGCCAATCAAACCGCGGGCAACCTGACGACCGAGTACACATCGTCTACCAAACTGCAATTTAACCCGTCGACAGGCACGCTCACGGCGACAGGGTTCAGCGGGTCTGGTGCAAGCCTGACGAGCCTGCCTGCGGGGCAACTGTCAGGCACCATCCCGACCGGCGTGCTGGGCAATTCAAGCCTGTACATTGGCACGACGCAAATTGCTTTGAACCGTGCCAGCGCCAGCCAGAGTTTGACCGGCGTAAGTATTGACGGCAGCGCGGGATCAGCAGGCAGCGCGACGAACGCAACGAATGCGGCTAACATCGGCATCACCGACGACACATCGACAAACGCCGATTATTATCCGGTTTGGGTGACCAATAGCACGGGCAATCTGCCTGCCAAGGTGTCCAGCACTAAACTGAAATTCAACCCGTCTACGGGCGTTTTAACACCCACAGGCGGCATCGGCGGGGGCGCATTTTGAACTACACCTGGAAGATTCTGAGCATTAAAGCCAAAGATGGGCTGATTACGCAAGCCCAATACCACGCCCGCGCCGCCCAAGATGACATGGCCGTCGAAACCGAAGGCACATGGTTTTTTAAGGGCCAGCGCCTAGTCGTGCCGTTTGAAAAAGTCACCGAAGAAATGATCGTGGGCTGGATCAAGGACGAATGCGACGGACTGATCGAAGCGCGTATGGCGCAGCAACTGAAAAACCTGGCTGAACGCGACGAAACGCCGCTGCCTTGGGCGCCCCAGGTGTTCACCCCCAAATTTGAGGAATAACTATGGCAGTCAACCTTTCACCCTTTTATGGCGTAGGCGGTCAATTATTTGACAACAACGGCAACCCACTGGCTGGTGGAAAGATTTTCACCTACCTGGCCGGGACGACCACCAACGCTGCAACGTACACCACGAATGCAGGAAATATTGCACATAGCAATCCTATCATTTTGGATGGCGCGGGGCGAGTGCCTTCAGGTGAAATATGGCTAACAAATGGAATTAATTATAAATTTGTTGTTCAAGACAGCGCAAACAATTTAATTGGAACGTTTGATAATGTTTTGGGCATCAATCAAAATCCATTTACAAACATAATTAATTTTACGGGGGATGGTGTTGTGGTGGCATTTACTTTGCCAGCGGCCCCTTCTTCAGAAAATTTTACTAATGTATTTATCAATGGTGTATACCAATTTAAGAATACATATAGCGTTAGCGGCGTAACTTTGACGTTCTCGCAAGCGCCGCCTTTCACTTCCAAAATTGAAGTGGAGTATTAAGCATGGCGCAAACAGGCTACACCCCAATCCTGATTTACAGTAGCAGCACGTCCAGCCAAGCACCGGCTGCGGGCAACCTGACCAACAGCACGTTGGGATCGGAACTGGCCATAAACATCACTGACGGCAAACTGTTCTACAAGGACAACGCCAACGCAGTGCAGGTCATCGCTTGGAAGACTACGCCGACGACAGCGGGCGGCACCGGCCTGACTAGTTATACCGCGGGTGATTTGCTGTATTACGCCAGTGGAACTACGTTCACAAAGCTGGCCATCGGAACATCCGGACAATGGTTGGGTTCATCCGGTACAGCGCCGCAATGGAACGCGCCAGCGGCCTTAACCAAGACCGATGACACCAACGTCACGTTGACCTTGGGCGGCAGCGCCAGCACTGCATTGTTGAATGCTGCATCATTGACTTTGGGCTGGACGGGAACTTTGGCTGTATCGCGTGGCGGCACAGGAACCGGCACTGCTGGAATCACTGCATTCAACAACATCACGGGATACACCGCATCTGGAGCCACAGGAACGACCAGCACCAATTTGGTATTTTCAACGTCACCATCAATTACAACGCCAACATTAGTTGGTAATGCAACACTTAGCACTGGAAATTTAATTCAAGGGACAGCGGCTAAAGGATTTAACTTTACCGCAAACAGCTCTCTTGCTGGAATGACCAGTCAATTGCTAAATTATTATGAAGAAGGAACATGGACTCCAACAGTAACATCTAGCACTGGAGCCATTACAAGTTACACCCTTGGCACTTGCAACTACACCAGAATTGGACGAGTGGTACATATCAATTTTTCTGTCACTATCACCAATGCTGGCACTGGCGCTGGGGCGCTCAATGTATCACTGCCATTTACAAACGGCGCCGCAATTGCCAACGGCACAGGCCGAGAAAATGCATTAACAGGATCGCAATTACAGGCTCGGGTGGCCGCATCAGGAACAGATATGAATATTCAAACGTATAACAACGCAACCGCAATTGGGACAAACGCGCAAATTCGCGCATCTATGACTTATTTTGTGTAAGAGGTAACAGATGGCACTCACGAAAGTCACATACTCAATGATTGAGGGGCAGTACGTCAATGCACTTGATTATGGCGCTGACCCCACGGGGGCTGTTGATAGTTATGCTGCATTGCAAGCTGCTATTACAGCAGCGCAAGGTCGTATTGTTTACGTTCCTGCTGGAACATACCTTGTTTCAGATACGCTTTCCTACAACACTTTTGCCACCTTTGGGTTCACCAGCCCAGGCATAAAGATTGTTGGCGATGGAATGACCAAAACATTTTTTGACCATCGCGCAGCCAACAAGCCTTTGATTGATATTGATAGCGGGGTGCATGGTGGTTCTTATACCGCCTCGATGGGTGCTGTTTTGGCTGAGTTTGCAATCATCAACACAGCAACAACTGCCGGGGCTACTGGAATTCGTGTGCTGAACGCATACGAGGTCAAGATTGACCATTTATACATCAAAGGCATGACCTTGGATGGTATTGAAATGGCAAACGGGCTGTTTGTTGATGACGGCTGGAACATGATTAGCGTCACGCAGTGCTGGATTGATACGTGCGCCCGTTGGGGCATCAAGGCTGACGGTACGGCGGGACGCAACGAAGGTTCTTATACCTATCTGCGTGAAGTGTTTTTTCAAACGTGCGGGACAGCCAGCGCCAGCACACCACCGCCATCTGGCGGCATGATCTGGAAAGGCCAGGTTATGACGATGGAGCAGTGCGCTTTCGCCAATGGTGTTGAAAACGTGGGCTTGTTCATCAAGGGTGAATCCGGCCTTGGTCAGACAGTTGACCTGCGAAACACTACATTTGAGAACTGCAAGAAGCGTGGTCTTTACGTTACTGGAGTCAACGTATTCAAAGGTCGCAATCTTCAGCTCTACAACAACGACACGTATACCGCAACAGCGCAATGTGAATTCATTGGCGGGTCGTACACCATCAACCAAGTCGATATCGACGGTGTGACGATCCGCGCCACATCGGGTAACAATCCTTGCACCGCGTTCAAATTGTCAGGCGCAAACGTCAACTTCGATACCTGCCGTGTTCGCAACGCCAACTGGGAAAACTTTGACTATGCTGGTCAAGTGCGATTTGACGGATGGGAATTTGACCATGTTGCAAACTGCGGAGTTTTGCAGGTTGCTAGTGCGTCTGAAGTGGCTTTCAAACCAAATTCACAGAATCCGTTTGGCAATACTGTGCCTTTACGTTTGCGCGGCCCTGCTAATCAAAGTGGCGTAGGTGTTGCATCAACGAATGGTGAATGGATTGCAATTCAAATTCCTAACACTGGAATTTCGCTTGATCTAACAGGACTTCCTGCTAATACTCGATATTATGTTTATCTGTACGATAACGATGGAATAGCTGCCCTTTCTGCAAGCGTTACCGGATGGACAATTGGTTCTTTCGGTTATGCCGTTAAGTCCGACAATAGCGCATATCTATATGTTGGAAGTTTTGAAACTGGTGGAAGTATCGGTACGGCAAAAACAACAGCGGGAGGCTGGTTAAACCCAATACTAATTCCTGGAACACAAGTTGGCGCTTCTCGATATGTGTGGTTTGATGCGTCAACTGTTCTACGCAGCAATGGGGCACTGCCTACCAACGACACCGATGGAACAGCGGTTTAAGGACAAAACATGACCACGCCATACGACATCATCACCCGGTCAATGAAGGACATTGGCGCGTTGGCGTCGGGCGAAAACCCGACAGCAGACGAAGCCCAGGACGGGCTGGATTTGCTGAACGACATGATTGCCCAGTGGTCGAATGAAAACATGATGGTGTTTTACCGCACGGAAATCGTGTTTCCATGCGTGCAGAACCAGGTTCAGTACACCATCGGGCCAGCAGGCAACGTGTCGGCCAGGTTTGTTGGATCAATCAGCGGCACGACTCTAACGGTTCCAGCAAACGGCGTGACCAAAGGCGCGATTACCATGGGCATGACGCTGTCCGGGCCTGGCGTGCTGTCTGGGACGACCATTGTGGGCTTTGGAACGGGCGCTGGTGGCAACGTCAACGAGGGCGGCACCTACACGGTTAGCCGCACACACACGACGCCTGTCGTGACGCAAATTATTGACGCGTACTACCAGCGACCGCTTACGATTGAATCCGCGTTTGTGCGAGTGCAGACCACATCAAACGGCGTGCCCATCTACGGTGGCGGACTGGATTATCCGATTGCAATTCTGAGCCTGGAAGAATATGAGTCAATCGGACTGAAGACGCTGAACGGCCCATGGCCTAAATCGCTGTACTACCAGCCGTCTGAACTGCTGGGCACCATCTACCTGTGGCCGAACCCTTCGCAGGGAGAAATGCACCTGTTTACGCAGACTATCTTCCGCGAGTTTGGCGACCTGTACGGCAGCATGGAATTCCCGCAGGGCTACAACATGGCGTTGCGGTGGTGTCTAGGCGAGCGCATGATGCCGATGTACGGGAAGGTCAACCAGATTCAGGCGAGCCAGATTACCGCCTACGCTGCTCAGGCTAAAGCAACGATCAAACGCACGAACATGAAGCCGCCGCAGGTCAGCAGGTATCCTGACGTCTTGATGACGGGCCGACCCAAAGACGCCGCGTTCATCCTCGATGGCGGCTTCAACTAGGTTTTATGATGAATGAAAACGTGAGGATTTAACCCATGGCCAAAAGAAAGGTGTTTGCCGATGTTTGGGAACTTGTTTCGCAAGGCAATGCCGACGAATGTTGGAATTGGCTTGGCTGCAAGAACAGTACAGGCTATGGCAGCATAACGATTGGTCAGAAAGTTTATTCAGCACATCGAATTGTTTTTGCGTTGACAAATCCAGGTCTGATTGAAATGTCAGCCCCCAAAGATAAAAAAGCCAAGCAATTCATTCTGCACAAGTGTGACAATCGTTTGTGCTGCAACCCCTCGCATATGTCACTTGGCAACTATGCGGACAACAACAGGGATGCAGCAATCAAAGGGCGTTCAAATGCACCCAAAGGCGCACAGCATAAAAAAGCAAAATTGACACAAGAACAAGCCGACATGATAAGAAAAATTTATGTTCCCGGCGTGACTTATGTTGATCTTGCAAATAGGTTTGGGTTACACGCAAACAATGTCTCACGTATTGTGCGAAACAAAGCATATTTAGCGAGAGGGGCATAACTATGGATTTTGGTTTTGTCGGCGCGTCTTACACAACCCGATCAATCTACCAAGACGATCAAGAAACGATCAACTTCTACCCCGAAATCGACCCGACGAAACAGCCAGGCGAAAGGGGGATTGTGGCGCTGTACCCGACCCCTGGCCTGGTGACCGAAATCACTTTCCCCATTCCCGCCGAAATCCGCGGGCAACGGGCGCTGTCGGGCCTACAGTACGCCATCGCGGTCTGTGGCAATCGGGTCTACCGCATCGACCAGGCGTTGTCCTACATTCAGGTCGGGACTTTGACTACAAGCAGCGGGCCGGTGTCAATCACCGACAACGTGATGACCGTGCAGGGTTTGACGGCCTACATCGTGGATGGCGTGAACCGCTACTACTACGTTGTGGCCACCAACACGTTTGTGACGCTGCCCCCGTCTGACGGGGCTTGGCAGGGTGCCGACGTGTGCGACACGGTGGACAACTACATCATCTATAACAAGCCAGGGACGCAACTGTGGTCATCAACTGACCTTGGGTCGCCCCTGTCCACCCAGGCATGGTACGGGGCCAAGGATGGGTCGCCTGATAACCTGGTGGCCTTGATCGTTGACCACCGCCAGGTCTACCTGCTGGGCGAAGTGACCACGGAAGTCTGGGTGGACGTGGGCACCCAGATTCCTGGGCTGCTGACGTTCCCGTTTCAGCGGGTGTCTGGAACATCAAGCCAGAACGGTATCGGGGCGCGGTTCTCGCTGGTGCGTTACGCCGAAACGTTCATGTTCCTGTCCCGCGACACGCTGGGCACGGCCACCATCGGCATGATGATGGGCTACGAGTACAAGCGGGTTTCGACCCATGCGGTGGAAAACAGCCTGATCGGCGTGAACGTCGAGAACGCCCGCGCCTGGTCGATGCAGCAGGAAGGCCACGAGTTTTACGTCATCACCTTCCCCGACATTGATCTGACCTGGGTCTATGACCTGGCCACCCAGCAGTGGTTCAAATGGCTATGGTGGGACAGCCCCAACGCGGTCTACAAGCGCCACCGCGGCCAGAACTGCATTGCGTTTGCCAACAGGAACCTAGTTGGTGACTACGACAACGGCAAAATCTACAGCCTAGACTTTGACGCCTACACCGATGCAGGCAATCCGATTCGTCGGTTGCGTCGTGCGCCACACATCACCACCGACTTGCAGCGCCAATACTTTGAGGAATTTCAAATCCAGTTTCAGCCTGGCGTCGGGCTGACCACGGGACAGGGTGACAACCCCCAGGCGATGCTGCGGTGGTCGAACGACGGCGGGTCTACCTGGTCGAACGAACACTGGGTCGGCATCGGTCGGCAGGGCAATTACACCAACCGCGCCATCTGGCGGCGGCTGGGGTGGGCGCGTGACCGCATCTTTGAAGTAGCGGTGACTGACCCTGTGAAGGCTGTGATTGTGTCGGCCAACCTGAAGGCATCGCCTGGGGATAACTGATGGCGACCCTTACGAACATTCGGTTTCCCACGTCGCCGTTCATTGAACAGGCCACGGGCAGACCGTCGCGTGAGTGGATACAGTGGCTGCAAAACCCCAACTTGGTCAGCACCACGGTGCAGTACCAGATCATCAACGGGGGCGAAATCAACAACACGGTGATCGGTAACGTCACGCCCGCACAAGGTACGTTTACGCTGCTGACCGCGCTGAACGGTATTGGAGGGGGTACGTTTTGAACGTTAGAGAAGCAACGGTTGCTGATTTAGATGCCTACGTTGAACTGCTAGCGCACTTCCATGCTGCATCACCGATGCACGGCGTCGCTGACTATGATCCTGTCGGAATCCGTGCTTTTTTGGCCGCTTCGTTAGAAAATAGCAATATTGCGCTGTTTGTCGGGGAGTTGGACGGCAAGATTGTCGGCGTGACGTCGTGTTTGCTTTATCCCATGTATTTCAATCCTGGTTACGAAGTGGCGCAGGAACTATGGTGGTGGCTGACGCCTGACGCCAGAGGCAGCGGGGTCGGCCAGGCCATGTTCAAACGGATTGAAGCCTGGGCAAAAGAAAAAAACGCAAGGGCGCTGTTTATGATTGCTTTGGAAGATGAACGCGCAGCAGCGATGGAAAAGGTCTACTTTCGAGCAGGGTTCAGGCCGCTTGAAAGAACGTTCATTAAGGAGTTGTAAATGGCAATCGGAACAGGAACCGCACTACTGCTAGGTGCTGGCGCTGGCCTGATCGGCGCTGGTATGCAGTCGAGAGCGGCAAAGTCTGCTGCGGCGCAACAAGCTGGGGCTACTCAATACGCTGCTGATGTTCAGCGGCAGATGTTTGAAACCATCAACCAGCAGCAAGCCCCGTACCGGGAAGCTGGCTACGGTGCGCTGACGCGGATTGGCGAACTGCTGCCGGGTCTGACGGCCCCCGTGTCCCGTGAGGAAATCTTGGGATTGCCTGGCTATCAGTTTGGCATTGAGCAGGGTACAGGTGCCGCCCGTGCGGCCATGAACGTCGGCGGCGGTGGGTCGAACGTTGACCGCGCAGCCCAGAAGTTTGCGATTGACTACACCCTTGGCACCGCGATGCCCCAGGTCATTTCGCAGCGCCAGAACATCTACAACACCTTGGCCGGTATCGCTGGCATCGGTCAGACAGGCCAAACTCAAGCCAACCAAGCCGGGATGAATGCGGCTGGCAACATTGGCCAGGCCGCGATTGGCGGGGCGACCGCGTTGGGCGCTGGTCAGATTGGCGCTGCCAATGCGATGGCCGGTGGGTTGCAAGGCTTGGGTAACACAGCGTTCCTGTATAACCTGATGAATAGACAAACTGGCGGTGGCGGTTTGAATGACCCATATCCAGGATTTAACGCCTCAATCGGACTGAAGGGTTAATCATGGCAGACCTAAGCGTAACCCCTATCGCAGCCCAGATCAAACCCGTGCCCAACATGAGTTTGGGCGAGATGGTTAACCTTGCCCGCGGCGCACAAGCCTATCAGCAGTCCGAGCAAATGAACCCCTTGCTGCTGCAACAACAGCAACAGGTGACTGGTACGGGGCAAATTGCGTTGACGTTGGAGCAGCAAAAAGAAGCTGAACGAGCAAGGGTCATGCAGTTTATGAGCCGCCCTGAAAACTTCCAAAGCGATGGGCGGATTGACATCAATAAGTTAAATGCGGAAATTCCTAAAATTGCCCCATTGACTGGCGGTGAACTGATTCGCCAGTACAGCGACCTTAGCACCGCACAGACCCAAGCCGAACGAGCCATTCAAGACATGACTACATCGCAGCGCGAAGTAGTGGGGTCTGGCCTTAGCGCATATGGTTATCAAGGCGTCAAAGACCCGACGGTTTATCAAGGGTTTTTTGACAACATCGAAAAACAGTACGCCAACAACCCGGCCATGCGAAACCTGGTGCAATCATTCAGGACGCAGTTAAGCATGGTGTCTAATCCCGATTTGCTGCCGCAGTTGGCTATCAATGCTGGCAATCAAGTCATGAGTGTCGCAGCACAGCGCACAGCGTTTGGCAAACAGCCTGGCACAATTAGCACCACCGCGGCTATTTTCCCGACGACCACGACTCCATCAGTGGCTGGAGAATCGCCAACTATTGAAGTTGGTACAAAGCCACTTGCCATCACACAATTGCCACCTGGAAGTCGAATTAGGCCGACAGGGCGTATTGGGCCTGATAACCGCGAATTGATGGACGCATTTGGGCCTAATGGTGATTTGCTTGGCACCTTTTCGGCTGGTGATTTGGAGGCTGCTGCTGCTGGAAGATTGCCGACTGCGCCACTTACGCCGACTGGACAAGCCGCGCCTGTCGTTGCGCCACCGCCACCGCCGCCAGGCGTTATTACACAGCCCAACATCCAGGCGCGTGATCTGCCGCCATTTGGTGCGCCACCATTGCCGCCTGCATCCGAACCCGCTGGATTGCCGCCGCAATACAAAACTCCTGTGCGTATTCCAGCGTTTGAAACCGCGGAATCAGGAAACACTTACCGCACCCAAGCCATGGCGGCGCGTGAACAAGTGCAACCTGCGCGGAATGCGGTAGACAACATTCGCACCATCAGACAGTATTTGCCACTTGCACAAACGGGTCGGTACTCTGAAGCCATTGCAGGATTGCAGTCGGTGTTGGGTAACGTGGCGGGCAGCAAACCAGAAGAACTGGCGGCAGCGGCGCGTGACATCATTGAAAAGAACATTGCTGATCTTGCGTTGCAAAAAAATTCAGCGTTTGGGGGGAAATTTGCTGCTGATTTGGCTGCGGTGCAAAACTCATTGGCTAGCGCCGGTAAGAATCCAACAGCCATCTCTAAGGTGATGGATCAACTTGAACCTTTGATGCAGCACGTTGCCAACTATTCAACGGGACTAGAACGTGCCATCGCCAAAAGCCCCAACAGTTACTACGCCAAACCTGATTTTGATCGAGCCATGAATGATGCCTATGATCCTTTGGCGTTGAGAATGAAAAACGCATACGACACAGGCGGTAGGGATGGACTAACGAAATGGTTGAATGCCAACAACGTGAATTTGACTGAACAGCAAATGTTGTTGCAAAAACTTCAGGCGTATGGCCGGTTGGTCAGAGGGGACTAAACATGGCACAAGAATTTGACCTGACTGGCTTAGAGGGCGCGTTGGGTGTAAAGCCGCGCAAATCTGAACCACCTTCACAAACAGCGACGACCCCCGCGCCGCTGCGAACCAACAACCCTGGCGCACTGATGCCCAAGGGCCAACTGGCCCAATTCGGCACCATGGACGAAGGGTTGCGGGCACTTGACCAGAACCTGCAAGCCTACGGCAAGCGGGGCATCAATACGCTGGAAGGCGTCATTAACACCTGGTCACCGCCGACCGGCAAAGGCAACACGCCCGAAGGGACGCGCAACTACATCAACCATGTGGCCAGGGTGACTGGCCTAAAGCCCGACCAGCCGATTGACCTTAGCAACCCGCTGGTACGTCTGCAACTGACCGCGGGCATCACGCAGTTTGAAAGCGGGCCTGGGGCCATTTATGGACAACGGGCACCTGCGCCCGCTGCGGCACCTGCTGCTGCGGCTGGATCGACTGGGGAGTTTGATCTTGGCGGTCTTGAGAGAGCATTAAAAGGTGCCCCTGAACCTGCTTCGACTGCCGCAGCGCCAAGTGCAGCGCCAAGTGCGACGCCTACACCAACAACCGCAGCGCCATCTAAGCCGCCTGTTCCGCGGATGTTTGAATCTCAAACGGAGTTTGGTAAAAAACTTCAAAGCGCGATTGAGTCTATTCCCGGTTCGGCAGAAATTGGCACATTTGCCAACGTTGCTGGCGGCACCGTTTCCAAATCTATTGGTGCGGTGCAACAGTTGGTCGGCAAGTATTTTCCTGGTTTGGATGAATCCACTCGCCAAAACATCATGGCCAATGCCCAACAAAACATTGAGTTGGCCAATCAAGCCATGGAACAAGCTGGCCGCAAAGAAAGCCCGAAGGCTGCTATCGCGGGTGAAATTACCGGCTACGTAGTGAACCCTTTGAATAAATTGATTCCTACGTTTGGCGCAGCACCTACAACCATCAAAGGCGCTGCGGCTAAGGCTGCTGGCCAAGGCGCAGTAGCCAACGTGCTGATGACGCCTGTGGAGGATCAGCAAGCATCATTTACAACCGAAAAACTCAAACAGGCGGCGACTGGCGCAACGTTTGGCGCTGGCGGTGGCGCGGCTATTCAAATGTTCAGCACAACCGCTGGGCGCGGCATTGACGCTGTTCGTAAAAGATTCGGCGGTGCTGTCCCAGCCAATCAACTGGATGACGCAGCTAACACCGTGTTGCGTGAAGCTGGGTTAGACCCCAACACGATTGCGCCGCAGTATTTCAAAGGTCTGCAAGACCAGGCCAAGACGGCGCTTCAGACTGGTGACATTAAAACATTTCAGCAATTTGCCCGCAACTTTAGCGAAGCAAATGAGTTGGGCATTCCGATGTTGCGTGGACAGTTGACCCGTGACCCCATGCAGTTTGCTGTTGAACAAAATTTGCGCGGCATTCAAGGCGTAGGCGAGCCGATTCAACAAGTGCTGCAAGCGCAAAACAAAGCGTTGTTAAGCAAGCTGGATGACTTTGGTGCTGCTAAGGGACAATCAATTACCACCAGCGGCTTTACATTAAGCAACGCATTGGGCCAAGCCGACGAGGTGGCCGCACAACGCGTTCGTGATGCATATGCAGCCTATCGGCAATCTACTGGCCGCAACATTGACGTACCGTTGACGGGGCTGGCGCAAGACTATGCGCGAGTGTTGCGGGACTTTGGTAAAGATCAAATTCCTGGTGGCGTTCGCAACAATCTGAATTCACTTGGATTGTTAAGCGGCAAGCAACTGAAAGTCACCACGATTGATGATGCTGAACGACTGATTAAGGTTATCAACAACAATTACGATCCATCTAAACAATCCAAAGGCACTCTCAATGCTTTAGATGAATTGCGCCGTTCGTTGAACAATGCCATCAATGAAGCCGGTGCCAATCTGCCTGGCCAAGCGGGTGCTGCTGCGCGTGAAGCCCGAAAAATTGCACAGGAACGATTCCAAACCATTGACAGCATTCCTGCACTAAAAGATGCGATACGCGGCAAGGAACCCGACAAATGGGTAACTAAACACATCTTGCAAGGCAACGTCAACGAAATTGACAAGATGCAAAAGTACCTTCAGGCCAACAATCCTGAAGCCTTGGCGCAAGTGCAGAATGACATCATCAAGCACATTAAAAATCGCGTGACCAACAACGTCAGCGATGAAAACGCAGCCTTTAGTCAAGCCGGACTAAAAGACTTTGTGAAAGGGCCAATGGCTGATCGTTTACAGCGATTCCTGACGCCCGAACAATTTAGCAACTTGACCAAACTAAACCGTGTTGCGGAAAATGCACTGGTTGCGCCAGTAGCAGCAGCGGTCAACAGATCGAACACCGCACCAGCAGCCGCAAATTTCGTTAAAGGTGTTGTTCAGTCTGGCGAAATTAACAACTTGTTGGCCACCATTGCTGGATGGAATTTCCCATTGTTGACTGGCGCAGCAGTAGCAGTGCAGCAACGTGTGCAACAGCGCAAGGCATCAGACTTGTTGCGCCAGGCCACAGAACCTACGGTAGTACCGCCCCCGCCGCGCAAAACAATTCCAATTACAGACATGGTTAGACCTGGTGTTGTGGGCGCTGGTGCTGGCCAAGCAGTTATTGAACAACGAAATGTCGAAACGGAAGGACGACGATAAATGGCGCAGCAACCAGACATTGATCCAGTCAAGTACGGCCAACTCTGGGAAAAAGTCCAGAACTACGAGCGCCGGTTTGATGACATGGAAAAGAAGATTGACAAGATGGAAGGCAACCTAGAAAAGCTGGTGGCGCTGGCCAACCAGGGCCGAGGGGGCTTTTGGGCGGGCATGGCCTTGGTGTCTGCCGCATCAAGCGCCATCGGCTACTTTTCCAGCTACTTTCACAAGTAAGGAGCCGCCATGCTGCAAGCCCTGATCCCTGTACTGGCCCCCATTCTGGGGAAGGTGGTCGGCAACCTGTTCCCCGACCCCGCAGAAAAAGCCAAGGCCGAAGCCGAAGTGATGCGCCAGCTACTGGCCGCGCAGTCTGAAATCGAACAGGCCGCGTCCAAGATCATCCAGACCGAAGCGGCATCCACTCATTGGCTGGCCGCAAACTGGCGACCGCTGACCATGATTACCTTTGTGGCCCTGATCGTGGCCAGGTGGTTTGGCTGGGCTGCGCCAAACCTGTCCGAAGCCGAATACATCAAACTCTGGTCGATTGTCGAATTCGGGCTTGGTGGATATGTTGTGGGTAGGTCTGTGGAAAAGATCGCCCCCAGCATCGCCCAAGCGATTAAGCGATGACCTTCAAGCTGTCCAAGCGGTCGCTGGCCAACCTTGAGGGCGTGGACTACCGCCTGGTGATCGTTGTCCATCGCGCCATTGAGTTGACCAAGGTGGACTTTGCGGTGATCGAAGGCGTGAGAACGCCCCAGCGCCAGCGTGAACTGTTCGACAAGGGCGCAAGCCAAGTCCGCGAGGGTGGGACACACGTCCAGGGTAAAGCGGTTGACCTGATGGCCTATATCGGCACCAGGGGGTCGTGGGAACTAAACCTGTACGACGACATTGCAGACGCCATGAAAGAGGCGGCAATCGCTGAAAACGTACCGCTACGATGGGGCGGCGCGTGGACTGTCAACGATATCCGCAAATGGCAAGGCACGATGGAAGCGGCAATGATGTCGTATGTCGATTGGTGCCGAAAGCAGGGCAGACGGCCATTTATCGACGGCCCGCACTTTGAAATCGTTTGAGTAGCCAGCCCCAGACAGCCGCCCAGGTCAGCGGCGGCGGTCTGTTGGGGCAATCCCGGCCCTGGCGGCAGTCACCAGGGCATGGCGGACAGCCTATCTTTTTAGGCGATAAAACCATTTGTCACCGCGGCGCTGGCAGTTGATGGCATACCCATGCTGTCGCAATTCAGCAACTACGCTGTTGACGGCGCAAACTTGGGCCTGCATCACGATGTCCAAAGTAGTGAACTCTCCGCCTTTCAGCAACAGCCGCAAGACTCGCTGAAGACGATCGGAGTTGTCTAGGTTGGCCGCGTTCATGGTCAGAACGGTACGTCGTCATCAAGGTCGTTATGTGCGCGGCGCTGGGGCTGTTCGCCTTCCACGGGATCGGGGTCGTTGAGATACGCCCAGCCATCCCAGCCACCTTTCACAAACGGGTTGGCGTCCAACTTCAACATTGGCCCGTTTTTGGTGTCGATGATTGAGCCGATTTTCATGTAACGATTCTTCTGCTGGCCCTGTGCGTTGGTGTATTGGCCCGTGATGACTTTGACGACCTTCTGTACTTTCGGCATGACTTATTCCCCAAGGATTTTGTTGAGTGCTGCAACTTTGGCGTCGACTTCAGCCAAAAACTTGATGACTTCCGTTTCTGTGTCGGCAAGCCATTTATCGTCGCGCTGAACGCGTGTGATGAAGAGTTGAGCCTTTGCAGGCATCCTCGGATCAAAGACAACGTAATCGCACCAGGCGCGGTTAGCACAACGCATCTGCCATTGCATCTGAGCAAAGTATTTTGCTTCTACCGGTTTGTCTGACAGCCAGCATTCCAGGGCAGTCTTGCTGTCAGGGCATTTGATTTCCACCATGCCATCAGTGCCCACAAGACCGTCAGGAGAAGCCCCAGACGCGTCGATAATCGGGTGAGGCATAAACCCTACCTCCTCAACCATCACGCCCGTCTTGGCTTCATACGCAGCCCTGGCAAACGGTTCCTGGTCAATCCCCCATTGCATGGCTGCGTTGGTGTAGGACTCAGCCTTTGAGCCTGTGACGCGTTCCAGCACCAGTTGCGTCATGTAGTTGCCGCGGTCTGCCCCGTATCCGGTTTTTGTTTTGGCAAGAACCTTGTGGAGTGAGGAGGCCGTGACCTTGCCCAGCCTGGCAGCAAACCAGTCTTCAGTGCGTTGCTCAGTCATTTGGTTGCTCCTCAGTTTTGTCTGTTTCGCTTAACTCGGCCATGTTTGGGCACGACCAGCGGAAATCGACGGTGTTAAACGTGGTGCCGAGTTTGTTGTTGTAGTAGTCCAAAACTGCGGCTTTGATTTCGTTGGTATCGATTTCGAGTTTCATTGCTGTTTCTCCTTTTTGGCGCGTTCGATGCGGGCTTTCTTGGCTGCGATTACACGGGCCTGAAGTTGCTGGTGACCGTTGCAGGCTTCGTATGCTGCGGCGTAGACGCGTGCGAGGTCGTCGCTGTTGACGCTGGCGTCAATCGCTGCCAGGTGGTCAGTTATGTCGGGCAAAGGCTGTGATGGCGGTCGGCGGCTGCTGGCATTGCCGTCGTCGTCTTCAGGGGCGATACCGCAAGCAGCCATCAGGCTGTACCGGCGGGCATAGGTCAGCGCAGAACCATAGCCTTGCGGGTCTTGTTTGGCCGCGGGGACATGGAGTTGGCCGCAGTTGATAACTTCGCCTGATTCGTGGACAAACACGGTTTCAACAGTCACGCCGTCGTCGCATGGGCTAAGGCGTTGTGTGAGTGCAATGCCGTTGTTGTTGAGTGCGTCAATCACTGCTTCGACGCAAGCGGCCAGGTCGGCATACCGTGACTTGAAGTGCGGGTTAGTGCTGGACTTGAGCGCAGGCCCAAACTCTTTTTGAGCCTTGACCAAGGCCGCGGCGGCTTTATTGAGAGGATGCATTTCGTCGTATTCCTGTTGTCGTTGGACTGTTTCGTAGAACTGTTGCTGGCTCATTTGCGGTTCGTTTCTGCAAGAGGCTTCCAGCCAAACCGACGCCACGTTTTAGTGACGTCAGTAGCCGCAGCAGGCGTGTACTTGAATTTAGGGTCAAGAATGTTGACCGCGGGCGGCGTGGCCCGCTGTGGCTTGCGTTTAGACATTGGCAATGTCTTTCGCAAAGGCGACTGCCTGAACCAGCATGGCCAGCGGGAAGATGCGGGTGGCCACAATCATTTCCGCATCGGTGTCGAGCAGCGTGACGGCAAAGCCTTTGGTTACGGCGGTCACGGTGGCTGCGATGCCCAGGTCGGCATTTACAAAGGTTGCAACCTGGTTGGTGGTGTCGTTCATCTGTTTGCTCCTTAAAAGACCGCACGATTGCGGCATGGGTACATCGTAAGCCAGATTGACTGGCTGTGTCAAGCAGTCAAAACAAAGCCATTGCAAGCCAAAGCAGCGGGTAGCCAACAGCCACCGCAGCGATGGCCATGAGCAGGATTTGCAAGTGTGTAGGTTCCCTGTCCATGGCCAACTCCTTACCGCGCAGCCCTGGCGCAAGCCGCATTCCACAGGGGATTTCCAGGGAAAATCCTGACCCGACCTGTTTCAAAATAGTCGGTCATGATGTCGGTGTTGTTTTCGTAGGGAGCCTGATCGGCAAACACGCGATAGAGCGCATTTGTGTAGTCTTTTGCGTAGATCGTTACGCAGTCACGACCATCAATCAGGGTTGAGCGGCTGTACCAGACACGGGCTTTTTCGACGCCGTTGGTAACGTAGAACTTCATCATCTTGACCATTTGTTTCTCCTTAAAAGACCCGTGAAAGCATAAGTTGGGGCCGTAGCCCCAAGTTGATTAGTAAACAAACATATAAGCGGGGAGTGCTTGTTTGCGGATCAGGCTGCGACGCGTGGGGGGTGCATCGCTGCAACACGTTCCCATTTCTGCGCGACTTCTGTCGCAACGTCCGATTCAAGAATTGCCGTTTGAATCAATTTATCGTTGCCGCCTAACGCGACGCAGTACATCGCAACACGGGCCTGGGCTACGTTTGCAGCGTGACGTGCTGCCTGTGCTTTCTTGAGGGCTTCTGCTTTGGTCATCTTGATTTTCCTTAAAAGACCCGCGAGGGCATGAACGAATTGTAAGCCTGCTTACGTTAGCGTGTCAACAAGTTTTTTTGTTTTCTTTGGCGGCTGTTGCAATGGCGTCTGCTTCTGTCTGAAAACTGGCTTTCATTCGTTGGTAGAAGCCGCTCGACCAACTGCGAGTCACGACAAAGCCGTTGAATGATTTGACAACTTGCCAGGGTGTTGCTGTAGGTGCGTTCATGTTCAGGCTCCGGTTGATGCCCCGGCTGACCGGGGCGGTGTGTGTGTCAGACCTTGAGGCTGCGAGGGCACTTCCATTGGATCGCACTGGGAGGAACAATGCCTTCTTCCAGCCAGACCATGATCGACAGCGCCCATTCATGTTGCTTGTTGACTGACACACCTGCGTTGCGTGCGTCTTCTTGCAGGTCGAGAAAGTAGGCTGCAAACTTGCTGCGGGCTTGGGCTTCAGTCATTTTGTTTTTTCCGGTTCGTTAATCACAGGCTCTATGTTAAGCCCGCTTACACGCCATGTCAAGTACCTGAGCAAAAATTTTTTTGTCTGTTGCAAGAAAGCGCAAGTAGGCTTACCATGCGAGCATGGACAAGAAACAAGCAATCGAAAAGGCGGGCACTGCCATGGCACTGGCAAAGTTGCTCGGGATCACGCGCCAGGCCATCAGCCAGTGGGGTGACGCCATCCCCACGGCCCGCGTCTGGCAGTTGAAAGCCTTGAAACCGGAGTGGTTCAACGACTAGAATTGTGTGGAACCCGGCTAGGTTGGAAGTCATGAGCCAACCGAAAAGCGAGCCTCCCCGCCTGCCGTCGGTTTCTTTTTGGGAGGACAGATTGGAGGTTCGATGCACTACTACCAGCACCATATTGGTGACTTCATAAAGGCTACAGCACGCCTAAACGACGCGCAGTGCATGGCCTACTTGCGGCTGCTGTGGATGTACTACGACAGCGAGAAGCCGCTCCCCGACAACCCCAAAGTTTTGGCGTTCCAACTTGGCGCGAGTCAGGAGGACGTCGAACTGCTGCTGGCCAGTTTTTTTAGCCTGGCAGAAGACGGATGGCACCAGTCACGGTGCGACTACGAAATCGCAGAGTACCGAGCATTTCGAGAGAAAAAATCGAACGCCGGTAGAGCATCTGCTGAACGCCGGAAGTACAGCAGCACAACATCTGTTGAACAGGTGTTGAACAACCGTTCTACCGCTGTTCAACTAACCACTAACCAACAACCAATAACCAACAACCAAGAAAAGAAAGAGAGAGTGCAGCGCGGGACGCGCCTGCCACCAGACTGTTTGATGACTCCAGAGTGGTTGGAATTTTGTCAGCGAACAAGGCCCGATTTGGTGCCGTGGGACGTCTTTGAAGGCTTCCGAGACTACTGGATAGCCCAGCCCGGTCAGAAGGGCGTAAAAACTGACTGGGACGCAACCTGGCGTAATTGGGTACGCCGACAACAAGCACCCAAGAAGACGGCGCTGGAAGAACGCCGCAACCAGATGGCAGAACTAACTCGCGGCCTGTCTGTCCCCAAGCCTAAACCCTTCTGGGTGCAGTCTGACAACACGGAGGTAATTCCCGATGTGGAACGCAAACGACTTCTGTGACGCTGACAGCGGCTTTGACTACGTCTTCACGAAGATGAATGCCATCTATGGGGCAGCGTTTGAGAACAACTGGCGCAACGTCGACCCGACCATTGTGCGCCAGACCTGGAAGGAAGCCTGTGGCCGCGGCCTGACATATCGACCCAAGATGGATTACGCCTTGCAGTACATGAATCCAGATCGCCCGCCATCGGCGCTGGCCTTTGCCAAACTGTTGACGGAAGGCCCGAAGATTCCTGACAAGCCTAATTCGCTCATCACGCGCCAGCCCACGACCGTCGAGAAAACTGCGATGAATCAAGCCAAGCAAGAGGCGCTGGCAAAGTTGCGGCGGTTGACCGAGCAGATGAGGATGCCGAAATGAACCGTGACCAGGCACGGCGATTGCTCAACAAATTACAAGAGGGAGAACCGTTTGAGTACGAACAAATCACAGCCGCTCTTATCGCCACAGGCGACCTTGCAGGCTGGCGGCGAACACACTTGGTCGGAAGCCTGGCGGCGTCAGTGCGAGGCGAGGGAATGGGTCAGGCAGTACAACGAACATCAAAAGCAAAAGGGCAGCAAATTTGCTCAAATGTGGTGGAAGCAGACCAAGGAACATTTGCTGAAGACACGTGGCCAGGCTGGTCTAAATACCTTGATCGCTGACATGAAAAAGGAGTGGCATGAGAAGGGCGGCAAAAGTTGATGCGAATCAAGAGCAAATTGTCCAGGCTCTACGAACCGCTGGCGCTACGGTGCAGTCTTTGGCTGCTGTTGGCCAAGGTGTACCTGATTTGCTGGTTGGATACCAGGGCGAGACTTTGCTTATGGAAATTAAGGACGGAAGCCGCCCGCCGTCGCAAAGACGGCTGACTGAACAACAACTGACCTGGCACGGAGCCTGGCGCGGTGGCCCTGTGGCCATCGTAGACGGCCCGGACGCCGCTTTAAGAATGCTTAAGGGACTTGAATGATGCCTGACTACTCAGAAATCCTGATTGCTGTAGCCAAAACCAATCGGCAGTTGACTGACCACCTAAATGCCCGCGACATCGTTACGGCCCGCTGGCTGGCCGACGAATTGATGTTTCAGGCGCGACAGTTGCAACTGTTGTTGCGGGAGGGGGAATGAGTTGTTCGCATTGCACACACCCCTTGTACGCAGGCATCCGCTGCGGTGTCTGTGGCCGGTGGGCTGATGAGAAGGAAGAAGAGATGAACAGAGACGACATCATCCGCATGGCGCGGAAGGCTGGGATGGAGATGGATACGTCCGGCATAGGCTGGACAACAGCAGATGACCCGAACTTTCTTTACCCGGAATGCGTTTACACAGAAAACCTTGAACGATTCGCCGCCCTTGTTGCTGCTGCCGAGCGTGAGGCGTGTGCAAAGGTGTGTGACCCAGAGCCGTCACTGCCCAATGAGGCGTACACCGTCCTCAACAACAAAGCGACGATGCGACGCCTCGCCGCCGCCATCCGCGCAAGAAAGGAATGATATGACACCATTGATCCAGAAGGCTGTGCGAATGGCCCCGGAGCCTGAGACTGCAATGTGGTTCGATGTCGGCCAGATGGAGCGGTGGCAAGGTGGCCAGGTTGCCAATGAGATCGTGCTTAACCTGCCATTCCCGCGTACTGGAATTGTCGGCCTCGATCAAGATGGCAAAGACTTCGCACTGTGGTTGACGCAAGGGGCCGACTCGGTTGTGGTCGGCGGTGCATCGATGTGGCACGGCAAGTACATGGAACCGTTTGCCTACCTGCTGACCGATGAAGGTATCCGCTACTACCGGAAGGATCGAGCCATCACGCAGGAAGATGTGCGACCAGTCTTTCGCATGGTCTGCGCCGTGCTGCTCAAGCTGGCCGAGCAATCGCAGACTGCCTACAAGCCGATCCCGACCGATTCATTCATCAACCGCAAGCGAGCATTGAAGGGTAAAAGCCCGATCAGCTTTGACTGGCACACCGTCGAGATCGGCCCCAAGCAGCTCAAGAACGCGCCGCAAGGTGGCACCCATGCCAGTCCCAGACTGCACGATCGTCGCGGTCACTGGAGATCCTGTAACGGGAAGCAGGTCTGGGTCAAAGCCTGCAAGGTGGGTGATGCCAGCAAAGGTGTGGTGTTCAAAGACTATCGACTGACGGAGACATTGCAGTGAACGCAGCCCTTAAACAAGCCATCATCAACCTACTGAACACTTACGACGCAGGCAAGCCAATGAGTGAGGCTGTCAACGCAGTTAGAAAAGCGTTGATTACGCCTAAACGGCCACCGATGAACGCCGCGCAACGGGCATTATTGGCTGCGTTAAAAGACGGCCCGCAAAAATTTACCGACCTTGATTTACCTGTATTCCGACGGGACGCCATCAAGGCCGTGAATAGCCTAATTCTGTCAAAACGAATCCACATCGTTTCGGTCGTTCACGGCCAAGGCCAAACATCCAGAACGTTGGCTATTGGCCCAAAGCCCGCCGGTCGGCTTGGTGTTCGCGCTATGCCCAACCGCACATCCGAAGAACGCAGAGAAACCAAACGCGCAAGCCAGCGTAATTACATCGAACGCCGCCGCGGTAAAGAACAGCCGCCAAACCTAAAACCACGGCGCGACCCCGCAGCAGCGTGGTTTTAAGGACACACATGAGACAAGCAGAAGACGCAGCGCAGGATATCCGCGACAAGGCACCCGCCTACGGAGAAGCCAAGGCCCAGCGCGTTTACTTGGAAGAATTCAGGCGCAGCAAAAAAGCCATGTTGATGAAAGACAGCCTTCACATGGGCATCGAAGCCGCAAACGCACAAGAGCGTGAAGCATTGGCCGACCCGGAATACATCCAACTGCTGAAGGGGCTGGCGGTTGCAATCGAAAAAGAGGAAACCTTAAGATGGGAACTGGAAGCGGCCAGGCTGGAAATAGAGATTTGGAGAACACGCCAAGCGACGGAACGCATGATGGTGCGGTCGCACGAATAGCACACCCTAAACGTCAGTACATCAGAAGCAAACGGTTGCTCAAAGCAGTGTCGGGACTAGACTGCCAGTTGTGCGGGTCTGGGCTGTTTGTGCAAGCCGCTCATACGAACTGGGGCGGCGGCAAGGGGCGGTCTATCAAAGCCGACGACAACCTTGTGGCCGCGCTGTGTATGAGTTGTCACTACGACATTGACCAAGGGGCAAAATGGTCAAAACGTGAGCGCCAGCAAGCCTGGTATCTGGCGCACAGGAAGACGGTCGGCCTGTTGCTGGATAGTGGCCGATGGCCGCTTGACGTTCCCGTGCCTGACGATACAAAATGGCAGCGGCTTTTTAGCCATGTGGATACATGAACGAGGATGCTTCCGGGGGCTTTGCGCCCCCGTTTTTTTGCACTATGATCCGCTCATGAATGAAGACGCCGCCGAATTTATCGCCACGATGCTGCACAGCAGCACGGTGACGCATTTCATGCACCTGGCGACGGATTCATATTCCAAGCACAAGGCGCTGGGGCACTACTACGAACACATCGTAGACCTGACCGATGATTTTGCCGAAGCCTACCAAGGTCGGTACGAAAAAATCAAGAAGTACCCGGAAGAATTCCACAGCGCGACAGACCCTATCAAGTACCTGTCTTCAATCCAAAAGTTTGTGGATGAAGCCCGCGGCGACTTACCCCAGGACTCTGAGATTCAGAATATCATCGACGAAATCAGTCAGTTGATTGATTCGACCCTGTACCGCTTGAAATTCCTAAACTGAAAGGAAAGACCATGAAAGACAACGCCGAAATGACTCCCAAAGGCTACGGATCGGGCGGCAAAGCCCCTGCGGGCGCAAGCGCCAGCGATTCCAGCGGCGAGCGCCACGGCAAGGTTGTGAACGGTGTTGCCATGGGCAAGGCCGACGCTATGGGCAGCAATCACCAATACAACGGTGGCCGCTCGAAAGGCGTTTGCTACACCCACGGTCGTTCGTCCTACCAGAAATAAATGGCTATCCCGCTGTCAGACCTGGCAGCGGCAGGGCAGCAGCCCCAGGCCGCGACCACCCAAGGAACCCTGGCGTCGTTGGTTCCGCAGCCGCCCCAACTGGCCCAATCGGGCAACCCGATTGAGGCCGCATATTTCGACCGTCTTCAAAACGACTACAGCGGTCTGGCGCAGGAATATGCCGCGCTGCCGACGACCGACGGAGGGCGAATTTTAAACACTGATGACGCCCGCGAAATGTCCCCGGAGTACCGAGCCGAACGCACCAGGTCGGCAGACGTACATGAGCCGTCGTCTGCATTCGTCAAACAGATGTATGCAGAAAAACTGTCGAACCCGACTCCCGCAGGCCGTGACAATTTAGTTTTGTTCACCGCAGGCGGAACCGGCGCAGGCAAAACGACTGGGCTTCAGATGGTGCAAGACGAGCACCCGGACATCAAGAACGCAGAAATCGTGTACGACACGAATATGAACACGTTCGATTCCGCGGACAAAAAGATTCAGCAAGCGTTATCGGCTGGCCGCAAGGTCGGTATTGTCTACACCTACCGCGACCCTGTGGAAGCCCTGGAAAACGGCGCATTGAAGCGGGCTAGCAGGATGGAAGCCGACTTAGGCACAGGCAGAACAGTGCCGCTGGATGAGCATTTCAAGACCCACGCGGGAGCGCGTGACGTCATGGAACGTCTTCAGGAGAAATACGGCGACGACCACAGGTTTTCTATGATGGTCGTGGACAACAGCCGCGGCCCGAAAAAAGCCGTCGTAAGCAGTCTTGACAAACTACCACAGTTGAACCATACTCAGGTACGGAAAGGACTTAATGATGCACTCGAAAATGCCTACCGCACCGGCCAAATCAGCCGCGCCATCTATGAAGGAACGCGTGGCAACGCCCGCTGAACATCGAATGAAGCGTATGCACGAAGCCAAAATGCGTCGCATCGCTGAAGCCATGGCCGCGGGTTTGAATGCCGCAGTGGAATCGGGAAAGCCGGTTCGATGAGCGACGTTCGTTGCAAGACTTGTCGTTTTTTTACCCAGGCCCAGGTGATGGGTGTTTGCCGTCGTTTCCCGGAGCATCAAAACAAGCATGAGATGGATTGGTGCGGTGAGCATCAGTTATCGACTGTCTTGACCATCCCAATCCTTGAACCAGAACAACTGGTCGAGCGCAAAAAGCCTGGAAGGAAACCAAAAAATGCCAATTCGCCCGCTTCGTGATCGTGTAGTTGTGCAGCCTCGTGTCCGCAAACTGTCGGACGTCATTTTCACCATCAACAGCGAGAAAATGAACGAGGGAACGATTGTGGCCATCGGCCCTGACGTTCACGACGCCAAGGTGGGCGATTTGGTTAAGTACGGAAACGGCACGTATCTGGATTGGCCAATTCATGAATTTGACGGCCAGGATTACCAGATCATTCAGGAAGCAGACATTGCTGCCATCGTGGAGGACGCAAATGGCTAAGGGACACGACAAGCCGATTGCTCGCACCACGACCGGCAAAGATCGCAACTACCGCCCCACAGAGCAAGGGGCGGGGATGACGGCGAAAGGCCGTGCGGCGTACAACGCCAAGAACAACGCAAACCTGAAGCCACCAGCACCAAACCCGAAGACCAAGGCAGACGCTGGACGCAAGGCGTCTTTCTGCGCGAGAATGGAAGGGGTGGTTAAAAACGCCAAAGGCCCAGCTGAGAGGGCCAAGGCATCCCTGAAAAACTGGAACTGTTGAAAGGACTATCATGCCCAATACCAAAGCCGTCGGCGTCGCATATGCTGACCCCCAACTTGACTCTGTGGTTGTCACTGGCGCTGCCGTTGTAAACGGTGGCTTGGTGTCCAACACCGTTGTAAGCACTGGTGATGCTGCCGCATCCAACCTGGTGGCCGGTGTTTATTTTTATTTGACCGCCATCCAGGCCAACGTCACCACCACGACCGCCCCTAAGGGTTCCATTGGCACCACTTCCAACGCCACCGGCGCTGGCAAGATGTTCATTTCCGATGGCAGCAAGTGGCAATTTGCCGCAATCACCTAAGTTAGCCAGGTTATCGCCAGCCGATAACTTGACTAATTTGGATATAGCGCGAGGAAAAGCACATGGCAACCAAACCTGGTTTGTACGCCAACATTCACGCCAAGCGTGAGAGGATCGAACAGCAAAAGGCCGCGGGCAAGAAACCCGAGCGTATGCGAAGCCCTGGGGACAAAGGCGCACCCACGGCCAAAGCCTTCAAACAAAGCGCCAAGACTGCAAAGAAATGACCCTTGAGCAAATGCAAAAGCGCCTGGCTGAACTGCAAGAACTGGCGAAACAGCATGAAAGTGTTCTGTTACAGATCAGCGGTGCCATCCAGGAATACAACCGAGTAATCGCAGAGGAACAATCCAAAGCGATGAGCAAGGAGAAACAAGATGCCCCTGACCAAATCGCCCAGTAAGCAAGCGTTCCAAAAGAACATCAAGGCCGAAATCAAAGCAGGAAAGCCACCCAAGCAAGCGGTGGCCATCGCCTATGCAGTAAAGCGCGAAGCCAAGGCACCGAAGGGCAAAAAATGACCTTAGATGCACCCGTCAAGCGGCGGGGGCGTCAACCCAAAGACAAGCCCACCCGCGACGCGCCAGAACACCCAAAGAATTTGGGTGGAAGGCCGACCAAATACAGGGATGAGTTTGTCATGATGCTGCTGGAGTACTTTGGCCAGCCGCCAATCAAGACCGTCACCACAGTAGACAAGGAAGGCAACACGGTGGAAAAGACCGTGCCAGCCCTGTTCCCGACCCTTGCCCGCTTTGCCGCGAACATAGGGGTTACTACTGAGACATTGCACGATTGGGCTACTGCGAAGACGCCAGAAGGCGAACTACGCAACCCAACGTTTTCTTACGCCTATAAAAAGGCGAAGGATTTGCAGCAAGCCAACCTGGTCGAAGGGACGCTGGCGGGCGCGTACAACAGCACGTTCGCCATCTTTACAGCCAAGAATGTGCTGGGCTGGCGCGACAAGGTAGAGCAGGAAATCACCGGCAAGGACGGTTCACCGCTGGCTGGCATCCAGGTCATGTTTGTGAACGCCGATGGATCAGAACGCAACGATTGACAAGGCCATTGCAAAGGCCGAATTCCCGGTCAAACTGCAAGGTCTGTTCAAAAAAAGCCGCTACAAGGTACTGTACGGCGGGCGGGGCGGCGCGAAGTCCTGGGGCATTGCCAGGGCGCTGCTGATCCTGGGGGCCAAAAAGCCCATGCGGGTGCTGTGCGCCCGCGAGTACCAGACCAGCATCAAGGATTCTGTCCACAAGCTGCTATGCGACCAGATCGAAGCCCTTGGGCTGCTGGGGTTCTACGAAATCACCCAGGCCAGCATCCGCGGGGCCAATGGCACCGAGTTTGCCTTCATCGGCCTGAAGAACAACCCGACCAACATCAAATCATTTGAGGGCGTGGACGTGTGCTGGGTGGAGGAAGCCCAGACCGTCAGCCGCCTGTCGTGGAACATCCTGATTCCGACCATCCGCAAGCAGGACAGCGAAATCTGGGTGTCGTTCAATCCCGAGTTGGAGACAGACGAAACCTACCAGCGGTTTGTGGTCAAGCCACCGCGGGACTGCATCAGCATCAAAGTCAACTTCTACGACAACCCCTGGTTCCCTGAAACGCTGCGCCTGGAGATGGAAGCCCTGAAGGCCAGGGACTTGCCAGCATATAACCAGGTTTGGGAAGGTATGTGCCGCCAGTCTGTGGACGGGGCTATCTTTGCCAACGAGTTGCAGCGGGCCGAAGCCGAGGGACGGGTCACCAAGGTGCCCTACGACGCCACAAAGCCCGTACACGCCATCTGCGACCTGGGCTGGGCCGACGCTACCGCCTGGTGGTTTGTGCAGTTTGTGGGCATGGAAACGCGCCTGATTCGGTACTTTGAGGACAGCCAGCGCACGATGACCAGTTACCTGGCGCAACTTCAGACCTACGGCTACGTCTACGACACCATCTGGCTACCGCACGACGCCCAAAGCACGACGCTGGCCGCAGCTGGTAGGAGCATCGAAGACATCGTGCGCGGGGCAGGGTTTAAGACCCGCATTCTGGACAGGGTGCCGGTGGTCGATTCGATCAACGCGGCCCGCACTATCTTCCCTAACTGCTATTTTGATAGGGAAAACACGGCAGATGGATTAAACTGCCTGAGACATTATCGGTATGACGTTGACCCTGAAACCGGCCAATTCAGCAGACAACCGCTGCACGACCAGTATTCGCACGGTGCCGACGCATTCCGATATATTGCGTTGATGATTAAGGAACCGTCCAAACCCAAGAAACGTGCCAATGTGGCCATGGCGGGCAACTGGATGAGTTGAAAGGATTGATATGGCACGGCAAGACATTGACACTGACGACCGCATCGGCGAGGCAATCAAGTTTCTGCGCCTAGTGGGCGAAGCGGACAGCCAGAACAGGGCCGAAGCCCTTGGCGACTTGAAGTTTGCCGCGGGTGACCAGTGGCCGGTGGAGATTCAAAACAGCCGCAACCTGGAATCGCGCCCGTGCCTGACCATCAACAAGATCGACGCCTATGTGCGCCAGGTCACCAACCAGCAGCGCCAGCAGCGGCCCAGGATCAAGGTTCACCCGGTCAACAACGAGGGCGACCTGAAGATTGCCCAAGTCATTGAAGGCATCACCAGGCATATTGAAGTCAACAGCAGCGCCGACACGGCCTACGACACCGCGTTTGAATACGCCGTGAAGATGGGCTGGGGCTATTGGCGGGTGACCACCAACTATGTGTCGGAAGAAAGTTTCGACCAGGAAATCTACATCGAGCCAGTAGACGACCCGTTTTCGGTGTACTTTGACCCCAACAGCGTGTCGCCCGACGGGTCAGACGCCGAGCGATGCCTGATTACCAGCGTGATGTCTAAGGCCGCGTTTCGGCGCGAGTACCCTGGGGCTGATGATGGGGCCAACTTCAGCGCCCGTGCGACGGGTGACAGCGACGCCGAATGGGTCACGAAGGAAGACATTCGCGTGGCCGAGTACTGGCACGTTGAGCGCGAGAAAGCCACCCTAATCCTGCTGTCTGATGGCACCAAGGTCTACGAAGACGAACTGCCGTCCGCAGAACTGCTGGACGCAAGCCAGATCACCATTATGGACAAGCGCCCGTCCTACCGGCGCAAGGTCAAGTGGTGCAAGCTGACTGCCATGGAAGTGCTGGAAGAACGCGAGTGGCCGGGTAAGTACATCCCGATCATCCCGTGCTATGGTGCCCAAGTCATCGTTGAGGGCAAGCGCAAGAAATACGGCCTGGTGCGGTTCGCCAAAGACCCGCAGCGGATGTACAACTTCTGGCGCACCAGCATGACCGAGAGCATCGCGCTGGCCCCCAAGCCCAAGTGGCTGCTGGCCGAAGGTCAGGACGAGGGCCATGAAAGCGAATGGG
>Ga0222712_10000926_pt1 | contig 37568 bp, 32 predicted proteins | sample C33_657DmetaG_FD_165043 | JGI IMG/M metagenome (GOLD analysis project Ga0222712, IMG submission 165043) | Estuarine water microbial communities from San Francisco Bay, California, United States - C33_657D | ecosystem: Environmental > Aquatic > Marine > Unclassified | place: USA: California... | reverse complement strand
TGAAAAGGAGGAGCGCCAAAACTGGTTAGAGCTGCGGGCCAAGTCAAAAGTGACTCGCCGTAGTCTTACCGACGCAGCTAAGGACTGGTATGTCATGCAGTATGGTGTTGAGCCGGCCGGGCCTTACTACTCTGACCTAACCGACCGTATGTACCTAATGTTGTTTGGCAAACGGGCGGCAGTGCTGCGGAAGGAGTACCCGGGAAAAGGGCTGCTGCGTGACCACCTGCCCAAGGACATGCTGCACAAGGTCGAAGCCACGGAGACTGTGCTGGTTAACAAAATAGACCGGGGCCGTAACCCACACACAGCTATTCAGGACTTGGCCTAAACCAAGAGACACTCCCGACGGCGGGGGTGTTTTTTTGTGCCTAAACGTAGTTAGCCGGCTAGCCCAACAAAAAGCCCCCAGCTAGGTGCCAGGGGTTAGGTGGGTTATGGAATAGTCATGCGGGAAAGGCTACCGTTTACATGGGTTACTTTATGTAGGGGCCATAGGCGTCCCAGCCTAGAGTGCCCATGTGGTTTCGGTATGCCCCATTCTGGCAGGAAAACCAGTAGGTGCGTTGGGGGTCATTACCGGCCCAGCTAGTTAGGGTAGCCGCGTGGCCATTACTGTTTAGTTCCCAGTACAAGCCGGCGTAGTAGCCCTGGCGGGTAATGACGGGGCAGGTCAAAGCAGCAGACAGGAGTAGGTCAAACATAGGTCAAAAACTAAAGGTGTCTCCGTGGAATATGACGCGGTGGCCGGTTTCGTCCTCATAAGTGAAGCCGGTGCAGGCGGTGTTGAGCATGTTGGCCTTACCGTTTGCACCTGTGACGACTATGAGCATTTGCTTACCGTCAGCTTTGCCGTACACCCCATACTCACCCCGAGTAAATGTAAACTCACCCGAGGGGCAGTTGGTACGGGGGGTTGGCTCAGTGGGCACAGGTTGGGTTGGCTCAGACATAGGTTGGGGGTTAGAACCCACCGCCACGGCAGAGTAGACAGCACACACACCCAGGTAGAGGAAGAAGACTTGCTTGAACCAGCGGGGGCTGACCAGGAAAAGCTTGAGTAGTGTCCGCATACGTTTGTGGGTTGTTAGTGGTTATTATAACCTACGGGGGGCTTGGCCGGTTTTCCGGGAACCTCTGCAGGAAATGAGAATGAGTCTCATTGTTCTCACGAAATGAGAATGAAACGGTTAGTTTTCTAAGCCGCACTACGCCGCCGCCCGCCCGCCGTACCTAGGTGGGTCGGTAGACCGAACCTCCTCTGTACGGAAACCACTACAAAATTAGTATAGACAGTAGACATACTCTGTGTAACTATGGTATTAAGGGGAGTATAACTAAAAAAAGAATAGTAATAATATATATATATATAGCCAGCAATTTTGGAAAATTAAATGTTTTCGTTTCTAAACCCTAGCTTTTTTATTGAGCGTGCTTTTTTCAGGGGGTTTTACCGCCACCGGCTAGCACCTAACGGTAGAATGAGGGTTTCAGGCAGTGACAAGTCTACTGGTAAACTTTTTCTATTACACTTGTCACGGCAGAATGCGGGTTCCAGGCACTAACAAGTCTAGTTGTAAAGAATTTCTATTACACTTGCATAGCTGTGGAGGGTGGCAAATGCACTTAATTACCGCTGGCGTGCCTTCCGTCTGACTAGTCTTTCACAGCCCCAACGACAGAATGGGGGTTCCAGCCTTTGACAAGTCTACTAGAAAAAGTTTAGTAGTAAACTTGCCACTGGCTTAATGCAAAACCGTGTGCCTACACCCGTTTAGTGTGCAGGACAAGCCGGTTAACGGTAGCCCGCCATAAAGGGGCAGCGCCAAACAACGGGTACAAACCCAAGCGGTTGCCGGCTAACACCCCGCCCTGCCTTATATTGCCCATGTATACGGAGTTATTATGCTGACCGAGACAGAAGCCATTACCCTACTACTCGACTTAGGCTACTACCCAACTTCCGACTCCCGGCTAATGGAGGAATTCGACCGACGGGTGACTGCCCTAACCGAGTGGGACGCCAACCCCGCCGTGCTAGCTAAAGTTACCGAGCTTCAGGCTGAACTGGTGGAGCTAAAGGCAGACCTAAAGCAAGCCCGAGCCGACATAGCCGTTAAGAAGCTCAAAGACATGGAGCTAGACAACCGGCTATTACTGCGGGTGCTGCTAGGTAGGCGCTCGGAACTCCTCACGGAGTTAGCCGGTTTGGTGGGTGTGCCTTTGCTAGTGAACACAGGAAACTCCCGCCCCACAGCCTACATAGCCTACGGTTAGAAAAAAGCCGTCACCCGCCACGTTAAGGAACTCCGAGTAACTAGTCTTGTATAGCTGGTTGGACACACACACGAGCGCCCCCCTATACTCCTGGTATGGACTTTATTGTCTCTATTGACCACGCGGTTATGGCACACCTGCTGGCCATGTCCCCAGCTGACTACCACTACTTCCTTAAGCAGAACGGCTTAGAGAACCTAGTCGTGGTGAACAAAGAAGACTACTGGTACATTCTGCGCCTGTTGCGACAAGAACCGACAGACACACCCACGGGGGCTGCTGCAGAACGGTTAAGACGCTACCCGTTGTTTAGCCGGTAAGTTGGACACAAGCTATACTTGGGAGCGGTGAGACTCCCGTTCCCAAAAAGGGCTACATGGTTCAGGCTATTAAGGACTTCTTTGGTTTCCCGCGTTGGTCTTATACTGGCGTCGCTACCATTTATGAAGTCTACGAACAGGACGGCAAACTGTTCAACCAGTCGAGCGGTAATGCGGTTATAACCGTTAAGTTGTGGGCCAAGCGTGCCCAAGTGTCGTTTGACGCCAACGTGTTTGCACCGGCTAAGCTCGACATTGACCCCAAAGGTGACTACCGCGGGTTCACTACCACGGGGCTGGTTTGCCACCTAGCACCATATGGCCGTCAGTACGACTTGCGCAGTCATGAGAACGGCGTGACTCGTAAGGTTACGGTCAAGTATTAATAACCAGACCGCTCCCAAACACCGGGGGCGGTTTTTTACTTTATAGGTACTAACACTTATGGCAAGAATATGGGACGCCCACATTGACGTAACCGGCACGCTTTGGAACCAACCCACCGTTACCAAAGAAGTGCGGGAAGCAATGGCTGCCACACAACAGCGTATAAAGGACTTGCTACCAGGGCTTACGCCGGTAAAGACAGGCAGAATGCGGGCTAGCTGGAACGTGGACGCTGGGGACAGAATACTGCGCATAACCAACCGTGCCCAAAACAAGCAAGGCACTCAGTACGCCGGTTTTGTGGACTTAGGCACCAGCAAAATGAAACCCCGCCACATAACCAAACAGGCAATGGAACAAGCCATGAGTATATTCACCCAAGAGTTAAGCGGCAGGCTAGAGGAGAAGTTTGGGGGACGCCGCACCAAAGCTAGCCGGGACTTTGCGGTAGCCATAGCTAAACTGGCCAAACGCGAGACAGCTATTGGTGTTACCACACGAACGCCCTCACTACGTTGAGCTTTAACCGGGTTGACAAAGGCTAGACCCAAAGACAAACCCAGCTTGGTCAACCCACCCCCATGCTGTATATAACCACTAACCATGAAACTTTACATGCGTATGGCTGAGAAGTACCGCCAACTACTCAGCAGCCACGGAAGCCGTTTAGGTATGTACAACCTAGTCTCTGTCAGCACCTTTTACAACGGGGGGCTATGGGACTTGACCAACGACAAGACTATACCGTCGTACGGCACCTTCAGCCAAGACATGAGGCGAGTGCGGGCCTTAGTCGAGTCAGACAGTCTGGACATTGGGGTGAGTGCCGGTGTACTAAGTTTTCCACGCACAGCTTGTGCCTACGACAGCTTAGCCAACAGCGACTACTTAGTCATAACCCCACTGGAGTATAGGGCCAACCCGGGCAAGTGGAAAGTGCTTAGGGTTAGTGAGCTGCACAGCCCCCTAACTTGGGAGTGTGTGGTTGTGGAATTGGCTGAAGACATTGCTTTTCGTTAACCCGTTTAAACACAACACAACGCTATGGACTTAGAGACACTTAAAGCCCTTCACCCTGTTTACGGCGGTAACTTGGGCCTGTGGAACGAAATAGACATGTGCATGCAACCGGGTATTGCCCGCAACCGCGCGGCTAAGTTTTGCCCCCAACGCCCCGGGGAAGCACCCGAGCTATACAAGGCAAGGTTGGAGAGGTTTGCTTTTACCCCCCTACTCAGTCAGGCTGTGCGGGACTTGGTTAAGAAACTACAAACCGGCACTCTCCTGGTAGACATTGACCCACCCCTACTCTCAGAGCAAAATTGGTTAGAGCTAGCTGGCAGTATACTGGCTGACTGGGTGGTTTACGGGGTAACTTACCTAATGGCTGTGTCGGTTGAGGGCGGACTTAGCTTCTCCACCTTGGCCCCAACCACCGTTACTAATTGGTCGACTGACGCAGCCGAACCGTGGTTTGTCTTTAAGACCAACCGTTACACCCCGTTGGAGAAACCAGGTAAGGTAGAGTTTATACCCTGCTATGGTGTGTACCAGGCGGGAGTTGTGGAATACTACCGGGAGAAGGGTGGGAAGGCGGTAAGCTTGGACACCGAGTCAGCCTATATAACCCGTTGTGCGGTGCCGGAAAACTACTGGTTGGCGCAGTTTGGGGTCAGCAAGCAAATTCAGCACACATGGCTGGAGAACAACATGACCGACGCAGCCGGCAACCTCTACATACAGCGGGTGAGGAAGACCCCCACGGACTCGGGGGACTTGACCGACACTTACATAAACTCCGTGACGGGGGCCGTAGTTACCAGCAACAGCCATGTTGTTGAGGGGGACTTTCAGTTTGTGGAGGCCAGCGGCTCTAGCGTCATGACTAGCTTGGCCGTGCTAACCAAGTTGGAAGAGCAGCTACGGCAAATATTCAGTCTGCTACCGGCCGGGGGGAACAGCAACTTGAGTGGGGAAAGCAAACGGTACGACTACGCCGGTTTGGCCAACACTTTGGTGGCTTTTGGGAGTATGCTTACCACAACTTTACGGGACTTTCTTACAGGGGCCACACAACGGCTTTTGGGTGTAGAGGCCAACATAGGGGTGTCTGGTTTAGACAACTTTGAGCTTAACCCGTTGGAGGTGTTATTGGCCCAGAGCGAGCAGTTGGAGAAGCTGCCTAAACTACCGGACAGTGTTGTGAGAGTATGGTACGCGAGGCTGTCCAATAGTCTAATTGGGTTGGTGGACTACGAGTTACGTCGGGAAATACTCGCAGACTTTGTTGACTGGCAGCCCTATGCTGAGAAAGCAGGAGCCCTAACACAGGAGACACATAATGACACGAATAGCCGGGACAATACGGGACAGCGCGGGTAACGCCCTAAGTGGGGTGCTTACCGTGACCCAACAAGCAACTGTGGTTTCAGACGGTTCGGTAATAACGGTTAAACCAAAGGCCATAAACATAACCGACGGGGTTGTTGACATAGACGTACCTGCCACCGAACTAAACAGAACGGTTTGTCGGTTTGTTTTTACTGTAGACGGTGGGGTTTGGTTGGACTGGACTGCTGTGGTTCCCTTTACTACCAGCACGGTGAGCTTAGGTTCCTTAGCCCAAAGTAGTCTAACCCAAGACAGTCTGGACACAACAGTCAGGCGTTTGGCCCAGCTTATATTAAGTGACTCCAGCTTGGCGGCCCAACTAAGGCCAAGGTTTATACCGGCGGGGGAGTGGGTTGCAGAAACAAGGTACTACGCCAACAACTTAGTAACGGTTAACGGCTCGTCTTACTACTTGGTGGCAAACTCAAGTTTAGGGCAGCCCCCAGTTAGCAACCCGACCGTATGGCAACTTTTAGCTCAACGAGGGGAAGCGGGTACGGGGGTAACAGGGTACAGCCAAGTTTATGGGCCAGCTTGGGACGGTAGCACCGCACCCCCGACTCAGAACGACTTGTTTGACATAATAGAAACCAAGTACGACAAGGTGTCAGCACAAGAGCTAGCCCCCAAAGCTGACCCAACGTTTACCGGCACAGTAACCACGCCCGCACCAGCCAGCAATACTGCCTATGGCAACAACCCCGCTACTACAAAGTGGTTGTGGGACATAATGGAAGGTGCCTCGTTGCTGTCTAGGGCAGCCCCGACAACACCCGGGGCACCTACACCAAGCACCACAGACAGTAGTGGAAAGTTGGCTACGACCCAGTTTGTAAAGAACTACCTAAGCACGTTCACACCCTACACCAACGGCAGGGCCATAAGCATAACCGAAAGCTCGGGCAAGCGACTGCTTATATTAGCTGGGTACACGTCCCACAACCAAACTTGGGCCAGTATACAGAACAGTCTGACCAACTTCTACTATGCGAGCATAGCTGTGCCAGCGGGTAATTGGACGGTTTTGAGCGCACAGTTCTCTGTGGTTGTGCCTACGGACTATGGTCGCAACACTGAGTTTGACGCCACCCCTACTCCCACGGTCAGCGGTAACACATACTCCTTTGTCATAACCCGCACAGCCAGCGGCACGCTCACCATAAATATTCAGGTACACCATTTAGTGGTTTTAATAGAGGTATAGTATGGCCAAGACAGTTTTCCTTCCGGGTATGCGGGTAACGTCGTTATTCCTGAACGAGCTGAACAACATGCAGTTTGACGGCTTGGACGCTGACGGGCACCGGGCCAAAATAGCAGACTCTGAGTTAGCTGACGACGGCATAAAGCTGCGTGTTAACAACTATTTAGACGCGCTTAAAGTAGTAGCTACCACCGCCACCAGTGTTACGGTTTCCCCGGGGGCCGTGCTTATGCCTGACGGTAGTTTAATAACTTTAGCCACGACTACCTTGTCAGGGTTAACCACTGGCACTTGGTTTGTGGTGGTAACTCAGCAAGGGGTAGTGTCGGCTGTACTTAACCCGCCGCCTGTGTGCAAAGTGTTGGCCCGCATAGTTGTTGCGCCTCCAGCCGCTATAGTGGTTACGGACTACCGAGTGGAGCCAGTGGCTAGCCGGCCCAACCTAAGCGTGGTGTTTGGTGGAACAGCTAGCCAGAACATAGTGGTTAGGTCAACCGGGGCCAATGAAGTTGTGGGTAACACCCGGTACTATGTGGGCACTTCCGGCAGTCCGGCTTTGTTGCGAGGGTTAATTCAATGCCGTAACTTCACAGTGGAAGCCGGTGCTTTCGTTAGTGTGACTGGCGGGGGCTACCTTAGGGTGGAAGCTAGTGGAGACGTAGACATAGCCGGTAATGTTACTTGTAGCGCTGGCAGCACTGGCGGGCAAGGCTACCTGGGTACGGTGCAATGCCCTGGGACAGTGTTGGCCAGTCCAGGTAGGGGACAGGGTGGAGCTACGGGCCATAACGGTGGTAGCCCTTCGACCTACAGTATGTTTGTTAGCCAAGTGGGTTCCGGGGGTGCCAGTGCATTTGCTAAAGCCCGGTTGCAGGGAGCTTACACCCTGTCGAGCCTAACCGACAGCATTAACATTACAGCCGGCAACGGTGGAGACGGCGGGGGGTGCTTCAGGGTAATGGCCGGTGGAGCGGTGAGCCTAAGCGGTGTCATAACAGCAGACGGTAGTGCGGGGCAGGCTTCCACATACTCAACAGGTTTAGACACAGCCACTCAATTCTTGCTTATTGGGGGCGCCGGTGGAGGGTCAGGCGGACGTGTAATAATTCAGTCTGCTACCAGTATTACGGTTAGCCCAGCCGTAACTATAAACTGCAGGGGTGGAGCCGGTGGAGCGGGGTTTTGCAGCAGCAACGTTACCTCTACCTATGTGTGCCGTGGTGGCGGTGGCGGTGGCGGGGGGCTTGTATACATGCAAGCACCCGTAGTGAGTGGGTTTAGCGGGGCCAGTGCTAACTTTCTAGTAACAGGGGGTTCAGCCGGTGCGTCCAGTGGCTCGGGTGGGAATGCCTTGTCAGGCTCCACTGGTGGTAGTTGTGAAGGTGCTGGCGGGTTGAGTAACTCAGCTGGGAGTGCCGGCTTGGCTTACTTTGACACGGGTGTACCGACAAGTTTCTAACGGACATGCCCTCTTACTGTAAAGTGAGAGGGTTTTTTTGTGGCTATTAATTTAAGCTACAACCTGCCTACCATACAGGTTCCGGTAAAACCTGTGTTTGCCGCTCTTGTGCCAGCAACGGGTAACGGTACAAGCATTCCGTTTATTATTGACCCAACCACCGTGTCCAGCCAAGTCAGCGCTAGGTACGAGGAAGTTAGTTTGTGGAAGGGTGGTAGCTACCCAATATGGAGGGGCCAAGCGGCGGAACGGCTGACTGTTGCTTGCACGGTTTACCAGAGGGCCAACTCCGACATAACCCCTGTACTTAACCTAATGCGGGGGGCTGTGGGCCAAGACAAGCTCTGGTTGTTTAGTTGGGGGCAACGAACGGTAGGGCCAATGGCACTAACCGACGTGAACATAGAGGAAACTGCATGGGAAGCCGGCTTACCCGTAATGGCAACGGCCAACTTAACTTTGGTGAGAGTGGGTGTGCTACCAGTCCTAACCAGTAGAGCCAGTGGTTTGACCGCCGCTGAGAAGAAAGCCGGCTTAACAGCAGCAGCTAAAGCACTGGGGGTAAAGGAAAGCCAGCTAACCATAAGCGAGTCTGGCCAAGTCAAAAAGGGCACAACAGCGGTGGGTACTTATGCTAACGGAAGGTTTAAAAAGTCATGAAACTAACCATTGACATTGGCCAAGTGCTAGACTTAACCCCCCGAGTGGTAGACATAAAGTTGAGCATGGGTAGCGGGGAAACACCAACCAACCTAGAGGTACAGCTACTAGACCTAGACTATGCTGTGCGGCGGAAGCTGACGGAGAGAACCAAAAGTATTAAGGGGGTAGTGGGAGTCGCTCCAACGGTTGCTACCACTCCCACGGTTGCTGCGGCTGTGGGGGCGCCGGTAACGACAAACACAGTAACTAGCACCGGGCCAATTACAGCGGGCTTCCCGACCGGCTACCGCATGACTAACAAAGGAATACCGCTGTACCCGACCCCCCCAACTGTAGCCGGCAGACAGTTAGCAATAATTGCGGAATGCTTACGGCAGGGTGTAAGGGACTTGGGCCAAATAGCTTATGTGCTTGCCACCGTTAGCCGGGAGTGCGGCACGGAGTACAAGCCTATTGCAGAGTTCTACGGGGAAACCAAGTGGTACGCCCCGTGGTTTGGCCGAGGCTTAGTGCAGCTGACCCACCGGGGAAACTATGAGAAGTACAAGGCGTTAACCGGCTTTGACCTAATTGCTGACCCTGAGGCGGTAATACGGGACTTTGGTTTAAGCGCGTTTATATTGGTACATGGTAGCAAGACGGGGGCTTTCACAGGGCGGAAGCTGGGTGACTACATTAATGGCCCTAACCGAGACTTCTGGAATGCGCGTAGGGTAATTAACGGCACTGACCACGCCTCGGAAATAGCGGGTGCAGCTGAAGCGTGGTTGGCCAAACTTCCCACCTTTATGCAGCAGTTGGGTAGCAACTTCCGACCGTCAGCCCCCGCAACCGCTGCTACTAGCCCAACTCCCACAGCAGCCCCTGCCCCGTCAGCGCCCGTGGTCACAACTGGGACAGCAACTGCGGTTGGCCAGACTGCGGACTACCCTGAGGGAGACAAAATGTTTTTGTCAACCAACGGCGGTGAGTGGGAACTAACGTACAGCGGGTACACAGCCGGCAACGACGGCACCATAACACTTGTGGGGGTAGGCGCTCGTAGCAAAGGAGGCAACAACACCAACACCAACAAGCACAGCGGCTTGACAAGCTTAAGCGTGCCTGACATTGCTGCTATAGTAGCCACGTCAGCTAAAGCCGTACTGGAGCTTGACTTGGAAGGGGAATATACCTCAACCTTGGTGAACGCGGGAGGGTTAACCCCCAGTCAACTGTTGGCTAAACTTGCTGGCTTAGCCGGCTTAACAGTCACAGACACTGGGGCCAAGTTGCTGGTGAGGGAGAAGTTCAAAGTCAAAACGCACACCCTCGACAAGGTTGTGGACTGGCGGGTGGAAGACAAGCCGGTAAGCCAACTGAGTGTCATTAACGGCAACCAGGTTAGAGCGTTCCCCACGACCATAACCATACCGCTGGCTGTCGGTATATTGGCGGGGGACTTCATTAGCTTCACGCCGGCTTACTCCGAGTTGTTTACGGTGGAGCGGGTGCAGCACGACTTTACCAGGGGCCTGACAAAGTTGGACTGCTATGTGGACTTTGAGGCAAACCAAAAACTGCTGGTAAAGAGCAGTGTCGTGGCTATTGCAACACCGGCCGGCAGTGCCCTTTCTGGTGTGACTACATACGCTAGGGCGGGTGCAAGCGGTGCAGTGTTAGACCCAACGGGGGCCCGCACTAGTAGAGGTGTGCCAAGGGTTCGTATTACCACCACAGCTAGTGAGGCAATACACTACTCGGGCCAACGCAACAAGGGGGCTAGCTCGGCTGACGGCCCAGACGGTGGCAACCAGGCTTGTGCTTGGTCGGTTAACAAGTATTGCCTTGAGCCGGTCTACGGTCGGTTATTCGGTAACGAGCCGGGTTTGCTTACCTTACCCGGGTATGGCCAACCACCAACCTACACAAGTTCCCAACTGGTGACAGGGGTACAAGCCAGCACCCGTAAGGTTTGGGGGGCTACGAGCGTACCAGTAAGTCAGGCACACCGGGGCTGCATATGTATTTGCCTTAACAGCTTTGCCGGTCACGTTGGCATAACCATTGAGCCAAACCGGGGAAGCGACGTAAACAGCTTGTCAAACTCCAGCCGTAGCGCCAGTTGGACAGCGGTGTATATGTGGCAGGCGGCGGTAATTGGCCGTTACCCTGACATGCGGTTCGACTACATAAATATGGACACGGTGAAGCAATGACTATTCGCCTCGCTACCCTAGGTGTTGACATTGAGACGCCCAAAGTTAAGCACATAGGAATGGCCAGTGTTGCTATTGAAGACTACACCACACAACACGGCAAACCCCCCGACAACACGGTAGTGCTTGGCATATTCCTAGAAATACTAAGCAATGGGCGTATTACCGCCGAACAGTTTCTGGAGTGTGAACTAGGTGTGTTTGGGGAGGTCAACAGGGCCCTTTCCTCCTTTCTTGCCCAACTTAATTAAGACTAATAGCGCTTTAACGCATGTGTGGGAGTATGGGGGAATTAGTTTCACATACTCCCAACTTTGTAAGGTAGTCAAGAGCCACCAACCTGAGTCCCCTATTAGCGCTTGGGCTGCTGCCTTAGACATGGCCCCGTTTGACTGCCTGTTGTTGTTGACTTTACCCACATAAACCCATGACATACAACTCGCCCGGTATTTACTTTGAGGAAGTCTCCCTCAGTGCCGGCCCATTACTGACTGCCCCCCAAACGGTGTACATGTTTGGCACCAAGGGCACTAGTGGTACTGTAACCGCTACCAACACTCTGACGGAAGTCAGCTCAGTGACAGACTTCACAGCCAAGTTTGGTTCCGACTCGCCAAGCCTACCGTACATAAACCTGTACTTTGGGCAGTACCCCCCAACCGGGCTTCAGTTTTGTGCTGTAGCAAAAGCCGGTGCCCAGTTTGCAGCGTCGGACTTAACCCTTGCGCTAAACACAGCCCTAGACGAAACAAGCGCTTTGGGTGTTTACCTTGCTCCCGAGTTCTTTGACCTAAACCCAACCACAGCCACGGACTGTGCTAACGCTTTAGGGACAAGGGCTGAAGCACTCAGCATGTTTGCCATTGTAGACCCACCCAGGACGGCCCGTGCCACCATAGGGACGCCTAGTACAACCGGCTCGGTGAGGAAATTCGCAGCTGACCTAACAAGCCGCACCCACTCAGCAGTTTACTTTCCTTATGTGCAGGTTGGGGCCAGTGCGCCTTACACTGAGTTGCCGGCTAGCCCTGCTGTAGCGGCAGTGTTTGTGAGGGCAGCGGTCACTGAGGGTATAGCTCAACCCCCAGCGGGCCAAAAGTTTCCTCTTTACGGGCTAGCCGGTACGTCGGTTAAGGTTAACCAACCCGAGCGGGACTTGCTTAACCCTGAGGGTATTAACGCCATTAGCAAAATACGCAACCTGGGTTGGTTGGTGTATGGGGCCCGCACGCTAGACTCAGCTGACCTACGCTATGTCAACAGTCGTGTCATAGTCAACGTGGAGTCGTTCCTGTTACGGCAAGCTTTGGAGAACTTACTGTTCATGCCGTTTGACAGTAAAGGCACGGTGTTTGAGCGGGCCAAGTCAGCCTGTGAGAGCGTAATGTGGCAACTCTGGAATGCTGGTGCGTTAGCCGGTAGTTCCCCCGAACGAGCATATGTTGTCATATGTGACTCAAGCAACAACCCTGACGAACAGCTAGCTTTGGGCCAACTGACGGTGGACGTCAAGCAAGTGTTAGCCGGTGCGTTAGAAGTCATAGTGGTACGTCCCCTGAGGGTAACAGCAGCGTTGTTGACCCAACAGTCCAACGACAAGGCTAGCCAAGTTTCCGGCAACCTCAACCCTAACGCCATTAATGAAGAGTGAGCCGGCTAGCCCATTAGTTTAACCAACACAGGAGTCCCAACATGGCTGCCCCCCGTTACCAGGCACAAGACAGTTTCACCGTCACCATTAGTGGCTTTCCCCAAAGCTACTTCACCACATTCAACGCGGTCACACGCAACCGACGCACCACAACTTTCGCTGACGGTCGTAGTGCAAACCCCGTAACAGTCATTGGTTCATTTGAGTCCACCGAGTTGACTCTGAGTAAGCCATACGACTTAAACAACGACCCCGCCCTACTGCGCAGTTTGGAAAGTTGGGTGGACGGAGTTAACGCACCATACACCATAACCGTAACCCCAGTTGACCGTCGCACCAACTCTTCCACTGGCCCAGCTATGGTGTACACAGGCTGCAAACCTACGGGGCACACCCTTCCGGCAGTGAACGCCAACGAAGCCGGCACACCCGCCACAATTGAATTGCGGTTCACAACCCGTAGTGTCAAAGTAGGCTAAACCGGCTAAGCACACAGTTAAACCCGTCTAAGCGTAATGCCTAGGCGGGTTTTTTGTTTATGGGGTGGGAATGCGGTTCACGTTTTGCACCCAAAGGAAATACTCACTAAGGGTAATGGTGGTTGGTGGCACGGTGGGTTGTATGGAGGCTGGGGGTATTTCTGGTGTTAACACCCAGCTTACAGCCACAACCGGGCGTAGGGTCACAAGCCAGTCTGTGTCTGTGGTCACAGTTACAGGGTTGGCCAACACTGGGAAGCTAACGTTTAGGCTGCCCCCTAACCCACTAATGAAACTCATAAAGGAGACGGCCATTGTCTCTATGTCGGCAATGGGCAACTCACTGTATAGGTAGGACTTAGGGAAACGGTAGCACACACTTACCGGAAAGCTAGCCGTACATTTCTGTGTTTGGCCAGTGCTAACCACTAGGTCGGCTACCGGCTCAATAACCAGACTAGCCGGTGGGTACACTGTTGACCCAACCCTTGGGGGGGCTTCCAGGGTTTGGGCGTCGTACCTAAAAAACTCTAGTATGGCGCTGTTGACTAGCCCCCGTACTGTACTGTATTTCATAACTTAACCTTTATGGCAAACACACTCAACGTGACACTCACGGCAACTGACGCCATGTCTAGTGTCATAACCGGCGCAGTTAGGGCGGCAACGCTACAGGCAAACCTTTTGGCGAGTGCCTTTAAGGGAGCTGCCCAGTTAGCCGGCTCGGCTTTTGGCAAGTTTAGCGAAATGGTCAAGTCAGCCGCTGACTCTGAGGTTGACCTAATAGCTAGCACGGGTGCCTTGCAGGGTGTACTGGGCACGTCTTTTGCAGACTCGCTAAAGTACGCCAAGCAACTTGGGGCCCAGTTCAGCCAAATGGGGTCAGAGCTTCCTGGTACTGCTGAAGACTTTGCCCAAATTGGGCGCATTCTCACAGACGACTTAGCCGGCGCGTTTAAGCGGGTTGACGGTAGCTTTGACAAGGTTGGCTTTGAGGAAAAGCTAATGGGCATAACCCGGGGTGTAGGTGTGTTGGCCCAAGCTGCCAAGACAAGTGCAACGGAAGCCGGCTTTGCCATTCAGCGGGTAATAGGGGGTGACGCCAATTCCCTGAAGCTTTTGTTCTTTGACAAGAACCCGTTTGTCAAGAACTACATAGTCAACACGCTAAAGGAACAAGGCAAGACTCTGGCGGAATGGGGGTCACTCACCCAGCAAGCCCGGTTGGAAATAGTGCAGGCTGCACTAGACAAAGCAGCAGGGCCAGACGTTATAAAAGCGTTGCAGTCCACTGTAGACGGCATAATGAGTTCCTGGAAGAGTCAGGTGTTTGACCCAAGTGTTGGGGCCCTAGGTATGCTTAGGTCTTTGGCCAGTCGTGGAGGGCAAACAGCCTTAGACGGTTTGAGGAAAGTGCTACAAGCCACCGAGGGTTTGTTCAGTCAACTGGCTGAAGCTTGGCCATTTAAGGTTGACCTAATGGTTGCCCTATTTGACGGGCTTAGTGGAATAGCCAAGGGAATAGACTGGCTGACTTCCCGTGTTGCAGACTACCTAGGAGCTTTTCATGAGGGAGCTAGCCGGTGGGAAGCGTTTAGTGGTATGCTTAAGCGAGCAATGAAGGGCATGGAGTTTGAGAACGCGCTTAAGCAGTTTAGCAGTAGCATAGCCGGCGTAATGGGTAAGGTAGACTTCCGTGCTGTGCTTACGGTGTTTCCGTCAGTGTTTACCAAACTGCTGGCAACCTTTAGTGCGGTCATAGCCGGTGGAGCCAACGCACTCATTACCGGGGCCAACACCATACTCGGTAATTGGTCTATGTGGGGGCAGTTGGGAGTAACTTTAGGTAACGTAATAGGGCGAGGGGTAGCCGGCGTCCTGACTTTGCTGACCAAACTGGACTGGGGTGGGTTAGTCATGGCAGGACTGAAGGCAATACCGGCTGCGCTAACAGCAACTATGGGCATAATAGTTGGGGTCGTCAGCGGGCTTATACAGGGTTTGGCGCCCACAGTCCAAAGCGCTCTGAGTGGTATAACGGGTGTGCTAGCCGGTGTAGCCAAGAGTTGTGCTACTGCTTTAGGGCAGGCGTTCGAGTCTGTAACCACGGCAGTGCGAGCGGCGTTCAGCAACTTAGTCGGGTCGGTAATGCCGGCTTTGACTAGCTTTGCCAGTAGTCTGACCGACAGCATACGCAACTTCTTTCAGGGAGTGGTTCAGCAGTTTCAGAGTACCCTTAGCAACTTGGCCAGTAGCGCTTTGAGTGCAGTGGGTGTTGGTGCGGCTCCTGCAGCTGCAACAACAACGACTCCACCAGCAGCCGCGGCGACAACCACAACGACTCCACCGGCTACCACTGCGGCAGCAACCACAAACCCACCCAGCACTTTGGGTGTAGCACCTCCTGGTAATGGGGCAGCTCCTGGGTGGACGGGTTGGTTTAGCCGGTCTGTCAGCAATGTGTTGAACGCAAGCACTGGGTACACCCCCCATGCCATATTGGCCAACTACCTGGGTGACAGTTCAAACCAGAGCCGGGTAAACTCCCGTCAAGTCACATACGCAAGCACTGGGTACACCTCCTACAAAGAGGTGGCCAACTACCTGGGAAACTCCAGTCAAGTCACATACGCAAGCGCGGGGTTAGCCGGCCAAAACCGTGTGGCCATACCCAGTAAGCCCCTCCCTATGCTGGTGAAAGCCGCCCAGCAAACAGGTGTCAACGTTGCCAGTCTGTTGGCAGCGGTGGTAGCTGAACGCCAGAACAGCCCCGTAAACTCCCACATAGTTGTGGCCAACAGCTCGGAGACAATTCTCACCGCAGCCCAAACCAAAGCCGTGTTCATGCAACCCGTATTCAAGGCCAACGTTGGCTTACGAATGGTCGGGCCGGTAAACCGTGGGGGTATTGCTAAGCCTGCGTTAATGGCGGCAGTAGGGCTTGGGGTAAAGGCTGGTAGTCAAACGTACCCTCAGGCTGCACAACCCATTACCGTGCGCAATACAAACGCCTTTGGAGGTACAACCACTATGTCACCCAACATAACCGTGAACATTAACGGGGCAAACTCTGACCCAAACACCATTGCCACTATGGTCGTGGCAGAGCTTGACAACTGGTTACGTAGGGCTGAACTAAAGCTGTAAAACAAAAAACCCGCTTAAGCGTTATTAGCCTAAGCGGGTTCTTGTCTTTATGGGTTAGCCCTCACGGGGCCAGCCATTCACGGTTGTACTTTTAGCCGGCTAATTCCCGCCGTGTCGTTCAGGAACAGCATGGGAATGGTCAGCACTTCGTACTCCTGTAGCATAACGGTGGAGTTGGGCAGGCCCCCCACAATTATGTTCAGCCCGTTGTCCACAAAGCTCCCAGCGCCAGAAGCACTTTGGGGCAAGCTTTGGTAGGGGAAAGTGTACAGGGTGAAAGCGTTTAGGTCAATAAAGTAGAACGTGTCGGCAGGGCACAGAGGGTCAGGCAGGAAGGGCACACCGTTGTAGCTGGGGAAGGAAGCACCCAACTCCGTGCGGAAAACTTCACCATTCTGAACAGACACCGAGACATTAGCCGCGTTACGCATTTCAGCGACAATGCCTTGCATAGTCAGTTCGTTACAAACTATGACGCCATACCGCCGGCGACGCATGCGCAGTTCATAAGTCCAGCGGTCGAGCATGTCACCCAGGTTGTCGTAAGTAAGGGTGTGTACCGTTGGGGAGGGACTGACGCCGTGCCCGTCGTTGAGCGTAAGGGTTTTAGCAGAGCGGTCATAGACACCAGCAAGCGGGCGCCACTTAACAAAGTAGTCAACGCCCTCCACTTTGCCGGTGTAACTGGCTAGTGTGTGGGGCAGTCCTGCGTAAGAACCGTTGGCGGGGTCAAAGTACCAGTCTAGCCCGTTAATTCCAGCCGTGCCAGTGCCGGTAAACAGTTGGTTGTTAATGGTTTCCAGAATTCGGGTGGCAGCAGCCCGCAAGCGAGTCAGGTACAGGTTGGCTGCGTTGTCGGTTCCCCGTAGGCTAGCCAGAGCGTAAGACTGGGCGTTTATTTGAATTAGGTCGCTGACTTTGCGGGTAAAGCCACTGACGTCTAGGGTAAAGACAGACTGGGCAGCCTTGTATGTGTTGGTGTCAACTGGGAACGTGCTGCTGACAGCGCTGGCTGTGACTGCGCCGGTAGAAGCCCCACTGGTAGCTAAAGTGGCTGACCAAACAATACGGTCTGAGGGCGCAGGCGCTTTAGGTAGGGCAGCGTAAAGGCTAGTCTGGTAGAGGCTTTTGGTTAAGTCAATGACCAAACCGGCGGTCAACTCTGCTAGGGCCAAGGACATTAACTCAGGCTCATTGACGGTTGCGCCAGTGTAGCCGTACTGAAGGCGGTTTGACCAAGCGGGCATGGTGTGTACCTATGTTGTGGGGTTGTCAGGGGGGGCTAAGCCGGTTAACAAGTGGTTGTCATGAGGGCTAAGCCGGCAGTCACTGTGGGTTAGCGCAGTAGTCCTAAAGCGCGGTGCAGTTTTTGGGTTGGGGTTTCTGCTACCGTCCCTGGTGCGGGTTTAGTAGAAGGGCTTAGCCGGCTAACGGGCTGCTGTCGTTTTAGCCGTTGTCCTGGTTCAGTTTGCAGGTAAGCGTCAAGGGCCACCCCCAACTCTGTGCCGTCGTTTGTAACCAGTTGACCTACTTGAGGGTTGTACTGGTAGCCGTAGTTGTTGGCTACTAACTCCAGCAAGTCAGGGTAGGCGTCGTGCTTTTGGGCGACTTGACCCACAATGTTGACTGCCTGCTGCTGCTGGAGCTGTTTGGTGACAGCCTGAAGTTGGGCTTGGAGTTGCTCAACGGTAGTGTTTGTTTTTGGAGCCGGGGCGGTGGTTTCAGGTTTGGGGGCGCTTACCAAACCATGCACTTCAGACAGTATGCCCGCTCGCCATTCTTCCAGAAGTTTCTCTACTGCGCCAACCAAGTCGTTGTCGAGGGCAGCGGGTTGCTGTTGCTGTTGTTCAGACATATGCCGGGGAGGTTGTGGGGCACACATATAGCTGTCCGGCTAACGCAGGGTCATGACTAGTGGCTAAGCCGGTCAACACAGAACCATAGAGTAAAGCCGGCTAACACAGGGTCATGACTAGTTTTTCCGTTTGTACCATTGCTATACGCAAAATGGCTGAAACCCTTGGCTGGCTTTGGTCACAGCGTTTTGAGTGAGAATGGTTCTATTTTTGCAAGGAAGTGACAAGTGTAGTTGTAGTTTTTTTCTATTAAACTTTGCAGGAGCCTAAGCAGGTTAACACGCGCTGAGTTGTAGTAGTTACCGGAAAAATTGTGTTCGGTTTTCCGGACATAGCGCGTTATGCACGGAGTACATAGCCGGAACTCAGAATGTAACCTGTTTATACAAAATGGCTGAAACGACGCAAAACCGTATTTTGTAACAACAGGCTACAAAATGAAAAAGCCCCCCGTTTTTGGTGGGAGGCTGCTTTCTGTTAGCCAAACAAGAAGGCACTGGGAAGGCTGGTTGGTTAGCCTAACGTACAAACTAGCACGACTACCGGCTAACACCCCTGCAGGCTGCCTTTTTGTGGGGCTAGACTGGCTTGCTGTGTTTTAGACTCGCTGGCTATATATAAACAAAGCTTACTGCCTTTTTTCTACGGAGTTTTGCTCTACAGTTCTCAAGCCTTTTTATTTCAGGCTTCATTTTTTTGTTTTACTGCTGCTTATATATATATATTATTATTCTTTTTTTTTTGTACTACTTCCCTACATAACATACTAACACAGGTTTTACTACTGTCTAGTGTTGGTTCTACTACAAAGAGGTACGGTTTACCCCCCTAGGGGCCCCCGTCCCACCAAAAAGTAGCCGGCTGGGCGCTAGTTTGGGCCAAGCTAGACTTCCGTTTGACTAGTGTTTTATGGCTTTAGCCGCTCGCTAACAATGCAGCGTTAAGAAACTCCGTATGACTAGTCTCGTACCCGAGGCTTAACTCGGTGCCGTCAGTGCAACGTTAAGAAACTCCGTATGACTAGTCTTGAACGCAGCCACAAAAAAACCCGCACTTTGTAGTGCAGGCTTTACTGTTTGTCTCCATGCTACCGGCTCTCACCAGTGTTAACCGACTCGGGCTTTGTCAGGGGGTAAACAGGCTCAGTAGTGGGTTTGGCCAGGGGGTAAACCTGCTCAAGTTTCGTCAGGCAGAAAAAGTTCCAAGACCAAATAGGTTTCAAGGTAGTCCTCCAGAGGGTACACGTACATTATAGCCGGTAAACCTGCTATGACCACGGAGCGTGGCTGTCCCCATTGACTATACCAATGAGGCCCTTGTTACGAACGTCGAGGGTATAGAGGCAGTAGCGCAGGGCGTCAATGCAATGGTCATATTGGCCAGGGGCTATTTTGTCGGTGAACACATTGCTGCCACCCGACAGGGGTTGCCTGACATAGGACTGAAGTTGCTCGGCCGGCCGACCCCTTGGCACGCTTAAGCGCTTTTGGTGGAACAGACTGTCGAGCAAACTGTTTCCGGGAGCAATGGAGTTCTTTGCTTCAACAACCCGCATTAAACCGGCAACCGAGTGCAGTTGGCCCACCCGCTTTAAGTCCATGAGGGCAGCGGGACGGCTTGGGTCAGCAAAGCTACGGTGAACGTTCCACCGCTTACACGCGCCTACCAGTGCCCCATAGAATTGAGTTGTGGGCACGGCGTTCTTGCCGTCCCCTAAACATACCCACTCGGTCACATAAAACTCGGTGCCGCTATTCACAACCACAACGTAGGCGGGGTTTACGTCACCCCAGTCTATACCCATGTAGGCAACACCCGGGGGCAGACCTGTTTTGGCAAGCCACTCGCTCATAGTACCGGCCGGTATTGCCCAGTCGTAACAGTTGGCCCCTTCGTCAAAACTGCTGAACACTTGCCCCTCAAAGTTTTCCCAACTGGCTTCGTACTCCTGCCGGAAAAGTCTTGGTGGGAGCAAACTACGCATTCTCTCAATTTCTTCAGCGGGAACAAAAGGGTTGGAGCTAGTGGGGAAGTTGAACAGACGCACGTCAGGGTTTTGGCACCAACCGTAAAGCCAGTTGGTCTTACCTTTGGGAGTGAACGTGGCCAACAGTTGGCTGTTTGGTGTGTCTCCCATAGCCGGTATGACAACCGTGTCTAACACACCGGGCCTAATGTCCTGACATTCGTCAATATGAGCTGAGTACACCCGTAACCCCCGGGCCCCGTCGTAGTTCTCTAGGCCCATGACATATATGTCGGGTTTACCTGGGACAGTTATGCGAAGGTCAGCATGGTTAATTTTGGCGTCAGGAAACTTCTCAAAAAGTTTGACCAACGGCTTCCATAGCACTTTCTTGGCCTGAACAAACGTGGGGGCGGCTGCCAGTATAACCTCAGGGGTCGCACCCACATTGCCCTGGAAGGTTAGGCAACGAAGGAACACGCTGACTACTTGCAGCCGGCTCTTACCCCAGCGACGACCACAGCATAACGCCTTTAAGCGCTTCGTGTCATTATAGACCACAGCTTGCTTTGCGTGTAAACCAATGTCGAACTTCATAGTTGTGTCTCATTACCGGCTAAGCCAGGGGTCAACCAAAGTCGCCTTGGTCGTAGTCACCGGGCACGGCCAAGTTAACATTTACTGTAATGGTTGGGGGTGCCTTAGGCATTTTGTCTCTCACGTCTGCCATAGCTTGTATTGCCCTAATGGCCACGTCAGGTTGCCTAACCATACCCACTCCCTTGTTGGTGGTGGTGTCGTAGCCCAGCACGGTCATTTCCGCAATGAGCTTAAGCGCTTCCAAGCTTTGCTCGGCTACCCTTGTGTCAAGCTGCTGGAATTCTGCTATAATAGAAGCAAGTCTGAGCCTAGCTGCCGCGTCAAAACCAATAAGGTTTTCCACCGACCCGTCGTCAGGCGCTGGCTTGCTTGGCCCACGTTTATTAATTTTAACCATATGGCTACCAAGAAAAAGTCCACAACTGAGAGTGTCCTGCGCTGGTTGCACTACGCTTTGTTGGGTATGACCGTGAGGGCCATTGCCTCTAAAGAAACTAAAGAGGGCCGTCCGGTAGGTAAAAGCACAGTGGGTTATGCCTTGAAGGGGGTAAATGCTCGGCGGGACACCTTGTCTAACGCGGTTATTCAAGACTACCTGAACAACCCTAGGTACAGCCCCCACAAACCCGAGCTTATGGAGTGGCTACAGTACAGTATAGTGCAAGCCCACAGCCACTACGGCATAATGTCCGACCGTGCTGTACAAGCAGCAACCATTTCCGGTAGCCGGTTTGAGAACATTGAGTTGGCTAACGACTACCTCTGTTACCTGCGGGGGGAGTTGTCTGGCCAAAACGAAATTGTCATTGACGCCCTGGTGGAAGGTGTCTTAAACCGTTTCCCCAACGCACAAGTCATATGCAACGCCACCCCGGAAAGTTTACATAACGAGTTTTACCAAAGCCTGTTAGGAGGCACCATGCAGGAACCGCTCATAGTTAGCCGGTTGGCCCAAGTCATGCAGGCTGTACGGTCAGCCAACTTACAGAGTCGCAGCGGGTTGACCATTGCCGTCATACCCAGCATAACCGAGCCGGCAGTCGTGTTTGGTTTGCGGGTGACGTTCAGCGACGGCTCCACCAGCCAACACCTACAACACCTAGGCAGTCTTTCCAACTACCAAGCCGGTGACCGGGTATTAGTCGCCACGACTGAGGAGGGGGAAGGTGTTATAGTGGGTGTGCTTTACCCACGCGTTGAGTCCCCAAGCTATACCCTTACCCCGCCAGAGGAAGGCGTACCCCACATGCCACTAAATGGTGTTGACCCAGCACCAACTGTGGGTGCAGTTGTGCCACCAGGTAACGAACCGACCCTGCCCCCATACCCGCAAGGCTAAACAAAAAACCCCCTGCTACCGGCTAAACCAGCTAGTGCGGGGGGTTTTTTGTTAGCGGGCTGACTCTACTACCATAGGCAGCGGGCTGTACTCGTAGGTGTAGCTACCAAAGTCTGTCACCAACTCCAAGCCGGCAAAAGCCAATACGGGTATGTATGAGTGGTTGGGTAGTTCAATGTCCCTGGCTTCTGTTAGGTATGCCGGGGCAATTGCCGCTGGGGACTCGCTTTCACTAAACAGGTACACCCCCTGAACAAACTTGGCCCCCGTTATGGCCCGGGTTATGTATTCCAATTCCTTGTAGCGTACGGTGACGCCTGCCCAGTTGTCAACATTAAAGTAGTTGGTAACTGCTGCACGCCATTCAGCAAAGGCAGTCTCGGGGTTAGCGTAATTCTCGAACTTGACTATGGCCCGTAGGGTAACGTAGTACAGGTTCATTGGTCTTACCGAGACTGTTGTGCCCAAGCATATTTTCTGCTCAAGCTCTCCCTGAATGCGGGCTAACTCTGTGCCGTTGGGTACAACTGCCCCCCGGCCAACGCAGTACACAATAATATTCCGGGGGTCAGCGGGGTCTTTTACCACCGTGGCGTGACTGCCTAGCCCCATTGCATTCTCTACAAAAAGCTCGTACTGGCGGGCGGTAACTACCACGTCTCGGTAGTGCAGGTATTGGCCCACACGGTAAATGGCGTCTAGTTGACTTTCTGGGTCAGTGCCGCCAGTTAGGGCTGCCCGGTTGTTGACACTAGCCACGTTAGCGAACACCACGGAGTTCTGGCTAATGCCGTTAACAGTACCGGCCGGTAGGTTGCCTGCATACCCCAGTTGGGTGCATTGTATGGGTACGGTAGCCGAGACTGCCCCTTCCGCAAAGAAGAGCGGGGCGGTGGTAACAAACTCTAAACCGCCCCCCAACAACCGCCAACCGGGAGCAATACTCATTGGGGCATAAGAAGGTGCCGACAATGTTACTTCCACTGTGCCTACCGAGGGTGTGCCGGCATTAACCCCAGCCCCATAGGTGTCGTAAATGCGTAGAAGCGTGTTTAAGGGTATTTCGTTGAGGGCACCCCTTAACTCCTGGCACACAAAAACCAAACCCTCCACCAGGGCAGTGGCAGGGCTGTGTGGGCTGAAGTCGCGTAGTTTACCCTGACTGACTTGCTCAACACGGGCCAAGGCTCTTTCCACCGTGGCGGCGTAGTCCGTCTCCAGTATATTCCCCAGCTCAAAACGGGTGTAAGACATATTAAACCACTTCTATTACAGTAACGTCTAACCGGCCGGCCATGTACTCTAGCCTTGTCTGAATATTTTCCATACCCAACTCACTGGGCACTTTACTGTCGGGGTCGAACAGACTGGCAGGTGTCCCGTACTCTGGACGGTATACCCGCTCACCCCGCACGGTGCTTAACACGCTCATAACCGCTTCCGCCCCTGCGTACTTCTGTAGCACTAGTTGGCCCCCGGACACCGACAAAGGGTACTTCAAGTCTGACATATGGGACACTCCTTTACGTCATACATGTCTCAGTCCAGCGTAGAGTTTCTGGCTGAACTAGACAAAAGCGGCCCAGACATTTTCCTTAACCACCTACCGGCATATGGGTACGGGGACAACGAAGTCGCTGAGTGGTTGACCAAACCTTTTGGGGAAATTGTTTACGGGGCTTACCTGGTGGTAAAGTCCTTTTACTCTAACGCTAGCCGCAACGTTAACCCCCCGTGGTTGGACATGGCTGGAGTTAGTCAGGGTTTCTTCAGCTATGGGTTCTGGGACAGGAGTTGGCCCAACAACATTAAGCAGCAACTCCTGTACCACTCCCAAACCATTTGGCAAAACATAGGCACTGAAAGCACTCTGCGTTTGGTAGCCGGTGTATTTGGAATGGAGTTAAACCTTTGGTTGGGGGGCCCTCCTTTCACTACAGAGTTTGGGGACTCAGGTAGCCGCCTTGACATTGACCCACTTCCGTTGGGCTGTGGTGACTATGGCTTTCTTACCTTACCCCTACAAGTAGAGCGCGGTAGCCGGGACTGGGTAGCTGCTGACAAAATACTGTACTACTTTACCCCCGCCTTTTATGACATAACCTCCACCTATGACCAATTCTACTGTGACTACTCAGCAGCCGGTGAGCCAGTGCTTTCCTGAAGGGTGCCCGCCTACCGCGCTGTCGGTTGTTTCGACTTCCCTAGGAGTAATACTTTGTCTGACAATACTAGCTATGAAGGTGCCTCACCCACGGCCATTACCGGCACCCAAGCGACGGAAGCCTTAGGGCACGAGGTTTGGGAGACTATTAGCAGCTGTTCCACCAGCAGCCTGTTGACAATAATACTGGTGGGAGTGGGGTTTTACAAGCTAGCCCTACCGGCCATGACTCGTTACGTTGAAGCGCTCAATAACTTAACAAAGGCTGTTGAGAAGCTACAAGACGAAAAGGAACACGAATAAACTAAACCGCCGCTACCTGTCTTTGGGTAACGGCGGTTTTTTTGTTTATAGCTTAAACCACTCCTGACCCAGCTTTACGTCTTGCAGAATGTACAACACCCGTTGCTTGTGCTTGGCCAACCCCCGCTTTGTGTTCTCGTTGTTGACCCACACGCCTTTTTTTAGTGTGCTGTAGGGGAAGGGGTCGAAACCACCCTGGAGGGCGTCACCCCAAGCATAGTCTATTTCGCTAATTAGTAGCTCGGCCAGTTGCTCACCAGTCATATGTTCTACCAGTTAAAGGGGTTAAGGTTACTCAGCTCGGTGCTACTGTAAGAGCGACCGTACGGGGCCATTGGGGTTGGTTGGTCAGGAGTAACGCAGTCAGCCGTTACACTTTTACGCACGCGGTAGTCCACGTCAATTGACTCGGGGCAGAGGTAGGCTGTGGGCAGTGTGTCCAAGCCCATTTGTTCAAAAGCAAGGGCCCAAGCGTAAGTGTGCGCAACACCCAGCAGGTAGGCAACCTTGACTTCCTCTGACTCGGGGCACATATAGTAAATTTGGTCATGTATAGACACCACCGGCATGGCTTGAACTTTCAGCCGTTCCAACAGGTAGTCCATAATTACCACCAACAAGTCAAGCATGTTACGACCGCTTGCCTGAATAAGCCAGTTGACTTTGCTGGGCTTGAACTCTTGGGTTAAAGAGCCGGCCAAGCTCAAGGGGTCTTTTAGCACGGGTGTGACGGGTCGGGGCACTGACGACAGGTAGTCCAACTGTTGGAAGCTCAACTTACCCAAGCCGGTAGTGCCAGCGCCTCCCTTAAGAGAAGCAAAAATAGCTTGACAAATACGGTTAGTGTCTTCCGGTGGGAGCTTTGTGGCCATAGCCAAGGTGCGTTCGACCGACTTTTTACCTGCCCCATAAAGAATGGCGTATACCAGGGTCTTGGCCGTGTCGCGAGAGCAACCTGCTTGCTTAGCTACTAGGCTATGTGTGTCCGTGCCGGCTTTCTTTTCACCTGCTATGACCGAGACACTGAGGGGGGTAGACCCAACATACCCATAAACGGCGTCCCCAATTAGGCTAGCTAGGCGCAACTCCTGAGAGTCGAAGTCAGCCCCAACCAGTTTCCACTGAGTGCCAGCTATGACCGGGGCGCATATTAGAGACTTGGCACCGCTACCCACCTTGGTCTTTTTGGGGTTAGAACACACTGGCCAAAAACGCCCAACCTTCCGCTTAGTCCAAGTGCCCCAAGCCGCGTCGTTAGGGACGTTCATTAGGCAGTTTTCCACTGCGTAGGTTTGTAGGCTAGCCACCCGTTTGCGTAAGCTAGTCCAGTTAACCAGGGACTTGGCCAAGTCTATGACTTCCTCCAAACCAGGCAGCCACTCTGCACAGCCAAGTAGTTCCCCTGACAACTCGTTAGGCTCCTTAACCGGGAACATGTCTTTGCTAATTAGGTTACTAGCCGGCTTTTCTGGGTCTTCCGGGTGAGGTACAAACTCTGTGCCCAAGTCGTCATTCAGGTACACCCAACTACGTTTGGCCCCCTCTTTCTTTAAAGTCAGGGGTTTACCGTTCCAAGTACACCGCAACAGTAGGGCAACTTCAGTACGCTTAATAGTAGGGTTGGTCATAAACGCGCTGTACCACTTTGGGGTTGGGTCAGACACCAAGCGAGGCGCCCAGTCCAGTTGGCCATACCAGAAGTCTTTGCTGTTCTCGGGGTCTACAACCACTTGACCGGCTAACCCTACCAGCCACTCCCGTATTTTAGCTGACCGTTCTTGGTACTCGCTTTCTGCCGCGCGAAAGAAGTTGGCCCATTCTTGGCTCAAGGGCACACGCTCCCGAGACATTAGCAGCATACCCGCAAAAGACACAATATGGTGTGCCGGGGGTTTCGTGAACTCGGGCCATAGCGCAACGGCCAACTCTACGCAAGCGGTTACGTCTTTAAAGCAGTAGTTAATAACCTCGGTCAGAAACTCCCAACGGTTAGGGCACGCTACGGTCATGTAGCCAGGGGTTTCATGGCCAGCGTCGTCAAAGAAGAAGTTGCCAGAAAGACTACCTTCGTCTTCACTAACCTCTGTTGGGGACTCTACCATAGCGGCCAACTCTTGTCCCCGCGGCCAATGTAGCCATTGCCCTTGTGTGTTCAGCGGGCTAGCTAGGGTAAACCCCATACCGTTAGACAACCATTCGTCACGCAGGGTCTTTTCTAGTTTTTGGCCCAACACTACTTCCAACCCACTGGCCAAACTAGCTTTGCTCGCCTTACGCACCCACTGGGGTAAGTAACTAGTCCCAGACTTTTTCATTACCGAGTACGTCACAAGCTGCTGGTTTGACATACCCCGTAGGGCTGTAAGTAGAGACATGGTACAAAACCAATACCCGCGTGGCTCAGTCCAGCTATACTGTGGGGCCATGAACCCGCGTTCGTAACCAGCGTTGTGTGCCACTCCTAACGAGACGTCTGTGTCAGGGGTAAGAGGAACCAGCCACTCTGTCTCCTCAAGGTTGTAGCACCCTGGGTTCACCCACAAGTACCACCCGTCTTGTGTTAGCACGCATGCGCATATAGGAACCCACATTCCCTGGTATATGCCCGTCTCAATGTCCACGGCGTAAACTGGGCCAGTAGCCGGCTTCTCTACAGGGGTGACACCCTCCTCACCTATACTGTGCCAACCACCACGGCGGGGTGCGGCGTCTAGTTGCGGTGTTTCATATGTGTGGGTTGTGTTAAGGAATGAAGCCAGTCGCTTACGAAGCATAACCCACTTACCCGTGGCTGCTGTCAAAACTTGGTCAGCCGTGCCGTAGTTGGGGAGGGGTAATTCCGCTGTTGGGCTGGGGTCGTTAATGTCTTGAAGACCAAAGTGGGTCAAGTCAGCCATAGCTTCTTCAGGTAAAGCCCGTGTCTTGGGGGTATGGCCAAAAAGCTTCTTGTGGTATTCCGGGGTTATGAGTTTTAACATAGCTCTCCTTTGGTGTGTGTGTGCTAACCATTACTATGACTGGGAACCACGGTCAGGTAGTTCCCGGTCGAGTTAGGGAATTAATTTGGAGTAGGCGCCCGGTACTTCGTCATACCCAAACACATACTCAGAAAGGGCCGGCTTTAAGGGCATGTACGCTCCAAAAGCATTCCAACCGCTGACGTTGTTTACAGAGACATGCTTGAGTTCCGGGGACAAAGCCGCGTATGCCAACCGTATGGCTGTGGGGGGACACATAAGTACGCCGCCGCTTACCCCCAAGCACCAAACCCATAAACTGGCTTTACTGCTCAAGGCACAACCGAGTTTACTTGTCTTGCCGTTGCCTTGACTGACTTCAACAAAAATTTCTTCAGTATGCTTAGTGGAGCGCTTGCACTCTACCGAATAGGTCGCGCCGGTGGGTGAAGTCACCATGAAGTCAGCACCAATAGCTTTTTGTTGGGGGACGCTTAGGGGTGTGACGGAGTAGCCCGCTTGCTCCAAACTTTTCTTTACCACTAGTTCCCACTCTTGGCCAAGGGCTAGTTGCTCTGAGAAAGAATACATGACTTTGTTCCTGTTTGGGTGAGGGGGGCGAGTTTGTGCCCGCCCCGAGTTTATACTTACAAGTTGCTAATGAGCTGTTCGCTACGGGCTGCCTTAATGTGGTCTAACAAAACCTTCTCTACAGCGGCCAGAGTGTCGTTCATGCGCAGGGGGGAGGAATTAATACCCGCCTTACGCAATTCCCGGTAGTTGAGCGCTAAGTCCTTCATGGCGTTAGACCAATAGGGAGCGTACCGGGACTCCTTAGCAGGAAAACCAAACCCATTGCGTGCCACAATTTGAGACATGAGAAACTCGAATGCACCGGCTTGGCTCTTGCTCTTTACTTGGTTGCCCCATTCCTCAAGTTTAGCATTAACCGACTTGGACTGAGCATAAAAGTTTATGCTAGGGCAACGAACGGCTTTGAGGGCCAACATGACATGAAGCTCTTTCTCACTGGGCTTTTCTTTGACGTGTTCCAACAAGTCACGGTTGGTGACTAACGACAGGTAGGGCACGAGTAGTTCCCACGAGAAGCTTAGGTCGGACAGCATGCGCAAGTCCTTCTCAGTAATGTCTTTACAGGCAGCGGCAGCCAGGGCTACCAGGTTTACAACGCCCTCAGTCAATTCCTTAACATGGTTTAAGCCGGCTTGAATGACATAGGAGTCCCGTAAACGGTTGCACTCTTGCTCCAAGCTAGACTCAGTTACTTGGCTGAGTGTTTCTGGGTCGTAGCCAATAGTTTCCAAAAAGTAGTCCACCGAGCAACGAAGCAACCAGGCAGCCAGGGTTTCTTTCTTGCAGCCAAGCTTGTTGGCCGTTGCTTCCCAGGAGAACATTGGGCGGTTGTCAAACCCTTTGCCTACCAACTCACGGGTAGTGCGAGTAGACAATTGGTGGAAGCGGGCCAACACGCCGGGGTCAGCGTTAGACCACACATAGGGGGGAATTTGGTTGGTGAGGGCCAAGAACGCTGGACGGGGGTTAGCCGCACGAATTTTCTCAAACTTTTCGTTGACCGCAATAGTCCCGCCAGTAACCATGCTCTTAATGTCGGCACTGTTAATAAGCGCTTCAACACCTTTAGCTGCCAAGTCGTCAAGGAAAACTAGGTCAGAGTCCACAACACCAGCGCTGCTGAACGTCCCCAACTCCTGACTCAGGGCTGCAACTCGGAAGCCAAACTTACGCATGACGGGTAGAATGTAGTCCCCGAACATGGTTGACTTGCCCAAACCCGGGTCGCCCACCAGAATGCTGAACGTGCGGAAAGTGTGTTCGAGTTGGTTTAGCTGGGTGTCCCAGTAGGTCTTGCCGCCGTCTGTGCCAGCATACACACTCTTTGCCAGCAAGTCCCCGTCTGGGCCAACGCACGCACGACCCAGAGTGAGCATAACCGCCTTGGCTTCCGCTTCTGGCAGTAAGTCGAGTAAACCCAGTGGGTCGACTTCCTGCACGGCGGGCGCAAACCACTCCCGCTTGGGTACAAACCGGCTGGAAATGAATTGCCCGTCAAGGCTAACTGGCATTTTGCTGGAGTCGTAAGCCGCTTGGGCCATGTTGGCTACTTTCCCTTTGGCTGTGCCGCAGTTAAGCAGGTCTTTGACCAAGGTTTCGTAAACGTCCACTTGCACCTTAAAAACAATATAGGTGAGTTTTTTGAAGCTTTCCACTTGCTCCCCGTTAGCGTTTGTTTGCATATAGCGGTCTTCAAGCGCACTCTTCTCTTTGGCTATGGCGTCACGGCCCCCCTTCCACAAGGTTTTTTCCAGCCGTTTCATAATTGGGTCACTGGGGGTTCCCGGTTTCACCAACGACAAGCACACAAAGTCAGCAGGAATAGACAAGCCGGTAAAGTTAACCGCGGGGGCGGTGCGTTCGTAAATGTTCCAACCAGAGAACAAACCACCCGGTTCTGCTTTAATAACTAAGTCGTCTCCGTCAGCCAACTTAACCAAAAGACGTTGGGCCCGCATGAGAGGAATTTCGTCTTCAACAGCCAGAAGCGTGTCATAGGGGGACTTCTCTTCACTAGCGGCGTATAGGTCTTGAGCAGTAGCAGCCTTTTCGCGACGGTCAGGGTTACTGGCCATTTGTTGGTGGCTTAGCACGGACTCGTTAACCACAGAGCCAGCCGGCATTTTGTTAATTGTGGCGGGCGCAACTTGGTTCTTTTTCTTGCTTTTTGTTTCCGTTTTAGGTGGCTCGACCACAACAGGGGCCGCCTGCTCTACCACTGCTGGTTCTGGTTCGTGTTCAAGTTCTTGGTTGGGGGCTACCGCAAAGCAGTCAGCGGTTAATACCGACTCTACTTGGGCAGCTGGTTTTTGGGTAGGCATTGGTGCTTCCTCCTTTTGGACTTCTACTATGGCTTCCACCTTAGCCGTCTTTTTTGTGGTGGACTTTGTGCGGGTAGCTTTTTTCTTTTCAGTGGGGGTAGTCCCACCAAATACACACCCGGTGCTGGGGTCATACAACGCTTTGGTTTCCTTGACCACGCCCTTGGGTAAGTCGGTCATGTCGTACATGAAGCTAGCCAGTGGGTGCAGGGACATGTTGCGGTTGAGCCACCATGTTTGGGGGAGCCAGAATTGCTTCTGTACCTGGTAGGCACTCAGAGGGCTAAGCCACCCAATGTACTCTGCACCGTAGTATTCTTTGTAAATTGACTGCCCCTCGTGCAGGTTGAACTTACCGCCATATTGGGCGCCTGCACTCAAGCTCACACCCACCGTGCAAGTGTTGGTGTTGGCGACTTTCTTGAAGTACGCCATGAAGTTCTTGGCAAACGCCTGAGTGTTTTTTGTTCCGTCAAGCAAGCATGTGTAAATGGCGGAAGTAACGGCAGACGGCCAAGTTGTGACATACCACGGCTCCAGGGACGGCCAAAGCCACTTGGGGTACGGGTAATGCTCCAGGACTTGCTGGGCAAAGGCGTTCAATGGCAGGTTGTCAAACACAGCGGGGTCAAGCCACTCGGTAATGGTGCCCAACTGCCAGGTTTCCTTGGTCATGCCACCGTTGCACAGCAGAGCGTACAGGTTCTCGGCTTGCTTACCGCCCTTGGCCAGTCCTTCTTCTTGCCGTTCAATGTCAGAAGGTTGGGCATAACAAATGGACTTGCGTGGGTCTGGTTGGCCCTTGTCGGTGTAAATGAGCGTTTTGGCAGAGTACAGCAGGGGGACGGTAGTTTGGTAGTCAATGGGCTTAAACATAACGGGCTCCTTGGGGTTAACTTTTACTATTGTACACTGTTTGACGGGCAACTCAGGAGAAAGTGCCGGCTAACGCTGAGAATTTCTAGGGTACTTTTCTCAGGGGGGTTAGCCGGTAGGGCCAACCGGAATTTCTAGGGTACTTTTCCGGCATGGCTCGCACTATTTAGCTGCTTTGTTAATGGCGCGGGTAACGGAAGCTTTTTGGGCGCGGGTCAGAGTATTGGTGTCTTGGGTTCCGAACAATTCCTGGCACTTGGCGTACCAGTCAGTGTCACGCACAGTCTTGGTCTTAGCCGGTGCAGTCCCACTCTCCTTGTTATAGGCGCGGGTCACAGCAGCTTTTTGGGTCTTGGTCAATTCAACGCCTTCACCAAACTTCAGAATGGCCAACTCTTGCCAGCGGGTAGTCTCACAAGGCTTAACCGCTTTGGGGGCTTTGGGGGCTTTGGGCTTCATGCTGCGAGTGACTTTGGCTTTTTCTTGGGTAGACAGGAACTTAATGTCGCGAGTCGGGAACAGAATGCGGGCAGCGGCTTCCCACTTAGCCTTAGCCACTTTTTCCTGTGTGGCCCGGGCAATAGCCTTGGCGTTACGCTCACGGGTCGCCTGCTCATGGTTGGCTTTGGCGGTGTCAAACTCGGCTTGGTACACGGCAACTTCCGCGTCAGACAAAGTGCGGCGGGCTACGTCCAGGTTTTGGCGGCAGCGGCGCAGACAGTCAAAGGTTGTTTCGTGTTCCGGCTGGGGCCAAATTTCATGAGGCAGGTTTACTTTGGGGGCCGCAGGCTCGGCCGGCTTGACGGGGGCGGGGGCATAGGCAGTCTCACGAGCTACCTGCGCTTCAATGTCTTTGGCAGTGACTTCTTTCACGGGCGTGCTTTTTTTGACGACTGGCTCTACACGGGGCAGGGTTGTCACTTTGTAAGTGGCTTCACCTACGGTCACGGTCTTCACCGGGGCTGGTGGCTGGGCCGGTTTGCTCTCCAGCTTAGCAGCGGCGGGCTTAGCCGGCTTAGTCTCAGTTTGGGAAACATTCAGCACTTGGGCTTTCTTGGCTTCCATAACAGCTGCCTCTACATAGGACTCTTGCTCGCGGGACAAGGCACACAGAACTTTGTTCGTCTTGGCCAGAACCATGCGGGCTTCGGGTGTGCCACCGAACATGTGAGCGTTACATACCAGTTGGCTCACAGCGTTAATGCGGTAAACAGTAGCCCAGTATTCCACCGCCAGTTTTTCAGCCTTGGTTGAAAAGCGGTCGGAGTAAGTTTCGTCTAAGCCTTCGGAGAACACAACCGTTTTCTTGGCGGCGTCATAGGTGGCAACTGGCATGACGTGGGGAAGGCTGTTCAGGGTTTGGTTGACTTTGTTCAGAATTTCTTGGGTGGTTGGGTAGGTGGCCATTTTGTCCTCGGTTTGTTTGTTGGTTGCTTTATATGTACTAGACACGGGCTTCTTGGTTTGGTTCCCGGGAATTATGGAAACTTTTTTGAGGGTTAACTCCTGCAGGGCCCGCTCCACGAAACGGTCTACAAAGCCTGGGTTTCCGTCGGTAGCACTTTCCTTTAAGTCAATGGGCTTAGTCACCCAGTGTTTAGTCAGGTAGTCAATACAGCCCTCTATAACTACCTGCCGGTATTCCTGCTGGTACTCCTGCGGGGGTTCGTGCGGGAAACGGCTGCCGTGGTCGAATGTAACCGTTTGCATGTCGGGGTCTATGTCTAGGTTGTACCAGGGTGCTGACGCTTTAAAGCTTCCGTACAAGTCGTAACGCATATGTGTTGTGGGGGAGTTTTGCCGCTCCCCCGTCGGTGTGTGGTTATTTAATGCCGTAGTAAGCTGCGCATTGCCGGAACTTACTGACCCCCCGCTCGCTTAGGCACAAGTAGTAAACTGCGGCCCATTCCAACTCTGCAGCACAGTTAACAGGTAGGGTTAAGCCGGTGAATGTCTTCACTGTGTGGTCAATGTCTGCAACGTGTATGTCGTACTCACCATTGGCCCGGGCTGCCTTTAGCTTGCGGGCGGGTTGAGCTTTGGGGTCTATTACCTTTAGTAGGGCGGCTGGTTTTTCCATTTCTTGTGTGTTGGTTTCAACAGGGGCGGGTTGTTCTGGCATAGCCTTTTCGGGTGTCTCAACTGGGGTGGGTTGTTCTGGCATGGCTGCTACTGGGGACTCAACAGTGGAGGGCGCGGTATAAGTAATTCCTAACCCACTAAACCACTTGGGAGAAACCTTCCGGGGGCGGGTGTTCTCAGTTGGTGTGTCAAAGAACAATTGAACTTGTTGGCCAATAACACGCCCCCCAACACAGTGCGGTAAGCCCAGTTGTTTCTGCAGGTAGTCTGGCCCCGGGTTAGTTTGCACCAACTCGTAAAGCTGAACTGGGGCCGTGGTCAACTCAACTGCGGGCACAACTACTGGTTCAACAGTTGGCTCAACAACGGGAACGACTGGTTCTACGGTTGGCACAGTTGGTTCGACGGTCGGCTCAACTACTGGTTCAACTGCGGGCACAACAACGGAAACGACGGGTTCTACGGTAGGCACAACTGGTTCAACTGTTGGTTGTGGTTGTGGTTGTGGTTGTTCCTGGAGCCAAGCTTCGTACGGGCTGTAGTATTCGTCAATGAGAGTCTCCAACTCAGCTAGCCATTCCTGGTGGTTAAAACTGCGTGGACGGTAGTCGACCCGTTCCTCCCAAAGTTCCGTTAGGTGTTTGTCGGCGTAGGCACTGGCTTCCTCTATGGGCACGGTAGTCGGGAATTGGCGGTAAGCCCAGTCGTTCCAACGAGACACGTACTGTTGTCCTTCCGGTAAATAGTAGGTGAAGCGGAACTCGTACCAGTTGTCCCGTGCAAAGTTAACCGGCTTGTGCTGTGTGGCACGTGCTGGGACTACTACTGTCTCTTCTGGTTGTTCCGGTTCTGCCACAACGGGGGCTTCAGTAGTTTGGGGCACAACTTGCACCGGCTCCTCCACAACGGGGGCTTCAACTTGCTCTACAACTTGGGTAACGGCAGTTTGGGCCACCGCTCGAAGGGCACACAAGAAGTTTTCCTCCTGCCGGCTGGTGGGTTGCTTAGTCAAAAGCGCTTGCAACTCAGACATGTTGGTGGGTATGCTAGTCCAGCGGGCCATATGCCGGTTACGGCCAAGGAATTGCTCGACTTGTTCGGGTAGGTTCATGGTAGGTTCCTCTTGGGTCGTTGTTGTTGTTTGGGGCACTTCTTCCCGCTCTACAGGAATGGGGACTTCTGACTCGTTTCCTTCGTCTACCGCTTCCCAGAAACCCAGGCTAGGTGCGCCTAGTGTTGGCCATTCAGGGGTGTCGCCGGCTAACCATTGGTTTAGTTTAGCCCGCAACATACCAACAAAGCTACCGTCAGCACCATAGTAGTTAGGGGCGTCAGCCGGTAATTGGTTCAACACTTTTGCCCAGTGCTTCCAACCTAGCCGGCCCAGACCTGCATAGAACAATTTGTTCCACATAATGTGTGCCTGCTCTTGGCCCTGCACCTTACTCCATTCTCCACGGGCGTTGTTGGTGGCATGCCATAGTAGGGTCAGAATTGGGTCGGCGTTCTTACGCCACTCAGGGTAGGTCAGTATGGTGTTGAACTCGGAAACCATATTGCTAATGTAGCGTGCTAGCCGGCTAACTGACTCAGAGTATTCAGGGTAGTACGCACGCACCGCCAGCATGCGGTTGCGCATTTGTTGTTCGCGGGCCATTAAGTCTGTCATATGTTTGTGTTGTGTTGTTACCAGTATAGACTACCTGAGAGCCGGCTTAGGTTCCGGTTAAAAAGAAAAAACCCCCAAACCTATAGAGTGGGGGTTTCTTCTTCTTAGTCGTTAAAGAACCAGCCTAGAAGGCCAGCGTTGTTGTCTGGCTCTGGTTCGTCCCCTGTCAGAGCGGGTAAGCCGGCGTCGTTGTCGGGCTCGGGTTTGTTACCCGTTAGAGCAGGTAAGCCTGAGTTGTCTTCCGTTGAGTCTTCTGGGCCAAACCAGTCGAATATTCCAAACATATTAGTTAAGTGCTTGTGCTGAAACTGTATAGACGCCGCCCCATTTGGGAGAGACGGTTAGTTGAACCACCGGCCCATAACCAAACCCAGCCTGCGCCCAAGCCTTACCATTAAAGTCAGACTGGTAGACCAAAACATTCTCAGGGCAACCAGTGCGGGTATTAGGCAGCTTTTGCCGGTAAACAATGCATTGCCGGCAAACGGGGGCGGCTTGAGCAATAAGGGCCGGGGGTGTCGGGGGTAAGAAAAACATAAGCAAGGGGGGGGAGGGGGTAGTGTACCGCTCCCTCTACATTATAACACGGTTGTCATGCTCGGCCCGGGCGTTCCGAATATGTGGCTGACAATGTACCAGGTGTACTCTGGCGGTATGGCCTGGGCTAACGTGTGCTGGTTGCCCCACGACATGTTCATTGCTGACCGCCCTAACGCCACATTGGTAAAGTGACCCACCGGGTTGAACCGCTCACCAGGTGTGTGCTGTCGCCCCATTTTAGTCGTCTTCTGCGCGTGGGGCAGGTGTGCGGGCGCTGGGACACTACGGTTTAGCTCAAACATTCTGTGCCGGTAAAGTAGCGGTAAGCTCTCAAACATAGACCCACACAGGGTTAGCGGGTTACGCATTTCTTTACGCACCGAGTCCGACTCGACATTCTCAACACTGTAAGGCACGTCTAGCCGGCGCACCAACTCTAGTGTCTGGGTCAACAACCCAGCTGTCTCGTGTTCCTTTTTGGTGAGTTGTAACGTGGTGGAGTGGGCCTGACACGGGGGGCTGGCATGCACAAAGTCCGCCATAGAGCCGTAGTTGGTTAGGGCAGCCACAGCGTCCCCGGCTACCAACCAAATACCTTTGCCTCGTTGGCCCAGTAGTAGCACCTTTGGGTCAATTTCCACTGCCACCACATTACACCCACCCATGTGTAAGCCGGCAGTCGCTCCACCGCCACAAGCAAATAGGTCGAGAGCCAGCGGGGTATTTAGCCCTAAACCAATACTGGCCATTATGGGCTCGACGTCGTAGCCGGCAGACTGCACCGTCTTGGCTTCTTCCCTCACATAGAATATGGCGTCAAGCATGTCGGTCGCTTCCACATACTCGACGGCACTTGACATAGGCCAACCTGTGCTGGCTTCTATACTCTTAAGCGCCCCCGTGAGCAGCGCCTTCTGTTCTGTGTACAGTTGGGTTAGTTTGGTGTCCATAAGTTTATACCTCTTTACCTACTAGTATACTAGCCGGCTAACTTTGTTCCGCCAATAAAAAAGCACCCCTGGAAACATGGGTGCTTAAGCGTATTAGCTCAGTTTGTATTGGGTTATTCGGTTAGCCCGTTTGCTGGTGAAAGCAAAATGGTCAACAATTTCGCAAACTTGACATGAAGTGACCAGCTGAATGCCCTGGTACACAAAGGTTTCAGCTTCTAAAGTTGACACAAAGTGACCACTTGACATGCGCTCCTGAATTGCAGTTTTACTCACGCCGCACAGCTGCGCAAGCACTCGTTGGCTAGCCCATTTGCTGGTGAAAGCAAAATGTTCAATAATTTCGCAAACTTGACATTAACTAGTCAGCTGAATTCCTTGGTACACAAGGGTTTCAGCTTCTAAAGTTGACACTAAGTAGTCACTTGACATATGCTGTTGAATTGCTCGTAGGCTCACTCCACACAGCCGCGCAAGCACTCGTTGGCTAGCCGGCTAACTTTGTTCCGCCAATAAAAAGCACCCCCGTTTCCAGGAGTGCTTAAGCGTGTTAGCTCAGTTTTTGGCAGACCGTCTTGACCGCGTTGAGGAAAGCCGGCGTCACCTTGTACAACCGTATTGGGCGTTGAATGCCGTTACATAACCGCTCCTCTGTCACTACCTCCAGCTCGGGGTAGCCGGCCTTGACCAACTTACCCAGTTGGCTGGCTTTGTTGACCGCCACCGACATGAACCCTAGCTCTTCCGCCGCTTCCCGCACTCCCTGCCACTTTGCCTCGGGGGCAGCCGGTAATGCGGGTTGTTGGCCCACGCCGAGGGTGGTTAGTGCAATGTCCTGCAGGTGTTGGTTCCAGCGGGGGTTCTTTAGGTTTACCCCTAGGGAAGACTCCAGGTATTGCAGGGAGGAAGTCAGCTTAGCTAAAGCGTCAACGTTGTCCCTGACCGTCGGCGCGACTAGTGTGTCTGCCTTGAAGCCTGTCACTTCCTTTACCCATTGCTCGAAGCCCTTGCGTGCGAATTGACGGAATGTGTACTGGGCTATTGGGTTAGCTCGTTTGCTGTTGAAAGCAAAATGTTCAATAATTTCGCAAACTTGACATGAACTAGTCAGCTGAATTCCTTGGTACACACGGGTTTCAGCTTCTAAAGTTGACACGAAATTGCCGCCTGACATG
>Ga0222712_10000925_pt1 | contig 37603 bp, 30 predicted proteins | sample C33_657DmetaG_FD_165043 | JGI IMG/M metagenome (GOLD analysis project Ga0222712, IMG submission 165043) | Estuarine water microbial communities from San Francisco Bay, California, United States - C33_657D | ecosystem: Environmental > Aquatic > Marine > Unclassified | place: USA: California... | reverse complement strand
GAGTGGGGGTCGTTCACGATTGATGACTCGCCACCACGACCACGATGATGACATTCGAGTGGGGGTCGTTCACGATTGATGACTCGCCACCACGACCACGACCACGACGCCTCGGACGACGACGACGGAGCGTCGACGACGTATCGACGCGACGCGAACGTCACGTCGACGCGCGCGCGTTTGGGGCGCAGAGGAAATCGATCGCACGCGAGCGTCATGAGCGCCGACCTCGCGGCGCTCCGCGCGTACGTCACCGCGGAGGACAAGATGCAACATCGAAGTCCGACGACGAAGCGAGTCAACGTGTCGCACAGCAATTTAAAAAGCACGTTCATGGAGATTAAGGTTGATTTACGAGACACCGTGGGGGAGGTGAAACGACGATTGATGACGCACTGCGGGACGAATGTTTCGGCGATGACGTTAGTGCTGCGAAATGCCGACGGGGCGGCGATTTGTGCGATGAATGACGATGGGAAGATGTTGGGGTACTACGGCGTCGAAGATGGGATGGAGGTGCGCGTCGTGGATGATGATCCGCATTCCATGAGCGCGCACGGGTGGCTGGAGGATGTGAGTAAGGTGGAGAAGTATGTGATGTCGGATGAGGAGTATGAGCGCAGGGAAGGGACGTATAGAAGGTGGAAACGCGAGCAAGTAGAGAAAGATCCGACGTGGACGCTGGAGAAGGAGATGGCGCGGCGACGAGGGGCGCCGTATGTCGAGAAAGACGAAGTGAACGACGATACGGGAGCGGATGAAGCGAAGGATATAGTCATCGGGGCACGGTGTGAGGTGAATCCAGGGCAGAAGCGGGGCGAGGTTAAGTTTGTCGGTCGATGCGAAGCGCTGCCGCCGGGATTTTGGGTCGGTATTCAATTCGATGAGCCGGTTGGGAAAAACGATGGAAGCGTGAACGGCAAGCGCGTGTTCGAATGCATGGACGGCTACGGGTCGTTCCAACGCCCCAAGAGCGTGTCGTGCGGCGATTATCCCGCGATCGACGATGTTGACTTTTCCGAAGACGAAATTTAGAATAATCAGCCTGTACAGAATATTTTACATTTTTCTATGATTTGCTATCTTCTACGAGCGCGGCGACGTCGTCTTCGACCTTCGAAGGCGAACTTCGACCGTCGAATGCGTACACCGCGCTCAACGCTTCGCGCGCTAGAACTCTGCGCTCGCGATTTTGCCACTTGTCCACGTTCAACGCCAAAGGCGTGGCAACCATGGCGAACGCGACTGCGTTGGTGTAATCGCGCAACGCGCCGTCGTTCGGATCGAACAACGGCGAGGAATATAAACTCAATCCACGGACACCACTGGCGACGGCCAACGAGAGCACCGCGACTTTGGTTATGAACAGCCCATCGTTGTCTTTGGCCCAAAGTTTGGTGCCAAAATTTTCGACGTCGAAATCCCACCACGATGTTTCACCTTCATCTATGACGATTTCATCAATCGATTGCGACGACGTGGCGAGCAAAGCCGCGAGTCTCTCGTCGTCATCGTTTCGCTCGCGACTATCGCCCGCGAGCTCGCCGGCGGCGACGCACATACCGACGTTGCCCATCATCGTAAACGCCCCTTGCGCGGCGACGAGCCAATCCAAACTGCTCACGTTGCCAAAAAAGTGCTGCGTGATCGCACAAATACCACTCGCATGCAGCGGGAGCATGCCCCACGTCAACGTGCGCCAGCCTCGATTATTCCCTCGATCGCATTCGGCGTAATCCCAAACTAGACCCATCGCTAAGAGCCACTCGACTAGGCTAAAAATGTGCACGCCCCACGTCGGTACGCTCAACGCGTTCGCCGCCGGTAGAGGCAACCCCAATAGCGCCGAGCTCGATAATTCGAAATCGTCCCCCCACGAGCGAAACGCATCGATGGCGGTGCGAACCATCACCGGTGCTTCGTCGGGAACGACCAGGAGACGTTCGTCGAGCGACAATAACAACGACGTCGCTAACAATCCGACGCCGGCAAACGCCTCGACGACGCGACCCGGCCTGGCAACCATCGGCATCGCTCTCGCCTCCATCGTCGTCGCGCGCGACATCGCCACGCTCGCGTTCACTCGTCCGTCGATCGCGCGCTCGTCACGAAACGCGAGCAGTATCCTCAAATTCGTTAAACTGATCGCCGACTGAATCAAAAAATGAAACGCGTCGATATTACTCAACACCTCCCCGTACGCGCTCGTCGTGTACGCCTCCGCGCACACGCTCGCGAACACGAACAGCAACAGCGTCGCGAACGCATCGTTAATCTCCCTCGTACTCCCTTCAGCGTCATTCAGGCGCTTCAAAAATAAAACATACGGCGCCGTCGACGCCGCGAACAACGGCGACGCGCACGCCCACCAAAAACTATGTCCATCGAACACGGCGTCGAACACGATCGCACTCGCGTTGTCATTCGCACTCGCGCCATTCCTTCGTCTCGAAATCCACGCGCTTTTGTCCATTCTCACCCTTCGTCGTCGTCGCGCGTCGCGCGTCGCGCGTCCCGCCCGCGCGCTCGTCGTCCTCGCGCGCGCGCTCGTCTCCCCTTTCATCTCGTCTCTTCGTCTCGTCGTCGTCTCAGTGTGACGACTCGCGTGAGTTCGACGTCGATCGCGCGCGCACGAACGCGCGACGAGTGATGATAGTCCGCGCGTTCGTCGCGCGCGAGACGGCCGAGGACGGGCGACTTGGGACGACGGAGGCGGGGCGACGCGCGCGCGGACGACGGGGACGAGGACGATCGCGAGTCGCGTGTCGAGCGTCGTCGGGGGGGTGGTTGGTGATGAGTGATGACTCAAGGATGAGGGACTCGAAAGTACCCGTACCACACGACCACGACAGTGTCCTCGCCGCGAAGTTCGCGATGAACGCACGCGAGCCAATCGGGGTGCCCGCGATGACAATGCCGTCGCTGACTTCATTCCAACCACGAAGCGAGTCCACAATTTCGCGCGACGTAAACGAAATCGTCGGGGAGTGGGAGCCCGGGAAGTAAGTGAACTCCTTGACTCGAAGAGTGGCGTCGCTTTAGAGGCGCGACGCGAGCGCGTTCGCAAACAAAACCAACTCGTCTGGCGGACCATGAGCGGCAATGTCATCCGCGTACGCTCCCACAAAAACATTCTTGAATTCGTTCCTTCCACTCTTCTTCATCTTCAACCAGGACGTCAAGAATTATTTGGTGGAACCCGATTGCAAACAACGTCGTGCCGAGGCCGCATCCTTGCGTCACGCCCGACTCGCACGAAACCGTGTGTTGCTGCCCCGAGTCGGCCATAAAAGTCAGCGACTGCGCACCGTTCGCGTACAATGACGTTGCGAAACTGAGAAGGTGCGGGGCGAAAGGCCTGGACTTCAGTGCGAGCAAAACTCTGAGCATCTTCTCACGGTCAATGCAGTTAAACGCGTTCGTTACGTCCATCTGCAGTGTGCCATAGTGCGGATTTGCATCGCGCACCAACTGAGCCAAGATACCCAGCTGTTGCGTCCCTCCTTGAACTCCAACAGCGAGTTGCGTCGCGCGTGTAAAAATTTTGAGAAACAAATGATTATTGGCACCCCGTGGCCCACATTCAAAAAGCAAAGTATGTTATGTGTGCGCGATGGATCAGTGGTCGTGTGCTACGGGTACTTTCGAGTCCCTCTCCCTTGAGTCATCACTCCACGCCAACCACCCCCCCGACGACGCTCGCAATACGACTCGCGATCGTCCCAACCTCTCGCGCGCGATCGTTCGTTCGGTCGTTCGACGTTCGAATCGTTCGTTGACGACCGAACGACGTCGCGCGTCATCCGTCGCCCGTCGCCGCTCGACGTCACCGCTCGCGCGTGCGTGTCCTCGCATTCGCGTTGAAGTTTCGCGTTGATTGATTTCATTCGTCATCGATCGTCATCGATCGTCATCGATCGCGTTAAGCCGTCGCTGTTCTCCCTAATCGCTCGCGCGAACGGGCTTGGACGGGACGGGACATCCGTCGTGATTTCGCGTCGAAATCTTCGGTCGAAGATCGCGATAGGACTCGTTCGATTGAGTTCACACGCCGACGCGCGCCAAAGGCGATGGGCTCGATCGCGAATGGCGCGCATGTTGGGACGATGAGGACGCGCGCGCGCGCGGGACGCGACGCGACGCGTCGACGCGACGCGCGCGGCGACGGCGACGGACGCGGATGTGGATGTCGCACGGCGCGCGCGCGAGCGCGTGAAGTCACTTCGAACGCGTTTGGGAGTGCGTTGAAGAGGGAAGACGTGAACGAAGCTGGGGGGGTATTGCGCGAAAGCGCGACGTTTGGGACGCGCGCGCGCGCGCTGGACGCGTTCGACGAACGGAGCGAACCGTTGTTCGCGCGCAAAGGGCGAGTTTGGGAAAGCGGCGTTGGGAAGTCGAGTAAGTTTGTGTCGATGATGTGCGTGATAGTAGGCGTCGCGCAAGCGCTGTTTCGCGTCGTTCGAGCGCCGACGACGGCGAATTTCTTCGAGGCGGCGGGGGATGGGATGATTTTGACGTTCATCGTCGCGCCGGCGACCGCGGCGCTCTTGGCGTTTTGCGTCCAGCGCTTGAGCGAGATGCGGTTAAAGTCAACCGTGACGAGTTTGCCATATACCATTAGTCCCTACGCCGATCGCGACGCGTCGCCGAAGAAGCGAGCGGAGCTGTTCGCCGCCGCGTTTAACGCGAGAAACCGACATTGGAATTTTGCGCGCGTCAAGGCGGCTCAAACGTACGCGAGCGAAGTCGCCGCGCAGTTCGCCACGGCTGCCATCGAGGCACCGCGCCGCGCGCTCGCTATAGCGCTCGCGCTCAAGGCGATTTCCGTCGCAAACGTTTCCACCGTGAATCAAACGCTCGACATCTTGTTATTAGTCACCCTGGGCGTCGCCGCGGTGAGCGTGAATCTGCTCGAGCGGCGCCGTGGACCGGGACAGATGCGCAAAGAAATGTTGTTTGTCGAGGAGGAATATTTAAAAGCGCAAACGAAAGGGACATTTTTGTGCTCATGGGCGAGCGATCCTTACGAGGAGCCAGGGGAGAGAAACGCCACGTCGCGCGATAAGGCGTTGACCAACGCCGCAGTCGCAGATGCTCTCGGAGCGACGTGTGAAAGCATCGGTATTGGCGTAGAAACATCCATGGCGCTGGTTTTAGACGCTGCTGATGGACGAACGAGTAAGGAGTTGATTTCAAAAGGGGTGCCTTTGAGTTCAATCTGGGTACCAAACATTTATACGCACGTCGTGCATTCGTTGCGCAAGCAAGTAGGAGTCAACGCCGTAGCGACAAAGGTGGAGGGATTTCTCGCGGCGCGTGATCCGCGCGAGACGCAGTTGCAGTTGATATACTTGGACCACTGCGGTTCGGTGATGCGCCGTACGCAGCATTTGTGGGATGTGTTTTCTCGGCACACCGTGGCTGATGGCGGCGTCCTCGCCGTAACGTTCAGCACGCGCGGCACGCGCGATGGTTGGTCAAAGGCGACCGCCTTGGAACTCGCGGCAAAAGCAATAGTCGAAGCCGCGGAGGTTCACGGATACGTGCTAGAGGGAAATGCAGCCCCGAACATTCCCGGGCTCGTCGATTACACGGTGGGCGTGCCTGCGGTGCTCGGTGAAAAGTTGACAGATATGACGACGACGGCGGCGGCGGATGCCGCAAAACTTCTGCGAAACAGCGCCGATGTGATCAACGATGCTTTAGCGATCGATGATGACGGCCTCATCGCCACCGCTTTGGCGCTTTGGTTGAAGGACTCCGAGGCGTCGAGCGAATCGGACGCGGCGTTGGAGACCTCCAAAGACAAGCGTCGTCGCAAGCTCGTCGATGATGTCACCAAGCGTTCATTCGCCGTTCTCGAGAGTGGAGGGACGCCCAGCGAGAGCGATGGTCGCGCGCTCCGCTCGCTCGCTCGTGAAGTCGTCGAGTCTTCGGCGAAATCCGCCGCCTTGCGCGACCCGTCGCCCGCCGATGATAGCGCTTCGAAAAGCCGATCCGTTCAACGCACTTATCCCAAGTGCTTGTACCTCTACAACACCTTGATGTTCTTTGTGTTCCGAGTGAATGTCGCACCGTGACCCCGTGACATCTTCGGCGTTCAAGTGTTGTTAAAATTCAGAATTGTATCATCATCTCCAAACCGCGGCGCTTCATCCTCACTCGCCTCCTCGCCGCATGGCGTCTTTCGCGCGAGCCATCGCGTGCGTTTCGCCTTCGCGAGCGACCGTCGTCAATCGATCGTCATCGCGAGATACCGACCACCGCGTCGGTGCCGACGCTTCGCCGCGGCGCCGCGACGCCCTCGCGTGTTTCATCGCCCTCGCCTCTGGCGTCAAAGCGAGCGATGCCAACGCCGGGGACGTCCTCGATGGGCTCGTGCGCTACCGCGACGACGCACAGGCCGCGTTCGACGCCGCGCCCGAGGATGAAGTCTTGCGAGGACAGTTGAACTTTTTCAACAAGCAGGTGGAGAAGACGCGAGCGAACGCGGCGTTTTTGAGCGAACTCGCGCCGCGCGTGGAGGACGGGTTGGAGAATTACACTTCAGCGCTTACATTTAGCGTGCGCGATGTGGAGAAGGAGATTGATTTTTGGACCAAGGCGTGTGGGATGCGATTGACGAGCGACGTCGGGAGCGGAACGACTCGAGTCGCGACGTTGGCGTACGGGCAGACGAGTTTATACGTCGACGACGGAGGGAAAGCGGCGATAGTGATCAAACAAAGCGAACGTTTCGCATCGGGCGAAAGCGAGGGCGAGATCGACGGAGGGAATGTGTTGAGTTACCTACAAATCACCGTGCCGTTTGGGTTGCGCGTATCGCAAATTTATGAAAGCGGAGGCGACTTGTTGTACGGGTTCGGGTACTTTGACATGCGTTCGCCCGGGGGCATCCCAGTGCGTGGACAAGTGGCGACGCGGCGCGACCCGTTGGAAGTGGTGGCGCTCAACGTGAAGAACGTTCGCGAAGCCGAGAAGGCGCTCGTCGCCGCGTTCGGGTACGTCGCCTCGAAACCTCTCGACGCGAACAAGTACGCCCCCAAAAGCCCCCCTGGTTCGCGTTTGCTCGCGTTTACTTCCCCCTCTAAAACCCTAGGCATCCTTCTCCAGCCTTCGCGAGAGAAATTACGTCGAGGCGACGTCTTTGACGGCGTCGACGTCGTCGGCGCTCGCTCGCGCGCCGTCGACCCCGTCGTCCTCGACGGCGTCCCGTTCGCGTTCGCGCCTCTCGATGAATCCCTCGCCCGTCGCGCCGTCGATGTCGACCTCGTGCGCGTTCCCGCGACGTAGCGCATCTTTCAAATCATCGCTCGACGCCGCGCGCGGTGCCTCCTTTCCCAACAGCGCGACCTCACCCCTTCGGACGCGAGCGCGGTCGGTCGGTCGGTCTCGGTCGGTCGGTCTCGGTCGGTCGGTCACACGGTCGGTCGGTCTTGGTCGGTCGGTCGGTCTCGGTCGGTCGGTCACTCGGTCGGTCGCCACCCCCCCTTCGTCCGCCGCCCAAGGAAGGGGCGATGACGTCGTCGTCGCCGTCACTACGCGCGTCGCACGAGACATGTCGAGCGAACACGAACGCGCGTCGTTCGCCGTCAAGGCTGGTCTCGCCCAGGTCCGCGTCGTCGTCGTCGCGCGCGTTTTTTTCCCGTTCGCGTTCGTCCACGCGCGTCCGTCCTCGCGCATCGCGCCGCGTTCGAGGGCGATGGCGGCGACGGATGACGCACGCACGCGAGGGTCACCCAGGGCGCATTCGCGCGCGCGAACGACGGACGCACGCGGGCGAACGCGAGCGCGAGGACGAGCGTGAGCGCGAACGCATAGGGAAATTTTTTTTTGTTTTTTTTCTGCGTGTGTTTCGTTCATGACGACGCGCGACTCGCGAAAGGCGCGCGAGCGAGGACGAGGCGAAAGGCGCGCCCACGCGAGTTCGATGGCGACTGACCGAGGGCGATTGGATTCTCTCTCGCGCGCGTAGATGTTAAAGGGTGGCGTCATCATGGATGTGGTGAACGTGGAACAAGCGCGCATCGCGGAAGAAGCGGGGGCGGTGGCGGTGATGGCGCTCGAACGCGTGCCGGCGGATATCCGAAAGGATGGGGGCGTCGCGCGCATGAGCGACCCGACGATGATCAAGGCTATTAAGGCGGCGGTGACGATTCCGGTGATGGCCAAGGCGCGCATCGGGCACTTTGTCGAAGCGCAAGTGCTCGAGGCAGTAGGCATCGATTACATCGATGAATCCGAAGTGTTGACTCCGGCTGATGAAATTAACCACTTGAATAAGCACAAGTTCAAGGTCCCAGTGCTCTGCGGTTGCCGCGACTTGGGCGAGGCGCTCCGACGCATCGCCGAAGGGTGCTCGATGATCCGAACCAAGGGCGAAGCTGGTACGGGTAACGTTGTCGAAGCTGTTCGCCACTGCCGCGCCGTTCAGGGCGACATCCGTCGCTTGTGCGCGATGGATGAGGATGAAGTTTTTGTGTACGCCAAGGAAATCCGCGCCCCCCTCGAGCTCGTGCAGCAAACGCGCAAGCTCGGTCGCTTGCCCGTGGTGAACTTCGCCGCCGGTGGCGTCGCCACCCCGGCGGATGCGGCGTTAATGATGCAACTCGGTATGGATGGTGTGTTCGTTGGTTCTGGTATCTTCAAATCCGGTGACCCAGCTAAGCGCGCCCGCGCCATCGTGCAAGCCGTGACGCATTACAACGATCCTAAGATTATCGCGGAAGTTTCCGAGGGCTTGGGCGAGGCTATGGTGGGCATCGACTGCAAGGAAATGCACTTCGTTTCCTACGCCGCGCGCTCCGAATAAAGATTCCTCTCTAATTTAGCAGCTCTCATCGTAACACACAAATTTTAATCAGCATTTCTTTCGATTGTACGACTCAAAAGCGCGTCCGCGCGCTCGTGAAAGTCACTTTTCGTGCGTCTCGCGTATTGATACACCGCGTGCGGTGCGTACTATCACAAATGAAAATGCCCCTATGCGGTGCGTACTATCACAAATGAAAATGCCCCTAATCGAACTTCGTTCGCGGAATACCGGCGCGTTTCGCCTTGCGTGCCGATTCCTTGTGGCGCGGTTTCTTGTTCGCCGACGCCGACTTTTCCGCCGGCGCCGGTCGCTTTGTCCCACGCTTAACGAACGGCTGGTTCCTACTATCTTTCAAAAACTTCGCTTTGCGCTCGAGCTGCTTTTCGTTGAAATGTTTCATCTTCTTCGCCGTCGCCTCGGTCTTGGAGGCACCTTTTTTCTTCTTCGTCCCTTCGGCGTTCTTCCGCGACCCATCCGCCGACTTATTCGTCGCCAACAACGCCTGCGCCGCGCGCTTCGCTCGATCAGCTTTCAAGAATCCCGGTAAGTCTTCGTCCTCGCCATCGTCCTCGTCCTCGCTCGAGGACGAGTACCCTCCCAGCGCCTCCGCGTTTTGCTCTCGTAAAGCGCGCGCTCGCGCCTTCCGTTCCTCTTTTTCCTCGCGATTCCTCTCCCGCTTCACATCCCCTGTCTCCGCGCCGACTTCAATCGCGAGCGCTTTTAGCGCTCCTCTCGACATCACGTCGTGCGTGAACTGACACTCGTCGGCGAATCGACACCGTCCCATGTTTAACCAGTCCAAACACGCGCCGCTCGACCGCGCTTCGTGCGTCTTCGTCGCGTACGTCACCCTGGCGTTCTTTTTCGCCCTATCTCGCTCCTCCCTTCGCTCGCGTTCGCGTTGGTTCGCCTTGACGCGCTCTTTCGCCTCTTTTGCGCGCATCTTTGCCTCGGCGACGCCTTCGCGGCCGCCGGCGCGTTGAAACTTGTCCCGCTGATTCGCTTTCGTCGCCTCCCACGCCTCGCGAGTCTCTCGCACGTTCTCCTCCTCGTTTTCGTCGACTTTTTCGCACATGCGATCGCACACGTTCAGCATGTGGCCTTTACTGTCCAACAATCGCGTGGTCGAGGCGTGTTCCGCGGAGGCGCGTCCGCGCTCGCGAAGGAGCCGCGCCCAAGCGGCGTACTCGCGCGAGCACGAGCGCAACGCTCGCGCGAACGAGTCGTCCGCGACGATGGCGTGTCGTAAAAAAGCGATGTATGCGTTCTTCGCCCCTCGCTCGAGCTTCATCGCGACCGTCGTTGGCGAGGAATGAGGGGCGAAGAGTGACTGAACTCGAGCGTCGACGACCGAGGGCGGCGGCGACGTATACTTTCTAAAACTAACCTCTAATTGACACGCTATTCGTGGTAAATACCCGAACGACGAATACAGAAATTCATCGACGACATTAATACTTGGCGACATCATTCGCGCCGTGCCGATCGAGCGTGGCGATCGCGCATCAGAAACCGACGTCGGACGTCGGACGTCGCGTTCGCGCTCGACGTCGCTCGCTCATAAAAATCACCCGTCGTCGCCGAGTCTTCGTCTCACCTCTCGTCCTTCGTTCACCAACCCCTCCATCGCGCTCGTCGTCGTGCGCTTGAATCGCAATAAATCTTCAATCAACGCCTTCATATCTTTCATCGTGCTGTGTTGCGTATCGATGATCTCGCACAACTGCGCTCGCTCCGCCGCCGCGTCCGCCCGTCTCTTCTCATCCTTCGCGTTCGCTTTATCTACTTCCCAATACACCACCGCACCCGCGGTGGCGAACACGAACGCCTCTCCCGCGAACTCACTCGCCGCTTGCAGAGCCTGGTCTTCGCTCATCACCGGCGCTTTATACGTCGCGCGCGCGAACGTCGGTTTCCGCGCTCGAGCGCGCACGCCCGTGACGTACGCGCCGAGCTCCGAGGTCGTCGCCGACGAATTCGTCGTCTCGGCGTTCTCACTTTGCGCCTTCCCGGAATCTTCGCGCATGACGAACGCGACGACGCGCGACGCCAAACGCGCGCCATCGATCGCGAACGCCCTCAGCGTTGGTTCTTCGCTGATTCGCGCCTTGAGCGCGCGCGCGAGCGGCTTGCTCGCCGTCTTCACCACTAAGCTGAATGCTTTGACGTAGAACGCCATGAGTGAAGTGACTTTGCGTGCGGTTTTGTTTTGTTTCGCACGTAAACACACGCAAGAAAAAACGAAAGCGATCGATCGATCGCGCGCGATCGCGCGATTGGTTCGATACCCGACGTCAAAGTCGCTCGAGATCGACACAAAGCGACGCGTTGTGACGATTCGTTCGATCTTTCAAGGACATCTTTCGAGTTTTGTTTCGCGAACAAAACGACGACGAGGACGGACGAAAAAGGTGTCGTCGTCGAGTGTCGCGCGATGACGAACGCGGGGAATAGAAAGGAGAGCCGCTCGACGACGACGAGCGATGAGGACGACGGCGTGGATGAGCTCGCGGAGATCGCGCGGTTGCGAAGGGAGCGCGACGTCGCGCGCGAACGAACGGTGAAACGAAATGCGAATGAAGGGGAGACAACGAGACGTGAAAGTAAACAGAAAGACAGCGAACAGAAGGCGCGGTTGAAAACGTATACGGCACCGAAAGAGGTGTACGAAGGCGGGGCGCGAGGCGACGGGAGCGAGGAGGAGGACGAGGACGACGGCGAGCTCGGGTTCGCGTCGTCGAGGAAGATCGTCGATCGCGAGAGCGAGTATAGTAAACGACGGTTTAATCGCACGTTATCACCGACGAGGAAAGGGGAGGTAGGTTTTGTAAACGCGAGCGAGGGCGAGGGCGAGGGCGAGGGCGACGAGGCGAGCGCGAACGCGAGGCGACCGGCGGAGGGTTTAGGTTACGCTCGAAGCGAGCGCGATCGCGAGAAGGACGAGCGAACGACTGACGAGTTGGAATGCGCGCGCGTAGGATGGTGGGGAAGGACGCTCGTACGCCGAGCGCGTGAAGGAAGTCGCGCTCGAGCGCGAGAAGGATAATACGTTGCGAAACATTGAACGGAAGCGCAAGGAGGAGGCGGAACGAGCGGCGGATGAAGCGCGCGCGGCGGCGGCGCGAACGAGCGAGCCCGCGGCTTCGGACGCGCAAGAGGCGAGCGGATCAAAACGCAAGCGACGATGGGATTCGAAGCCGGATGATATCGCAACGAGAGCGGCGCCAGCGCGGGCGTCGGAGTGGGAGAGCGACGACAGCGCCGCGACGGCGGGGGCGCGATGGGATGCGGCCGCGCCTCGGGGGCAAAAATGGGACGAAACCCCGGAGCGACCGACGCAATGGGAGAGTATGGAGAGCGGTACGAAGGCTGACACCGCCAAGGCGACGCCAAGGCGATCGAGAAGTCGTTGGGATGAAACGCCGATGATTCGCGCGGGAGGCGACCCGAGCGCTACGCCGGCTTGGACGGGGGCTGACCAAACGCCTTTGATCAACGCCGGCGGAGAGACGCCGAGGATGACTGCTGGCATGGCCACGCCGTCGGCGGCGCAAATCGCGGCACACCAGGCGATGATGTCCAACGTGCCGCTTACGCCGGAGCAGTACCAACAGATGCGTTACCAACGCGAAATAGAAGAGCGGAACCGACCTCAGACGGATGAAGAGTTAGATGCGATGTTACCGTCTGAGGGGTTTAAAATTTTAGAGCCACCGGCGAGTTACGTGCCGATTCGCACGCCTGCGCGTAAGTTGACGCAAACGCCCATGCCTTACGGTGCGAGCGCGGGATATTTCTCCATCCCAGAAGAGGACCGCGGGCAAAAGTTCGACGTCAATCTCGCGCCGGAGGGTCTGCCAGAGATGAAACCCGAAGATTACCAGTATTTTGCGCCGTTGTTAAAAGAAACGGATGAGGAAGAGTTGAGCATCGAGGAACAAAAGGAGCGCAAGATTATGCGTCTTTTGCTTCGCATCAAGAATGGCACGCCGCCGCAGCGTAAGACTTCTTTACGTCAGATCACCGATCGCGCCAAGGAATTCGGCGCCGGGCCATTATTCAATCAAATTTTGCCTTTGCTCATGTCTCCGACGTTGGAAGATCAAGAGCGCCACTTGCTAGTCAAGGTTATCGACCGCATTCTATACAAGCTCGACGACTTGGTTCGTCCGTACGTGCACAAGATTCTGGTCGTCATCGAGCCCTTGTTGATCGATGAAGACTACTACGCTCGCGTTGAAGGTCGAGAAATCATTAGTAATGTCGCCAAGGCGGCTGGCTTGGCGACGATGATCGCCGCGATGCGCCCGGATATTGACAATGTCGATGAGTACGTGCGAAACACCACCGCGCGCGCGTTTGCTGTCGTCGCGCAAGCGCTCGGCGTGCAGGCGTTGTTACCGTTTTTGAAGGCTGTTTGCCAAAGCAAAAAATCGTGGCAAGCCCGTCACACTGGGATAAAGATCGTTCAGCAAATCGCTATTCTTCTCGGTTGCGCCGTGCTGCCTCACCTGAAATCTTTAGTGGATATCATCGAGCATGGTTTGGGTGATGAAAATCAAAAGGTTCGAACCATCACCGCGCTTTCGATTGCGGCGCTCGCAGAAGCTGCAACTCCGTACGGTATCGAGTCGTTCGATTCTGTTCTTAAGCCGTTGTGGAAGGGAATTCGCGCCCACCGCGGAAAGGTGTTGGCGGCGTTCCTGAAATCGATTGGTTTCATAATCCCACTTATGGATGCCATGTACGCCAACTATTACACTCGAGAAGTGATGGTGATTTTAATTCGCGAATTTGCTACCGCGGATGAGGAGATGAAGAAAATTACGCTTAAAGTCGTCAAGCAGTGCGTCGCTACGGATGGCGTTGAAGCTGATTACATTCGCGCCGAGGTCCTTCCCGAGTTTTTCAAAAATTTCTGGGTGCGTCGAATGGCGCTTGATCGTCGTAACTACCAGCAACTCGTGGAGACGACGTTGGAAATTTCCTTGAAGGTTGGCGCCGCGGAAATCATAGGTCGCGTCGTCGAGGATTTGAAAGATGAGTCTGAGCCCTACCGACGCATGGTTATGGAAACCATCACAAAGGTGATTGAAGAGCTCGGCACTGCGGACGTCGACACGCGCATGGAGGAACTGCTGATTGATGGAACGCTATACGCGTTTCAAGAGCAAACCGCTGATGAAGGCGACGTCATGTTGAAGGGAGTAGGGACGATTGTCAACGCCCTCGGTTTGCGAGCGAAACCGTACCTGCCACAGATTTGCGGCACCATCAAGTGGCGATTGAACAACAAGACAGCGGAGATTCGTCAACAAGCGGCCGATTTGATCAGCGCCATCGCTCCCGTGATGCGCAAGTGCGAAGAAGAGCAACTCTTGGGTCACTTGGGCGTGGTGCTGTACGAATACTTGGGCGAAGAGTACCCAGAGGTGCTCGGGTCTATTTTGGGCGCGCTGAAAGCCATCGTCAGCGTCCAAGGCATGACGCGCATGACGCCTCCCATCAAGGATCTCTTACCTCGGTTGACGCCGATTTTGAAGAACAGACACGAAAAAGTGCAAGAAAATACGATTGACTTGATCGGCCGCATCGCGGACCGCGGCGCGGAGTACGTCGCGGCGCGCGAGTGGATGCGCATTTGCTTCGAACTCCTGGAGCTCTTAAAGGCGCCGAAGAAAGCTATTCGTCGGGCGACGGTAAACACATTCGGTTACATCGCCAAGGCTATCGGTCCGCAAGACGTTCTCGCGACACTTTTGAACAATCTGAAGGTTCAAGAACGTCAAATGCGCGTGTGTACGACGGTGGCAATCGCCATCGTCGCCGAAACGTGCGCGCCGTTCACCGTCATTCCTGCATTGATGAACGAGTATCGCGTTCCCGAAAACAACGTACAGAACGGTGTGTTGAAGTCTTTGGCTTTTTTGTTCGAGTACATTGGTGAAATGGGCAAGGATTATGTTTACGCCATCACTCCGCTTATCGAAGACGCGCTCATGGACCGGGATTTGGTGCACCGTCAAACGGCGGCGGTGACGGTGAAGCATCTCGCCCTCGGTTGCGCCGGTCTTGGATGCGAAGATGCCATCACACACTTGATTAATTACACTTGGCCGAATATCTTTGAGCCTTCACCGCACGTCATCAACGCGGTGACTGAGGCGATTGAAGCCGCTCGGTTGGCGTTGGGCCCTCAATTCGTCATGTCTTATGTCCTGCAAGGCTTGTTCCATCCCGCGCGAAAGGTTCGCGACATGTACTGGAGAATTTACAACAATCTTTACATCGGTAGCCAAGATGCCTTGGTCGCCGCGTATCCCGCTCTCGAAGACGACGGCGCGAACACGTATCGTCGCGTCGAGCTTGATTGCTTCTTGTAATCGCGGTAACGTCGAGCGCAAGTATAAAATAGTACTGTAGCTTTTAAGAAGAAAAGAAGAAAAGAAATAACATATCTCAACTCAACACTACAACTGCTGTATCACCCAGCCGTTCGCCGCGCGAATCAATCTCATTCAAAGTCACTATCTTCGTCGTCAGTGTATTTCGCCCCGCCGCGAAGAACTCGCGACATCGCCGCGCGTCGAATCTCCTCCTCCTCATCCTCGCTGTCGCTCTCGCGCTCCTCCGGCGACGCTATGACACCCGCCTTTAATAAAATCTTTTCTAACTTTTCCGTGCGATAATCATCCTTACCACCGACGTCCTCGAAACCAACTAATCGATCGAAGCACACGCCGTCGCGGAAAAACAACACGCACGGCAACACTTGAATCTGCAACTTGCTCACGAAGAACGGCGCATCGGGCGCGCTCACTTTAATAAACTTTGTATCAAAATACTTCTTCGCCAGCAGAGAGAGATGCTTATCCATGATTCGACACCTCTCGAACTCCTGGTGATAAAAGTGCGCGACCACCGTCGCCGTCGTCGTCACCTCGGGTAAAAATTCCTTCTCCGCCACTTCGCTCAGCTCGCCGTGTCCTTTGCGTTCCATCGTCATCCGCTTCTCCGCCGCCTCTTTCAGTGCGGTCATGCGTTCGAAATTGATCGCTTCTAAATCCGGATCCTACGCGCGCGCACGAATTCTCAGTCTTCCCTCGTTTCTTCGTCGGCGCGGTCAACGCGACGGCGTCGCCGCGCGTTCGTTCTCTCGCCACCATTCGCCTTCGCGTTCGCCTCGCGTTCGCGTCTGCATCTCGAGCGCACGTCATCACGATCATGTGTTCACACGCGCATTCCCTCTCGTTCTCTTCATCGTCGCTTCACACTCGTACGCACATCCACGAGATCTTTCGCGTCCACCGCCCCCGGGCGCGCGCCGACGCGCGCCCGCGTCTCCTCCTCCTCTCTCTCCCTCAAGTAATCCCTCGCCGCTTGTTCCATGACGTTTCCGTGATTCAACGAATTCATCGTTTGTTGAAACGCCCCACTTCGCATGTCCGAGCGCGACATCGTGCGATGTCAACGCGAACGCGCGCGAGCTCGCTGCGCTGCGCTCGCGCGCGGCGCGAAGTGCCGCACCAATCGTCACTTTTTGACGCACGGTTTCCTTTGGTGAACTCGTAAAAAACGTTGGCGACGAGAGTTCGACGCGACGTGAGAAAAGAAACATCACGGCATCGCGCGAGCAAGGCGTTGATTCGCGTCGAGCGATCGTCAACATCATCATCACTCGCGAGCCTTTTGATTTGAGCTGCATCGATTCGAGCCGATTCGAGCTGAGCTTATATCGAGCGAGGGAGTACATCGATGTCGATCGCGGACGCCCCACCGCGGTACGACACGATCGCGTTCGGCGACGGATTACCGGACGTTCCGCGACGCATGAGCGACTCGAGCGGGGGCGCGCGCGCGCCGGAGGGGCGACGCGCGACGCCGGCGACGACGACGACGGTGTTCGTGACGAATCCCACGAAAGTGGGCGATGGGTTGAGCGCGTACGCGGTGTATACGGTGAGCGCGAAGACGAGGGAAAGTGCGCATAAGAAGAGCGAGATGATCGTGGTGAGGAGATACTCGGATTTTCAATGGTTACGCGGGCGGTTGAGCGCGACGTTCCCGGGCGTCGTGATCTTCCCGTTACCGGAGAAGACGGTGACGACGAATCCGTTTCAGAGCGACTTTTTAGAGCACCGACGAAGTGGATTACAAGATTTTATGACAAAAGTCGTGGAACATCCCACGCTCGGGACGTGCGAGGACGTGGTGATGTTTTTAGAGGAACAAGGCGGGTCGTCGTGGGATCAGCGAGCGCCGTGGTACTCGCGCGGGGCGGTGGGGTCAGCCATCGGGGCGATGGATTCTTGGTTTCAGTCCATCAACACCGCGACGGAGACGTGGAGCACGGGGGCTGGAATGGAAAGCGTGATGATGGAGGAGGATCCGCGGTATTTGGAGGCGACGGAATATTTGTTGTTGTTGGAGGAGCGGTTGAAACGCGCGTTGAAGAGCGGAAGCGAAATTGTAAATTCCGTGCAGAATCTTGGAATTCTGACCGGTACGTTCGGAGAAAACGCTCACCACCTGGGCGATTGCGAGGAGAAAGGGGCCAAACTATTGCTCGGCGACGAAGCGGGCGGTTTGGGCCAGGCGTTCCGACAAGTCGGGGCGGCGGCGTGCGCTATGCGGGCGCCGACGGAGGCCCAAGCCGAAAAGTTGGCGCGCGATTTCCGCGCACCACTCAAGCAAGCGCTGCAGTACGTTCGCGCGGCGAAAGAAACGATCGATGTTCGTTTGGATGCGCTTTTGAAACTTCAAGCGGCGCGCGCGAAGGAGCAATCCAAGCGCGCCAAACTCGACCACGCGCTCCACGCGCCGCCGACTCTTCCTCCTCCGCCGCCGTCGAGCATTTTGGAGCGCCTCCATGCGTCTCTTACGCAACCGACGCCGGTGACGGTTGATGAACTTCGTCGTGACGTCGGAACCGCCGAAGCCGCCACCGCTGAGGCGCAGAAAAAATTTGACGAAATTAAAGCGCGAATGATAAACGAGCTCCCTCGAGTGCACGCCGAGCTCGAGCTCGTCATCAACGACGCCTTCGCCAATTGCGCGGTGTGCATGAAAACCCTCGCGCAGACGCACGCCGACGCTTGGGAGTCTGTGTTCCCTGGATGCACCGCGTGATGTCGCCGTCCATCTTTCAGTCGGCGTCGTCTCGTCGCGGCGACGCGACTGACTGACGTCTTGTAATCTTCAATGTTCCATCCGCCATCGTCATTATGTCGCGCTCTTTGATTCGTTATTTGGACACTATCCTCGCCGACCGTTCATCACCAGCGCGTCTGTCCTACGACGCCCCCTCGCGCGCGGTGATTCGCGGTCAACTTCTCGAGCTCGTCGAGGTTCGTCGCGCTCGTTCGTCGAGGTTCGTCGCGACTCACCTCGCGTCTTCTTTCTTCTTCACCCCAGCACTCCCCTTCGCTGACGATCAAAGATGTTGAATTCTACGCAAACGACGGCACGCCTTCGCGGTTGTTGTGCGCGCGAGGGACGGTTCCTATCACCTATAACGGGTGCAAGTACAACATTCCGTGCGCGATATTCGTCGGCGAAGCGTTTCCGCACGTAGCGCCGCTCGCCTTCGTCACCCCAACGCGCGACATGGAGCTCAAGGCGAATCACAATTGCGTTCATGACGATGGATGCGTTGATTTAGCGAAAATCATGACGTGGGACCCGTCGAGAAGCCGTTTGAGAGATGTCGCTCGAGCGCTGACGCGAGCGTTTAGCGAAGAACCGCCGGCGTTCGCGAAGGCGCGAGTGGACGGTAGTGAATGGACGTCGCGCGACAGTTCGCGAGAGCGCCGCACGCATGGAAACTCGACGACTCGCGATAGCGCACACGAGTACGAGGGTGAAATGCGAGGGATGGACGGGCGAGCGTCGCCGCGAACGACGGAGGAGCGACATCGAGCGCCGTTTAGCGTTCAAACGGAGCGACGACCGAGCGCTGAGGCGTCGACATCGGCGCGCGCGAGCGAAAATGTGAATGAGCTAGAAAGAGGGAAGAGGATGTTTCGTGAACGCGCGATTGCGGCGCTGACGGAGCGGTTCCAGCGCGAGACCGAGCGCCGACGCGATGGCTATTTGCAGTCCGTTGAATTATTGTTGAGCCAACAGACCGAGCTTTATTCGAGAAAGATTGGTTTAGAGCACGAACTCGCGGAGCTTCGCGCGTCGCGCGAAGAATACGAGCGCGATGAGAGCGAAATGCGCGCGGCTACGGCGATGATGCAAAAGTGGCTAGACGCGAACGGCGACGATGTCGCCGAGTTCAAAGCCGCCGACCCGTGGAGCGATCGAATCTTAAAGGCGCATGTGAAGGACAAATCCATCGAGGACACCCTCGATGCGCTGGAAGACTTGCTGAACGATGGATTGATCCATCACGGCGATTACTTGCGTCAAGTCATGAAGATGTGCAAAGAGCAATTTTACGCTCGCGACGAAATTTTAACCGTCACGGAAATGCAATCGCGCCGCGTCGCGGAGAACGCAGTCGCACGAGAGAGCGCCGCGCGCGCGGCGCACGGCAATTCGCCGAGTTCGCAGTTGCCCAAGTCCTCGCCGATTCTCGACCCTTCGTTCTTGCAGCCCGCGAGAACGCTCGTCGGCGCTCGAGCCGACGCTCGTCAGCCACCGAACACCGATTTCGATTTTTTACCGAGCATTTAACGTCTGTACGCGAATAGCGATTCCTATTCGCCGTTGGACAAATCGTAGCCTCGCTCGCGAATTGTTTGTACTCACTGTATACATTTGATACCCGAACCGCCGGTGAGGCGTGAAAACGGCATTCGTCGTCCCGCGCTTCGCGCCGAGCGCGACATCGCACCCATGGATAGCGGCGTTTACACGCACGCCGCTCCATCGCACGAGGACACGTCGACGGAATACGGCGACCACATGGCGCGCCTCGGGGTCTATCGCGCGCGCGAAAAACCTGTAAAGCCAGAGAAGATGGAGTGCTCGCTCGAGCCAGACGCCGCGGCCTTGGACGCCTTGGACGCCTTGGACGACGACGACGATGCATTCATGCGCGAATACCGCGCGAAAAGAATAAACGAAATGATTTCCACTCGCACGTCGGCGTTCGGCACCGTCGTGGACGTGACGCGCGAGACGTTTGTGAGCCAAGTGACGGAGCCGAGCGCGGAGGTCGTCGTCGTCGTCTTCCTGACGAGGAACGGGTGCGTGCGATGACATCCCACTCGCGAAAGGACGAGAACGATGATGATATCGAATGACATCTTTTCACTGCGATTGTTGCGACGCAGGTGTCCAGCGTGCGAGACGATGGACGCGGCGATTCGCGCGCTCGCCGCGAAGCGCCGAAACGTGAAATTTTGTCGCATTCCGCATCGAGAGTGCGTGAAGGATTACCCCGACCGCTTGACGCCGACGCTGTTGGTGTATCGCGACCGCGACGTGGCGAAATCGTTCGCCACGCTCGCCCCGTTCGGGGGCGCGCGCATGACGCCAGAAAACGTGGAATTGGCGTTACGCGGCGTCGATTCCCGGGCGTTCGCCTCGCCAGACGGCGACGACGACGTCGACGGACGCGCGGCGTACATCGCGACCGTCATCGCGCGCATCGCCGACGTCGCGAACGAACAGAATGCCTTGGACACCTTGGACGACGACGCCTTGGATGGATGATGCGTTCGTTGAGTGATGCTTCTGCGGATTCGTCATCGAAGCGGCGGCTTCGACGTCGTCCGAGCCGCCGCACACCGCGAAGCGCGTTCGCTCGCTCGCCGCCGCCGAGCCACATGACCTCGCTCGTCACCGCGCGCGCGAATTGCCGCGTGACGACTGGAAACCGTAGCGAGCGAACTCACGCGCGCGTCGAACGCGCGATGGCATCCGCGGTCTCGACGTCGTCGCGCGTCTTCGTCGCCGCTTTGGCGTCGGCGGCGGTCTCCGCGGACACCGCCTTCGCGAAACCTGTCGCGACAGCACAGACAGCACAGACGCTCGAACGTTCGTCGACGCCATCGAGCACGATTTTCGACGGATCGTACTACGACCCAAACCATCCGGGGTGTCCGCGCGCGATCGCGCCGGCGTTGAAAGGCGGAGTGACGATCTCGGGATTAGACCCGATTCCGTTCGAGCGCGGCCGCGGCTGCCGCGGCGTGAAGAAGACGAGCGCTGTCGCGAGCACGAAGTTCAACGCGTGGTCTATTCCCGCCGAGGTGAACGGGGATGAAATCATCATCGATTTCAACGCTAAAGACGGGAGCGGAGAGAAAGTGACTGGGCGTAAAGTTCCCGAAGGCATCGCGTTGCCGGACGGCACGACGTGGACGTTGAAATCGCTCGATAAAGCCGACGCGTGGACGCCGCGCTAGCGGTCGCGATCGTCCTCATTCCTGGGTTGTCCAATACCTAGCGTCGAATGCATTCATGGTCGCATTCATTCCGTCTTCAAACGCCGTCGTTCGCGTCTCGCGTCTTCGAGCTCAAAGCTTCACTTCGCCCCTCGCACCTTTCATGTTCTCCACCGCGCGCGATGTCCTCGACCGAATCGAACTTTCGCGTCCGTCGTCCTCCGTCGATGTCGACGCATCGAGCGCGGTGATGCGCGACGACGAATCATCATCGCCGCGCTCGCGCTCCGACGCGAACCGACGGCGTCGCGTCGCGTCTCGCGTCGAGCGCGAACTTCACGCCGAGCGAATGCGCGCGTGCGTGGACGCAGCGCCCAAACAAACCTCTCTCGTTGACGTCTATCGTCGACAGGTGCACAAAGAGCGCGAAGGAAATCGTTGCGGTGAAGGATTGCCCAAGGATGTCATCCAGCGCGTGCTGTCTCGCGTCCCGCGCGCGTTTTTCGCCGACGCCCGATTGGTGAGCACGTCCTTTCGCTCGGCCGTGGACGACGAGACGTTCATGCCGTTTACCAAGCTCGCGCGCGCGCTGGCGATCGGGAGCGAGGAAAAGCGACGATGGGCGATGAAGTGGTTCGAGCGGGAAGCGGGCGGTTCGGCGAGCGATTGCGGCTTCGGCGCTTTGGTGAAGTTTATAGCGCACAGCAAGCCGTTTAAAACGCCGCTCGGCGTTGAGGCGATCGTGAACGAGCTGGAAATCGATCGAGCGCGAGACGTGCGGGAAGGGGACAAGTGCGCGAGACATTTGACGGGGACGGCGTTAGACGTCGCGGCGACGGTGGCGTGCGTCGGGAAGATGCGATTGACGGCTGGATGCGGCTGGGCGACGATGGCGTTCGCGATGGTGCACGTGTGCGAGAACGAGTTCGTGGGAGAGCGATTGATTTGCGCCTTACGGCGCGCGCTGCGTGCGAGCGCGGAGAAGGAGTTTGTCGAGGAGGATTTAACCGAGTTCACGCACTTGATGAGCGCGTATTTCAGGCTCGCGGAGCAGCCGGAGACGACTTTTGAGCACATTATCGACGAACATTGGCTGGACGATGCTAAGAAATCTAAATCACGTCAGGTCCACCTTGAATTTGTTGAAAGCGATCTTAACAAGACTTTGACGTTACAAATCAAGGCTGAGCGGCAGTTGATGAAAGCGAGGCTGAACGCCGCGGTGGATTACGCGGACATCGAGGATGAGCGCGAGTTGGGGCAGCCGGGAGCAATAGATATGCCGGGAACGATTTCGGTGACAACGCGCTTGACTCGAGAGCAGGAGGCGATCGTTTCGACGCACTTAAAGGCGCCGAATTGGATGGTCGTGCACGCGTTCGCGGGGAGCGGAAAAACGACTACTCTCGTGGAGTACGCGCGCCGAAATCCGGGGTTGAGATTTTTGTATCTGGCTTTCAACAAAGCGATCACGCTCGAGGCCACTAAAAAGTTTCCATCCAACACGACGTGTAAGACATTTCACGGCCTTGCATATCCGCTCGCGTTGTGGTATGAGAGGCAAGGAAAGAAGCTCTCGTTTGGAGATTGTCTGCGTGCGAATGAAGTCGCTCGCGCTCTGAAACTCTCCGAAAACTCCGTCACCGTCGGGTACGGTTTGGTCACGTTTCAGAATTTTTTGGTATCCGACGACGATGATATTTCAGAAAAGCACTGTGATATTCGGCTCGCGTACGCGTCGACGGCTAATTCTAAGGCCGCCCTCGACGTGGCACGTTCGCTTTGGACGATGATGAAAGATGTGTCGAACCGCGACATTCCGCTTACTCACGGTGGATACATGAAGCTATATTCTTTGCAACGGCCGCGGTTGGATATCGACATGAGTAACAACAAAAATCGAGTCGGTTACGACGTCATACTGCTAGACGAAGCTCAGGATTTGAGCCCAGTGATGTTCGATATCATCTACAGGCAGAACAATTGCGCAAAGGTTCTTGTCGGTGATTCGCATCAACAAATATACAACTTCACGGGTGCCACTAACGTCTTGGACGGCATTTCAAAGCGAGTTCAGCCAGAGCTCATTACGCATCGTCGCCTTGCACGATCGTTCAGATTTGGTAAGGACATTGCGCACGTTGCGAACTCGATTCTTCGGGTGAAAGGGAAAAACGAATCAGCACTCGTCATAGGCGCGCGTCCAAGCGCAGCATTTGGAGATCACGTGTATGGTGGGGAACGCTTTCAGGGCAATATCGAGAACATTTGTATCCATGACACAAAAGGGAAGAAGGAACAGTTGTGTATTTTAGTTCGAACGACCACAAGTTTGATTCAGGCACTTGTTCAGTTGGTCACGTCAATCAAAGGCGTGAAGATTTGCGTCATAGGCGGCGTTGATTCGTTGAAACTTGAGCAAGTGCTTGATTTTGTGCGATTAATGAGCGGCGATGTGCAGGGGATCACCGATAAGTATGTTCGTCGATTCATCGCTGGTGGCGCTGGAAACGCATCGTTGGCCAGCGACAGTCGACCATCAAACGGGCTCGCCCGTATCATTCAAATCGCGCAAAACCAAAACGATCATGACACCCTCCTTCGAATCGCAATCGCGCAACAGTATGGCGACACCATGTTCGACTATGCCATGCAAATCAACAAGGCGGATGTCGGCACCCAAAATGAACAGTCAGCCAATTACGTGTTGTCCACGGCACACAAGTCCAAGGGATTGGAGTGGGACTCGGTGTTTATCTGGAATGATTTCATTGAGATTGACTACATTCGCAAATCGAGTTACACAAGTGACGTTTTAGTCCATCTCGAGAGAGGGCCCATCGACGTGGATGAAATCAATTTGGTTTACGTCGCCGTGACTCGAGCGCGTAAGCGAATATTTTTGAATTATTCTTTGTCGTACTTCCTCAAAAAGCTCGAACTTCCCGCTGTCGTTCGCTTTTCCTCTGGTCTTTTGAATTATGCGCAAGCTTGGGCTACCGACCCTCTTGACACTGACGTGTGCTATTACTGCGATGAAAGAATGGGAGCTGGCTCGCGCCTCGTCTGGGAAGACGCCGCCGAGAACTCCAAGCGCGGTTTGATTTGTGTCACCAATCGCGAGGTTCACCTCATCGAAGACTTAAAGACGGCGGAAGTCTCGAGCTCTCACCCATCTTACCCGATCGAACTCATTCGATGCTTTCCCTTCTTCGCTGCACAACTGTGCGCGCGTTGCGCGCATAATGAGGCCCTCACGTTCGAGGAGTACGAAGCACATGACATGAGCATGTATAGCGCCATATATTGGACTCATTCGATCAAGCACACGCTAGCAGCCGAACGCGCGCTGACGACATAGCCCTAGGCGATTCGCGCATTCGTTTGTGTACGCAGTTTACGATGGAAGCTTCGCGACAGCTGCGCCGCGTTTTGAATCCAGCTCATCCTCATTCCTTCGCGCACCACCGCACCATCTCGCACCGACGCCTTCGCTCGAGCGTTCAACGCGCGTAACGGACAAAGTGCGCGATCGGTCGGCGCGACTTCGCCCCTGGCGCCGCTCTCATCGTCGCCGTTGTCGAGCCGCGCGTCGCCGCTCGCCATGCCGCCTCGCGGCGACGCCGACCGCAAGGTACTATCGCCGAGTACTGCCGCGCGCGCGCGCGATGACGTGATGAACGCCTTACGTGACGCCACGAAACCGCGCGCATCGAACGAAGGTCGAACGAAGCGCAAAAAGTTTGCCCAGGAACGAGGCGAGGCGGCGCCGGCGGAACGCGCGAGAACGATACCCCACGGCGAACCGTGTGACGCGATCCCGATGGATTGGAGCGTGAAATCGAGCGTGCGAATCATGAGCGAAAAAAGTTTTCATTGGTGCTCGTGCCTCGGCGCGGTGGCGGTGTCGGAGGGATTGCGGGCGTACAGCGGTGGAGAGGCTGGCGGACGCGGGCGCGAGAACGACTACGGCGAGTTACGAGGTGGCGAGCAACTCGCGAGCGCACAGCGCGCTTTAACCAAGGCGTCGTATTCGTGCATTTACCCGGCCGACAGGCTCAACAATGCAGAAATTGGGGCGTTTTACGACAAAGCGGAGAGTAAAGCGTGGCGCGAGCGCCGACAAACGACGTGGACAGAGGCGCTAGTGAGTTTGTATGGTTTACTTCGCGTGCGTCAGTGCTATGCGTTTTATATCATTTATCAGGAGCGAACGATATTGTTTTGCGCGCCAGGAGTCGGAGGCGTTGAAGATGGAGGCTACGCAGTAGTGACGGAGTGTCCTGGGAGAATGAGAACGGCGTTGAGCGAGTCAGGCGTCCATTTCGTGAGCGCTGATGAAGAGGCGGCGGCAATTGACATCGCGAAAAAGGCTAAGAAGCAACTATGGCGCGCTGAAGATGAATTGAAAAACGACATCGACGATAGCAAAAGTTTTTTGGACAGTGTAGCCGGGGATGAAGTGAGTCGCGCTGCGGATAGACGAGCGGTGGAAAACAACGAGGAGGCAACAAAGTTGGCGAACATGGACAGGCCAAGCGCGGCGCGCTTGATAGCGGCGGGTACCATCATTTGTCGGGGCGCTATAGCAGTCAGCGGTTTACTCAACTTACTAATCGAATCAGGGGGTGCAGATCCTGGAAGTGCTTCATACGATGTCATGGACGTGCCGACGTTGCTCGCGCCCGTGCCGTTCGCGCACAGCTGTATGAAACCGCTAGCTTTGCATGTTCAGATGAACACGGCGTTTCGATCCGAGAAAGACATTGCAGGTTCGAAACCTTTTGGAGCACAACCGGCGAAGGAGAGGGTAGTTTATACGGCGGAGACGGAGCGCAACGAATTCGTACCGCCATGGACGCTCGCGAGAGTGTGCGCCGTGCTCGCCGCGACTCAAGGCGATATCCGCGTCATGTGCTCGACCGTCCCACAAACGCACGGATTAAATGTGGGCGTCATAGCCGCTCGCGACTTTTCCGAACGAAACATTACGCGCAGAGAGAAGCTCTTAGTGCGAGAGTGCGCATACTACGACGAAGCCGAAACGTCTCGAATCATGGCGCCGCCTCCGCTGGGCTCGAGCGTCGTTAGCAAAATCGAGTACGTAAACGGCAAGTATTACGTCTAATCGCGCACCGCGATCATTCGAGTGTGAAAACATTAGCCCAACCCCTGCGTTCGCTTCGGCGACGTCATGTATGAAAGGAAAACGATACAAAATCTAACAGCGTCGTCTTCTACAGCGCCGGCTACTCGCTCACACGCGTCGCGTCGTCTATGCTTCGCACTCACATCTCCATCTCCTCATCCCGCTCATCCGAATCGAGCACCTCTTCATCGGGCGCTTCGATGAATTCCCCTCCGTTCGCTAATTCACCGCGAAGTCGCTCTAGCTCTTGTATCCGTTTCGTCAGCGCCTTCCGCTCCTCGCTCTTTCCAAAATTCTTCTTTGCAATCTTCGACCTCTTGGACTTCAAATCCGTAATCTGTTCGCGTAACTCGCGCTTTCGCTGCGTGATGTTATTCTTTTTCATCCTTCCGCTCTCCGTGGCGTCGTCGGCGCCCACGTTTCCGGCGCCCGCAGCGGCGTCCTCCGCGGTATCGCCAGCCGCCATGACGGCGGCGAGCTTCGATGCATTCTGTCGCCGTTTCTTCTTATCAGCCGCCTTCTTGCGCTTGGTTTTCAAGTGCTTCAATTGCGCTTTCGTGCGAGCGACTTTCATGGCGCTCGCGCGAGCGGTGTGCGCTACGGACGCGCGCTCCTGTTTATGGCGCTTTGAGGAGCCGCGAAATCGACTGTTGTTTATAACTTGAGTTTCGAACGCGCGCTGCTTCGGTGAATCCTTGACGTGCATGTTATGTTCCTAACGATTGTATTTTCAATCACGCGCGCGGCGTGCGCTAAGCGGGTGCTAGTGTTCAATGTGTTCAACTCGCTATGGGACTTTGATTTTACGGAGAGTCTTCGTACTGTTCTTCAACTTTGGCAACTTCGTCGTCAATTTCGGACACAAGCGTCGTTTTAAAAGTGTCCACAGGCCAAACTTGCCCGTGCGTCTGACGCGCGCACGAATTGTCGCTCGTCAGAGTCTTGTAATTCTCCAAGATCGCCATCGAGCTCATGATGTTCTCCTCAGTGGGACACGAGCATTCGATAGGCTCTGCGGGAAACCCGCCGTTCCGTGCCGTCGGGATATGCGCGTGAATAAACGACATGTACGCCTTGTTGTACTCAGTCACCGCGTGCAACGTGCCACCAAACATGTTAGCGACTATGGAGATGCGGTGAATATCGTCGCACGCCCCGTCGATCATCCGCGGCATCGCCAACGCGGCTATTTCACTCTTCTTCGCTTCTTTGGACGACTGTCCCGAGAACTCGTTGCGATAGCAGTTCACCATCATCTTTCCCTGCGATTTCTCGCGTTCCATCGTTTCGTGCACCCACTTGAACGGCGGAAAACCTACGCGCTCGCGGTAATACTCTGGAGCGCCGACTTGGTTGCAAAAGCTATTCGCCCACGGCACTCCCTCAGGGCACTGCAACAATCCAACATCCGCGTCCAGCCAAAAGTAGTGCGTCGACTTTAGCTCCTTATACGCATCATTCGTCTCGATCTCGTGCGCCATCGCATGCACGAGAGGTACCTTGTTAATCCACACCCGCTTGTACTGCTGCGCCCCGCACTTTGTCATCTGCGCGTACCTCAACTCCTCCCGCGGCTTCACCACGCACCGCACCGCGCCTCGACCGAAAGCGTTCTCGTTACCGATGCCGCGAAAGACCACGCCCGTGGCGTACGCCTCGAGCGCATCCGCACACCCGTCGTCGTCCTCTCGCGCGAACATCACGTTCATCCCGAACGCCCCCGCCGCGCAGCTCGTGCGCGCGACCCCGCGAGCGTAATACTCCAACGCGTGATGCTGCTCCTCTCCTTCGCGCGACGGCCAGAACCCATCGATCCACGTGATCGATCTCAACTCATTCAAACCTTCTCGAGAGAAGTTCCTCGCCCGAGCGTCGACGTCCAGCGCGAATTCTCGACACGGCGACAAGTCGATCGTCATCCCAGTGCGCGACGTCATCGTCATCCCTCGCCACGACGCGTGTGACGCCGCGTTTATGTTCCCTAACGCACTATTCGCGCTCATCGCGCTCGAAATCGCGCTCGTGCGATCGCTCGAGCGAATCGACGCGGCGACGAACGCGCTCGCCGCCAGCGCGCTCGTCGCCAACGCCGCGATCGCTTTCGCGCGCATTCCCGCGCCATCGGCGCGCGCGCGCGCGTTGTTCAACAACGCCCCGTCCTCTTTCGCGCGCTCCATGTTCGACAACGCCCAAGACGTCGCGGGTCGAGTAGTCATGCCTCGCGCGCTCGCGGGCATGGTGTTCACGATGGCGTCCGGCGATATGACGAAATCGCGTACAACGAGATGGCGTTCGAGGACACACAGTACGAGTCCGTGTGCTCTCGAGAACGCGCCCAACGCATGCGATCGCGCATTCGCGGCATTCGTCGACGCGCGCGCGATGACGCGACTCGAAACGTCGGTGACGAAGGAAGAAGAGTGCGAATTGCTTGATTCGCCTCACCCGTCGTCGCGCAAAGCGCGCGATAGGGCGTGGATGGTGGCGAAGACGCTCGCGGTCGTCGCGGCGGGCGTCGGCGCGGTTGGTGTTGGCGCGCTCGCGGCGAAACGCGCGAGCGGCGACGGAGGACGACGAGGGAATGGGTTGGAATCGAATGCGCTCGCGCACGTTGGGGTCGGGAAGGAGTACGACTGTGCGGTGAAGTTTAAACCCGAGTACGAGGGATTTCGCATATGTAACTCGCAGTGGTCCAACGCCGGCGACTTGCTCGGCGAACCCGTGGTGCGAGAGATGTTGGAGCGACGATTTAAATGCGACGCTTACGCGTACATCACCCATCGATTGAAGAATAAGGGATCGCACTGTTTGTGGAGCGTGGGGAGCATGATGGAGAACGTGCGAGCGGGAGACGTCGTTTGGGGATTAGGGGTTTGGCACGCCGACGTGTACGCGGCGGCTCGGCTCGGAACGCCGTTGGATTTCGAAGTACGCGGCGTGCGAGGACCTCGAACGGCGGAGCTTTTGGACCAAGTGCACGGCACAACCGTCGCTCCAGTGGGCGATCCTGGGTTTTTAGTCTCCACGTTTTACTCGGAGATCAAGCCCACGAGGGAGTATAAGTGTTTGATCCGGCACGTTTCCGGGGACCGCACCGTCGCCCCCGAGGGCGCGAAGAGCTTCACGCCGGGCGATTTCGGCGAAGATTGGCACCAGTTCCTCGTCGAAGTCGCGCGGTGCTCGCACGTGTACTCGAGCTCTTTACATGGATTGATCGTCGCCGACTCTTTCGGCATCCCAAGCCGCTGGTTTTTCCCATCGGATCAACCCGTCGTCGAAGTACAGAGCGACTTCAAATATCGCGATTGGCTCGAAATGTGCCGCCGTTCGGTGGAATGGTTGCGCCCGAGGCACAACATCCTCGGCATGTTGAACGAGTCGTCCTACGCTCCGCCTTTGAGCGACGCCGTGCGTAGCGAGCTCATCGATAAGCTCATCGGAAGCTTCCCTTTCGACATGTTCACCACGGTTGCCGACGACGCGCGCAAACAACGTTGATTGATTTCTTCGCGCGTTCGCGTCCCCGTCCTCGTCCGCGGTCTTTAGCGATTAGCCTCATTAGCGCCATCCTCCGTTAGTTGTCACATCCATTCATTCCCTTTGCATTCATTCATTCATCTCTAGTCGCATTCCAAAACGCGCTGTGAATCGATCGCTCGCTCGCCCTCGCTTCTCGCTCGCCTTCGCCTCCGTTCGGCGTTGTGGATAAGAACTTCCCAGTCACCCCCATCATCTTTCGTCACATCACGACTCGGTGAGTTGTCATCGCTCGACTTTCGCGCGCGCTCGCGCCGCTCGTCGTCGTCGATGTCGGTTTTCGTCGCGCGCACGCGCGTACGCTCGTCGCGAGTCGCGCGATCCGTCGATGAATCGACGAGGCAACGCGCGCGATCGCGATCGGGTATGGATAAAGCCCAGCGCGACGAGCGCCGCGAGCTCCGGACGACCTCCGGACGAGCTCGAGACGCGAACGAGGACTGACTCGGACGCGTGCGATGCTACGACGACGCAGAGGATTCACGCGAACAATGTCCAGCGCGTTTGCGACGAAAGCGACGCCGAGAGCGTTCGCGAAGCGAGCGACGACGAGCCGCGTCGGGAGAAGCGCGAAGACGACTCGAGTCGCGGCGGCGGCGGGGAAATCTGGAGGTTTAGGCACGCCATTCACGACGTGGATCTTGCAACAAGAGATGGAAGAGAATATTGATGGCGAGTTGGCCGTCGTGTTGTCGTCGATTTCTTTGGCGTGCAAGCAAATCGCGAGCTTGGTGCAACGCGCCGGGATCATGGGGATGACTGGTTTGGCGGGCGAGACCAATATTCAAGGTGAAGATCAAAAGAAGCTCGACGTGATCTCCAACGACGTTTTCTGCAACATCTTGCGCCAAACTGGACGCACGGGCGTTATCGCGTCCGAAGAAGAAGATGTTCCGGTCGCCGTCGAAGAAACGTTCGGCGGTAACTACGTCGTCGTCTTCGACCCGCTCGACGGTTCCTCCAACATCGACGCCGCGGTGTCCACTGGTTCCATCTGGGGTATCTACGAGTCCGATTCCACGTGCATCCCGGATTTCAGCACCGAAGATGCGGCCAAAATTGAAGAAAAGTGCGTGATGAACGTCTGCCAACCGGGTAACAATTTGTTGTGCGCGGGTTACTGCATGTACTCTTCGTCCACCATCTTGGTCGTGACCATCGGCCAAGGCGTGTACGGCTTCACCCTCGACCCAACGGTTGGGGAATTCATCATGTCCCACCACAAGATCCAAGTCCCGAAGGCTGGTAAGATTTACTCCTTCAACGAAGGTAACTACGCGATGTGGACCGACGGCTTGAAGAAGTACATGGACTCCCTGAAGACTGGCGGCAAAGATGGCGGCAAGCCGTACAGCGCTCGTTACATCGGTTCCCTCGTCGGTGACTTCCACAGAACCATCTTATACGGTGGGATCTACGGCTACCCGGGTGACTCCAAGAACCCGAACGGTAAGCTCCGCTTGCTGTACGAGTGCGCCCCGATGTCCTTCATCGCCGAACAAGCCGGCGGGGCGGGCTCCGACGGTAAGGGTCGCATCCTCGACATCATGCCGCAAAAGGTGCACCAACGTGTGCCGTTCTTCACTGGTTCCGTGAACGAAGTCAAGTACCTTGAATCGTTCATGTAATCTTTGCGCGCGCGAAGAACACGCATGAAGTTTAGAAGACAACGTGATAATAATTTCTTAAATATCGACGTAAACAACATGGTATTGAACCTCAAAGACGCGCGCTCGTCGTTCGAATGAATAATGAATTCGAAGGAGTGATGAATACAAATACTAGTTCTTTGCGCCCTAACGGTGGCTCTTTGCGACCTAGTTCTTTGAAACCGTCGTCGCGCGCTTGATGGCTCGCTTGATGGCGTCGCGATCCAACGACGTGACGACGTGAATCTCTTGCACAGCGCGTCCCGCTCGAGCGAGAAGGTTGTAGCCATCCTCCACGAAAACGTTCGTGAGCCAAAGCTCCAAGTCTTGGCTCACCACGCGCTGTTCCATGGCTTGGCGACCGGGAATCACGGCTTCGATGCCCTCCTCCCTCAAGAGCGAGCTGCAGATATCGGTTAAACCCGGGAGTTCGCTCAAGTCATCCTCGTCGATGCTCGGCTCGGGCATCGTCACCGGCATGATCGTCTCGAGGGTTTCCATCAGCGGATCGGCTTGCGTTTGCTTGATGCTGAAATTGATTCGCCCGGTGTCTGAGTTTACTTCTAAAACCTTCACCGCTTCGCGTTGTCCGACCCGCACCGCGTCTCTCGGGTGGCTAATTCTATTCCAAGAGATCTCCGAGATGTGCACCAAACCCTCCAACCCGGACGCCTCGCCCTGACCATCAATAACCTCCACGAACGCCCCGAAATCGCTCAACGACGTCACGACGACGTTCACGCGCGTACCGACGGGTAACTTTTCCCGCGCCCTATCCTGTAACAGCGCCCGCTCGCTCACGACGATCCTCTTCGGCGTCACATCCATCAACTTCACATCGATGAGCTTCCCAATCTGCATCTCCAGCACTTTCATCTCATCCATCTCCTGTTGTCCTTGCAACACATCCGCTTTCAACCGACTCGACCGCATCTGACTCTTCGGCAAGAACGCGCGAAACCGCCCTCGTTGCGCTCGTAACACCAACCCGCCGCGGTTCACCACTTCGACTCGTCCCGTCATCGCCCCACCTTCGGCATCGATCGCGGCGATGATTTTCGCAATTTCATTCTCTCGTCCGTCCTTTCGAATTTCCCCGTCGTTCGCGTCGTCGACGTCGTCGAAATCGCTTTCACCCTTCGCGACCGTACTCCGTCGTTTGTCCATCGATGACGACGCGTGCGACGACGTCGTGCGCCCATCGTTCGTTTTCGCGTGCGCTTTGACGCTCGCGCGCGCGCGATGAGGGATTCCACGACGACTCGTCATCGTCATCGTCGTCGTCGTCGTCGTCATCGTCGTCGTCGTCATCGCGTTCGCCGGACCGAGGGACGATGTGACGATCGATGGGCGAGCGATGACGTCACCGACGACGCGCACGAACGCGGGACGACGGACGCAGAGGATGAATGACATCGCGAAAAACGGGATCGTCACGATGTCGAAAACGAAAACGAAGCACAAAATCGCTATTTTCGAGGCGATGTCGTCGACGACGCGTGAGCGCGCGCGTGGGGGTGACGTCATGCGGTCGATGTCGGTCGGTCGGTCATAGAGGTCAGGGAGGTCGGTCGGTCGACCATATGATTCCCATCGAGCGACCATCGAACGCGCGAGGGACGACGTCGTTCGACGACGACGACGCGAGTGCGCGAGCGCGTGAATTGGACGTTTTCGGTGATTACCACCACACGCACGTCGCTTGAGAACACGAAACGACCGCGGTCGTCGTTCGACGTTCTCTGAACTGACTCATCGAATCGCGATCGACGTCGGGGGGTCTCCTGTTGACGCTCGCTCGTTGAGTCATTCACTCAACGACAGATGTCGTCCACGTCCTCTGTCGCCCGGTCGCGTGACGATCGTTCTCCCGTGGAGACGCGGTCGATCGTTCTCGAGACATCACTCGTCGTATACCCCCCCCCGATCACTCGATCGAATCGATCGATCGCTCGAGCGATCGACCGAGCGAGCGAGCGATCGAGCGCCAAACGCGATGCCGTCGCACGCCGTGCGCGACGACGTGGCGCACACCGCGCGAGCGATCGCGCGCGCGCGAGCGCGAGAGACCGCGCGAGGCGACCGCGCGCTCGTCGTCGATCGCTACGCCGAAGCGTTCGCCGATGGGTCGTCGTCGTTCACGAATGATGACTCGTCGACTTCGACGACGACTCCATCGACGCGAACATCAAGGCGTCGACGCATCGCGGACGACGATCGCGTGGACGACATCGATCGCGATCGCGGGCGATTGGCCGTACGCACGAAATTCTTCGACGACGCGATCGTCGACGCGTGCGCGAGAGCGAGGAATGGTGCTTCGTCGACGCAAGTCGTCGTCGTCGGCGCCGGGTTGGATTCGCGGGCGTGGCGGTTGACGCCGAAGCGACGCGCGCGCGACGACGTCCAGGCAAACGTCGTGGTGTTCGAGATCGATGACGAGCGAGTGTTGCGAGGGAAAGTCGCTTTGGCAAAGAAAGTGGATGAAGCGTTGGGGCGACAGAGCGGGATGGAATTCGCGTCGCGCCGAGAGGAGTGCTACGCGAATATCGAGCGGGACGATTGGTTCGGCGCGCTCGAACGCTCGGGGTTTCAACGCAACGCGCACACGGTGTGGGTTTTGGAGGGATTGCTGTATTATTTGACCGAGCGCGCGGTGCGCGAGGTGATTTCGCGCGCGGCGTCGAGTTCGGCGCCCGGTTCGACGCTCGTGGCGAGCGTCGTCAACGCCGCGGCGGTGAAACGGGCGAAAGCGGCGACGTTTCTGACGAAAATAAAGCGCGCGCTCGGTTTCGCGCGGACGCCCGCGAAGGCGAGATGGAAATCATCGTGCGAGGAACCGGAGACGTATTTCGCGCCGTGGCGCGTCGACGTCGTCGCGCAACCGGGCGACGAGCGGTGCTCGTACGGTCGCTGGACGGGCGCGCCGCCGCCCGCGCGCGAATCCATCAACGATGCGCGCATCGACACTATCCCGCGTACGTATTACGTCATCGCGACGTTGTAATTTATGTATCCATCGTTCGATCGCCGCGTAGGTTTCCGCGAGCGAGCGAGCGAGCGCCAACACCATCTCATACGGCGATCGCGACGCCACATGATCGTCACTTCTCCGCGCATCCCTCGCGTCGATCGAGTTGTGCGAGCACGAAACACGTCATACAGTCATGGTGCGTGATCGCGGTTGTCGCCGATCGCGCGCGCGCTCGATGGATTCGCGTATGAACACGCCGACGTCGGAGCGCGAGCGCGCGAGCGAGGGAGTGATTATTCGCGAACTGACGCCCCGAGTGACGCGTACAGGCGAGCGCGCGATTAATGGCGGCGAAATCTCGCAAATTTCATGGGAATATCCACAAGCGCGGGGCGGTGGATATATCGATGTCGACGGACAAGAAGAAAGGATTCGCGGTGGGACCGGTGATGCTGGGATTCTTCATCTTCGTCGTCATCGGGAGCTCGTTGTTGCAAATCATCCGCACGGCGTCGAGCGGCGGGCCAGAGATGGCGTAGAACATCGCTGAAAGTGTTCACAAATCTTCGAAGAGCGTGGCGTTAGATTTGTGTTTCTTGTGTATAACGTACTGTACGTACCAACGCGCAACGCGTCGCCCGTTTCGCAACGGTTTCAACTTCAATTATGATTACACGCGCGCGGAGGATGAACCCGGATCGTCGGGGGCGCGAAGCGACGCTAATTCCACGCCCTTTGAGCTCGAACTCACGGATTGGTACACCGGGACGAAGGCATCGTCGTCACCGCCTTCGACGCGATCGCTTTTCAACGCGCGTTGAATGTCTTGAAACGACTTGCGGCGCGTCTCGGGAACGTACGCGTACACGAAAATCGTTTCCGCGACGCACACGAGGGCGAAGAGCGCGAAGGCCCCGGCGTTCAGTGCGCTCAGCATTGGGGCAAAGATCAAATCGCACACGAATCCCGCGAAGAAGAGAGATGAGGTGACGACCGCCGACGCCGCCGATTTCGCGCGCATCGAAAAGAACTCGCTCACGATGACCCAAAACACGCTCGCCGAGCTACACGAAAACGCAAATATGAACGCGCACAACCCTACGAGGGTGAGCAACACGCTCGAAACGCCGTAACCCACGCTCGCGATGGTCAATCCAACAGCCGAGAACGCCGAGCCGTAGATCAAGAGCGGCCGCCGTCCGAGCTCATCCACGAGCGTCAGCGACGTCAACACCCCGAGCGTCTTAAACACCACGATGAGCCCGGCGTAGACGTTAAACATATCAACACTAGATGTGGACCAATCCTCCGAGGTCGACGAGACGTCGCGCAAAATCCTTGACGAATAATTGATCACCGAAGTCGACGCCGACATTTGATTAAACCACGCCAACGCCAGCACCAAACGCATCGCTCGTCGCTCGTCGCCATCCACTAGCTCGCGCCAACCGTTCCGCGCGACGTCCATCAACGCTTGTGTCATCGTCACCCCTCGATCGCTCGCTCCATTTGCGCGCTCTTCGCTCTCCATCGCCCGCGCCTCGGCTTCCACGTCCTCCGCGTTCAGCTCGCGTCGCAAGCTCTCCCGCGCCCGCGTCCCGTCCCCAGCGCGCACGCACCACCGCGCGCTCTCCGCGCACCGCGAGAATACAATCACACAAACGATCCCGATCAAAGCTGGGGAGGCTAAAATCCACACATACGTCTCTCGCGGCTCGACCCACGTCGCGGCGTTCGCGACGATCATGCCGACGCACGTCGAAAGCTCGTACAACGCCACGACGCGTCCTCGATCGATCGCGCGCGTCACTTCGCCGCAATACGCCGGTACGATCACCGCGAGCGCACCGACACCGAGTCCGACGATGATGCGACCGATGATGAGCGTCAAGACGCTCGTCGTCGCCCCGACCGCGCTCGTCGCCGCCCCCAGGGCGAACGCGAACGCGCCGATCCAAATCGCCCCTCGCACGCGACCGTGCGCGCGCATGGCCGCGGCGCCAATAAACGCCCCAAACGTCGCCCCGAACTTCGTCGCGCTCACGACGACGCCGCGCTCGACGTCATCCAAAGCGAGCCGCGCCGCGAGCGTCGGAAGGACGCCGCCGACGAGCGCGACGTCGTACCCGAACGCCAATCCCCCGGCCAACGCGAACGACGCGCCGTCGCTCGACGTCACCATCACACTTTGCGTTCGTTTTACGTCACCGTTATTCGCATCCGACGCTCGCTCGAGTGCGACTTTCGGACTCGAACTCGCTCGCGCGCCGCGATGTGCCGCTCGCGTCGCTTTGAGTTTCTTCCTCGCGCGCGACGCCCGCCCGAAGGCTCGCACACGCGCCCTGAAGTGCGCTCGCATTCGAAGCACTCGTCGCATTGACATTGGACACAAACCAGAACGCACGCATTGACGACTTCACGCGCGTCTTAAGGCATTCAACGCTCGGTCGTCGGTCGCCGCTCGCTCGCGCGCGCGCGCCTCCGTCGCGCTCACGCCTCCGCCCCGCCGCTCTCCACGCACGCGCGCTCGCGCGCGCTGACGCTCGAGCGACGCGAGACGAACGACGACGAGGGCGTGAACTCGCGCGCGATTTGACGCGTCGCGCGTTCGTCGCGCGATGCGTTCGCCTCGGGCGGCGGCGCGAGCGCGAGCGGCGCTCGGGCGCCATCCGCGCTCGTCTCGCGCGCGCGCGCGTCGAACGAATGCGCGATCGTCGCGCGCGCCGTGCGAGCGAGCGAGCGATCGGGGAATCGTAAACGCAAGAAACGCGACGCGAAAGGCATGAGCGAGAAGTTCGTAAGTCGTCGAAGTGACGATCCAATTGGAATGATTCGGAGCAGCTCGATTTCCATGGAATCGTGTGAATCATCGACGAATGGACGACCGATGGTGACGAGTGATTCGGACGATTGAACGTCCTCCTCGAACGTCGGTTCAACGGTCGTTCGTGCGTTCGAACGACGATAGGGAACGAAACGAAAGGAAAGGAAAGGAAACGATCGATCGATGGATGGAATGATGAGCTCAAAAACTCACCACACGGCGTCTTCGTTTTCAACATGAACGCGAGCTCAACATTCATGAGTCATCACACGTCGACGCGTCGTTCTCGATGTCGTCTCGTAGACGAGAGTCGCGAA
>Ga0222712_10000924_pt1 | contig 37624 bp, 31 predicted proteins | sample C33_657DmetaG_FD_165043 | JGI IMG/M metagenome (GOLD analysis project Ga0222712, IMG submission 165043) | Estuarine water microbial communities from San Francisco Bay, California, United States - C33_657D | ecosystem: Environmental > Aquatic > Marine > Unclassified | place: USA: California... | reverse complement strand
TAAACCACTTGAGTCGGAGGGTTTACAATCCTATCGATGACTTGAATAGCTACAACTCCTGTCAATACCTTACCTACAGTTGCCCATTCTCTATCACCTGCATATGTTGACATGTTGGATGCCAAAAGCATGGCTCCAAATACCGACATTAATTTATTATTCATATTACTTGTTTTTTTGTTTACCCCTACCTTTAAAAACGGAAGGCTTAACTACAAGTTTCTTATCTTTTTGTTTTGGATACTTATAATCTGCTTTTTCCCCCTTTACACTATGGTCAATCTGTTTCTTTATTTTTTCAACAGTTCTCATAGGAGCGGTAGGCAAATCATCTTTCTTTTCTACAGCATCTTCGACTTTTTCGTCAGTTTCTTGTGGCTTATCAAGGTCTTTCTTACCTTCTTTATCTTCTGAATTGGTTACACATTTATCCCATTTTTGTTGACCAAAGTCGGCTTTCTTTTCTTTCAAAGTATCAGTTACGAATTTCTTTAAATCTTCGAAAGTAAGATTCAATTTTCTGGTTCTATCGGTGTTATTTTTAAAATGAGTGACGGTAAAATTATCATCGGTTATAGGATTGATATTGAAGTGATGTGGACTGCAATCACAAACATTATATCTCTTGTTATCATCAAGAGTTACCTTCGCATCCTTATTTGCTGATTTTACTGCATCAGCTAATTCTTCCATCTTTGCTTCTAATGAAGGTTGTTTTTCAGTCTTAACTGGCTTCAAAGATTCTTTGATAATATTACGTATAGCCTTTTCTAATTTTAGTTCAGCTACACATTCACTGATGAGTTTCTTTAATTCGTTTCTGGTCATATATATGAAAATGGTTATATATAAATATCATTAAAAATACAAATTATCATTGTTATTTTCTACAGTGATTTCTGTTATTTCTTCTACATGATTATTTACTTTGGGCGGAGTTAGTATCTTATGTTTGAGCGATTTGGCTAATTTTTTGTTTTCTATCTTATTACTTATGAACTTAATATATCTATGTTTACCGCTTTCCTTTTTACGCCAAAAGGTTCTTCCTATCTTCTTCTTTAATATATCAACACTGTGACTTCCCCACTTTGCATACACAGTTCTACTATGTATCCAATCATAATTAGGTGGACCACTTAGACTTACACTATAGTTAGGCATTAATGCCACACTTACATAGTTATCTCCTTGATATAAAAATCCAGTAGCTTGATAGATTTTACCAGTATGTCCAGCTTCACTGTCCGCATAACTGAGAATACATTTGATTTGTGGATAATCTCTATTTAAGTGTCTGAAAGATTCTGCGATACAATAACTCTCAATGTTCTTACCATAACCGTCAGCAATCCAAAGACGGGTCAATTCGAATACATTATTGTTATTAAGTAATGGACTAATACTGGTGCTAGCATTCCTACCAACTGCTTGTCCATATACTAATACACCAATTAATTTACTGTTGTATCCACCAAAAAAGGTGCTTTCTATGTATTCTTTATGGTAAATTCCGTAAGCAATCCTACAAACTGTCCATTTGTGTGTATAATGATTCTTTATTATTAATTCTTTGGCTAAATTCTTGTGAATTGGTTTGATGTAAACCAATGACGTATCACAATAACTTTCGTTTATCATATAACCAAATAAAAAATAATATAAAACAGTTCAATATTATAGAACCTATACTATTAATATACACCCACAACCCAGAGTTTGTCAAGTATGCATAACATAAAACACATATTTGTCCCATGTTGTTTAGCCAAAACGCAGGAGCACTTACACCTCTGCTATCTTTTGCGGATATCAACTTCCCTAATTGAAAACACGGCCCTAGTAGAAATAGGGCCGTGAATGCAATTCCCAAAACCATTTTTAATGTCATTTATTTTTAAGCTCTAACTTTTCTTTTATTATTGGTATTATTAGCATTATTACTTGTTACCAACGTTTTTATTACTTCATTCGCCGAATCTAGTTTGGTTTCTAGTTCGTCAAGTTCTTTCTTTAGAGATTCGTTTTCTTTCTTATATAAATCTAATTTCTTTTTATAGTCATTTAATTCATCTCTGAGATTTTCTCTATCTTTTCTGCATTCATCCAATTCTTTCTTTAATTCGTTTCTAAGTGATTCACTTAATTTTGCGAATTCGGTTTTTATTTTGGCATCAGAATCAACTTTTAATTTTCTAGTAGTCAATTTATAAGTCAATAGTGCTGATAAAACCGGAGGAACAATTGCAATTAATGCTAAAATAGTAGAGTTATTCATAATACATAATTTATACTTTAATAAATATAATTATTTTTTATAAAATTACAATTTAAAATCATCAAATGCACCTTCGGTAATAGTATTATCAATACCTTTTACATAGCTACTTAATTCAGTTTCTTGAGGAGCTACTTGTAGTTTCTTACTATCATAGTAACTATCCAACCATCCACTCAACGGATTTGTCTTAGTACTAGGATATAATTTCTTATATCCAAGGCTGGTTAATCTATTATTTGCCAACCATTCGACATAATGTTTGAGACTTTCACTTGTTAGACCTACTAGATTACCTTTACTGAATAGATAATCAGCCCAGTCTTTTTCTGCATTTACTGCCATTTCATAAGCAGCATATATCTTATCTTCGTTCTTCTTTATAATATCTTGATAACCTTCGTCTGGATTGTTAATCCAATTCTTCATGATGTTCTGAGTAATAGCAACATGTAGATTTTCATCTCTACTGATGAACTTAATAATCTTACTGTTACCTTCCATCTTTCCACGATATCCAAAGTAAAAACTACATGCAAATGATACATAGAAAATCAACCCTTCAGTAATTTGAGTTGCTAATACAGCATCAAACAACTGTTGACGTTCATCACCGTCACTCTTTAATAGTTCATCATACTTCTTACTAATAGCTTTAGCTCTCTTGACAATTTCTTCGTCTTCCAAAACACTATTGAAGAATTTAGTAGCATCGGGATATACGTTGTTAAGAATATAAGTGTAGGAATTGCTATGAATAGTTTCAAAGAAACTCCATGCGTTCATACAGATTTCTAATTCACTATTAGTAACACGTTTCATCAATTCGTGAATACTACGGCTTAACATACTATCTGTCATAGTTTGGAATTTAAGATTGCTGTCGAATACGAATCTTTCCTCACTTGACAATGCTTTATAATCACTAATATCTTTCACAAGAGAAACCTCTTGAGGTCTCCAGAAAAAGTTTAGTTGTTGGTCATACAATTCATAAAATTTTGGATACTTGATGAGGTCATATCTCTGTAAAGACAAGTCCTCTCCAAAAAACATCGGATTTCTTAATTGGTCTATATTTCGTTTATTTAATACTGTTTTCATCTTATCCTCCTATTATAGAGCACATGCTCCGCTTGCACAACCAGATTCTTCAACAACTTGTTTTTGTTGAGTAGTCTTTTCTTCCATAACAGTTTGTTTATCACCATCGTCTGTATTAGCGTAATACAAATTCTTTATACCATATTTGTATGCAGTCAAAATATCTTTAATTACTTCTTGAACCGGCACTTTATTGCTTGGATATCTTGAAGGAACATAATAAGTATTTGTGCTGATGCTCATATCAGTAAATTTCTGAATAGCAGCGGCTACTTTCAAATAACCTTCATTGCTTGGCATATCAAATGCAAAAGTGTAATCATTTTTATACTTATCAATTCCAGGAATAACCACTGGCAAAATGTTAGCCTTACTGCCTTTGAAGCTAATAGCACTACGAGGTGGTTCAATGCCATTAGTGCTACTTTGAATAACACTACTAGATTCCACAGGCATACATGCTGTCAAAGTAGAATGTCTCATACCATGTTTCTTGATTTCTTCACGGAGAGCTTCCCAGTCACAATGTAGAGGTTCTGTGATAAATTCATCTACATCCTTCTTATAAGTATCAATTGGAAGAATACCTTGACTAAATTTTGTTCTGTCAAACTTTTCACATTTACCAACTTCTTTCGCCATCTCAACACTTGCCTTGATTAGATAATAACTTGTCTTCTCCATCCACTTAGCAACAAAGTTTGGAGCCTTAGTGTCCCAATACTTCAAACCTTCTTTTGCCAATAAAGCTGCCAAGTTACTTACACCAACTCCAAGACTACGACGTTTCTTAGCAAAGTTTTCTGCGGCTGGAACGAAGTAATCTTGATGTTCGATAAGTGCATCCAACATTCTGACAATTACCTCACAAACGTTTTCCATCTCAGAGTCATCTTTGATTTCCAACCAATTTACTGCTGCCAAAATACACACACCGATTTCACCATCTTTGTCATTCACATCCTTAATAGGAATTAATGGATGATTGACTTCAAGACATAAATTACTTGTATCTACTTGGTCTAACCAGCTACCGTGTTCATTTGCATGGTCAACATGCATTGTGTAGATACGTCCAGTTTCAAGACGTTCTTTGGCAAGTAATCCCATCAATTCACGAGCAGGAATCTTCTTCTTAAACTTAATATTCTTATTAGCTTCAGCCTTCTCATACTTTTCTTTGAAGTCGGGGAAACCGAAACTATTCCACAACGATTCACATTCGTGATAACTAAACAATGTTACATCTTGATTCTTCAAGAAACGTTCAAAGATTAGCTTATCCAAACCAATACAATAATCTAGTTTACGAACACGATTATCATCAGTTCCTTGATTGTTCTTCAATACAAGAATGTCAAGAATATCATAATGGAACCAAGCAAAGTTAACTGTTGCGCTTCCACCACGAATGCCATTCTGGTGACAACTCTTTACTGTAGATTCAAATGCCTTACTAAAAGGAATTGGTCCTGTATGAATTACTTCACCATTACGAATAGGTGCATTGGTAGCACGTAATCTAGATAGGTTCAATCCGATACCATAACGACTAGCCGTGGCAAATCCAACAGCGCTATTATTAGCAAAAATACTTCTAAGTGTATCGTCTACTGTAAATAGAGAACAACTAGCGTAACTCTTCATTACAGTTCTTACACCGGCCATAATTGGTGTAGGTAGATTAATCTTATGTTTACTAAAATAGTTATATGCCTTTTTAATATATTCCAATCGATTTTCTTTATAATCTTTAAAGAAAGTCATTGCAATCAACATATATGCAAACTGTGGAGTTTCATATATCTTCTTTGTTGACCTATTTTGAACTAGATATTTATCACACAATTGTTTGATACCCGCATATGTGAAATTAAAATCACGGTCATGCTTTAGAAATTCATCTAATTTATCAAATTCTTGTTTACTATACCACTCCAAAATGTTGTCGTCATATACTAAATTGGAAACATTGTCTTTTACAATATCATACAGCTTAGGTGGATTCTTACCACCCCATACTTGTTTTCTTAGTTGATAATTCAACAATCGTGAAGCAACATATTGATAGTTTGGTTTATCTTCACTGATTAAATTGGCAGCAGCTTCAATTAATAACTTGTGAACATCTGATGTTGACATTCCATCAAAAAATGATAGATGTGCGTTCATTCCAACTTCTTCAAAACTTACGCCTTTAATGTCTTCGGTTGCCCACTGTAGAACTTTGTTTATTTTATCTGCATTAAACTTTTCTACTTTTCCGTTACGCTTTTTAATATAAATTTCTTTGTTCATAAAACTTTAAAATAGGTAATACATAATTATGGTAGGGGATAAAAATAAATCCAAAAAATAATTTCTAAAATTTTAATTTTTTCTGGCTGTTTTTATCCCCTACCTGATATACGAATTATTCAGAATCCTCGTCTTCGCTCATGTGAGCATTCCATTTTCCAGACATCATTTTCTTTACCATGTTTTCGCCTTGATTCATTTCGTTGATAATTCCCATACCTTCTCTACTATTCTCAGCGAATATCTGGATATCACCACATCCCGCATTCATTTTGCTTGGGAATGTGATACCGTCTGGTCCGAATCGATTCTTAATAATGTGGAATCGTGCAGTATTACTAACTTTATCGGTAACTTTACGTGAAAGACTCATAACAAAGTCAGCAGTCATAATTTTACGATAACTGTCTGAGATGTTATTTGCTTGAATGATATCTTCATCCATAGCAGCTCTATTACTTTGACTTGCGGTCCAAATTGGAACCTGAAGTTCACCGGCAACACCACGAAGTTCTTCATAGATACCACCTGCCTCACTATAACTGTTACTATTACGTTCGCTTTGTGCTGGACGTAGAATATCAGCATAATCGACTACAATCATATCTACTTTCGTTCCCAAGGTTTGGATACGTTCTGCGTGAAGTTTCAAACTATGAGCGGACACAGTTTTGATAGGGAAATACTTAATGATAAGTTTGCCGGGAACTTCAGAAATCTTTTTCTTTACGGTATCAATGTTATTACGAATGTTTTGGAAATCAATTCCAGTAAAACATGCATCATAACGTAGACCCACATAATTTTCATTCAACTCAAGAGTATAATGTAATACATTCTTTCCTTGTCTCATTGCTTCCGCACCAATCTTGGCAAGAACCCAACTCTTACCACTACCGGCACAAGCAGTAATAACTCCCAATTCTCCACCAGCCAATCCACCATCCATAATGGTATCGATTTCTGTCCAGTTGGTCTTGGTTGTCTTACGAGCCATCATACTCATACGTTTTTCGATATCTACATCATATTCATGACCGATATTACGTTCCATACCAGCCTTCATTGCGATATCAACAACGTGTTTAATTTTATCGTATTGACCGTTCTTCAAATGGTCAACACTCTCCATAATAGCATTCTTCAACTTCTGATTCTTACAGAATTCAAGAAACTGCTCTTTAATAAATTTCAAATCACTATCAGTAATCTTCTGATATACAAGTCTAAGTTGGTCCACAACTGTTTTCTTCAACAGTTCATTTTCAATACTATCAACTTTGACTTTGAATACTGCCAAGGTTGGCAGTTCTTTATAATGTAGGAAATAACTTATTGTTTCTTTAACAATAAATTGATGTGCATCTGTCTCAAACGATTGCGGTTCAATAATATCGCTAATGCGTTCAATAAATGTTTTATCACTCACAAGTGCAGAAATGCACTTGGTCTGGAACTCCGTTCCAAACTTCTTTAAATTGTCTATAATATATGTTTCGCTCATAATTTTTTACTACGTATCCTATGGGTATAATACTACACCCTTTCTGTTTTTATACAAAGATATTTTACGCTACAAATGAATTTACTTTTCCAAACACTTCTTGTAACCAAATCATGCTATTTGGAAAGTTATTCTGCATATTATCTTCCAACAACAACTTACTGAAGTTGTATCTGTCAAGTTTAGTCAGTGGTTTCTCAAGAATTTCATTGATTCTGAGTTGACTAAATGTCTGTATCTGTGTGTCATGTAACTGCATTAATTGCCAATTACGTTCCATTGTGTTTTTATTATCTAATATTGTGTTATACAATTTATACTTTCCTTTATGGGTATCGCTATAATTGTATATTTCTTGTAGAGAATATTGATTTGCGTCAGTAAAAATAGGAAAACATTTAATGATGGTCTTTAACCCAGCACCGTTAATACCATCAATGTTATCACTATCATCACCTTCCATAATACGATAATTTAAAAAGTTACTGCAACTAATACCGTATTCAGTCAATATCTCAGCACAACCATATAATTTCTTTTTGGTGGGACTCCAAATTTTAACTCTGTCATTTGCTAACTGTAAGAAGTCTTTATCCGCACTCATAATAGTAACATTACTATTTTTAAAATATTGAGTAGCAAGATATGCGATAGTATCATCCGCTTCAATATGGTCAATTGCCATTGTTGTAACAGGTAACGTATCCAAATACTTTACAGTCTTGATTAATTGTATCTTTAGATTCTTTTCTTCGGAATCTGGATTACTTAAATCTTCGTAAGTTCTATTTAGTCTTACTTTTGTTTTTCTACCACTCTTGTATTGTGGATAGATTTTGCGACGTTTCATACTGCCACCATTACCATCAGATACCACAATTATTCTTGTTGGATTCAACAATTTAACTGCATATCCAATACTTTTTAAACATCCAGCAATACCACCTGTGTGGTTGCCGTTTGCGTTTAATGATGGACTTGCCATGAATGCTCTTAGAAAAGTATTCATGAAGTCTACAATAAGAACATCAGAATTGAGGGTCCGATTAAGACCCTCAACCCGATCAGTTGGTTTAATTTGATTGAACAAACTATACAACTTTTTCTTTTCACTATCAGTCAGATTGCTCATTCTTCACTTCCAGCAGTTTCTTCGTCAGTATCAACTACAGCATCATCAACAATTTGACTATTAGGGTCTTTGTATTTCATAATAACAGAGTCACAAATCTTCAAATAAACTTCTTCTTTGAGAGATGCATTAGTCTGCATTGTTTCAACAAAGTCCTTGGATTGGAACTTCCATTCACTGCCGTCATCTTTTTTATAGGTATAATACGCACCACCTTGTTTAATGATGTTATTCTCCTTCAATACTTTGATCCAGCTGCTATAATCAGCAATACCACTATCAAAATAAATATCAAATGATGCTTGACGTTGTGGTGGACCCATTCTGTTTTTAACAACTACTGCTTTACACTCATTTCCGATGATTGCCTCACCTTTCTTGAGTTTACCAGTATTATTCAAACGAACACGAACACTACAATGATATGCCAAAGCCTTACCACCACTTACTACATACTTATCACCAAATGCCATAGCATTTAGATTCTGACGTAATTGGTTAGTAAATACAGTGAGAACCTTTTGACGACCAATCATGTTGGTAATCTTTCTCATGGCTTTACTGATAATAATAGATTTACCAGTGGCAAATCCGTCTTTACCGTGATCACTTTCAAGTTCTGCTTTAGTTGATGCTGCGGCTACAGAGTCAATAATAAGTGTAAGAATACGGTCTTTGTTTGACTTTCTTACTACACCAATCATCTGTTCCATCTTTTCAAAAATATCTTCTACAGTGTCAGTTTGAACATATAGAAGATTCTTTAAATCTACACCCAAGCTCTTCCAGAATTCTGGAGCAGCGGCGTTTTCAGTATCTAATACAACTGCAATACCACCTTTACGTTGAGTTTCAGCGCAAATATGTGCAGATACTAGACTTTTACCAGTTCCTTCCAAACCGTTTAATTCTACCATTTTACCGACAGGCAATCCACCGTGTGGACGATTACTAATTGCCAAATCAAGAATAGAGGAACCTGTGCTAATCCAATCACTAATTTCGGCGGGATTTTCTTGTTCGTCCAAGAAATAAGCAATCTTACCGCCGTCTTTGTTTGCTTTATTCAACTCATTCGCCAACATTTCGACTAATTCGTCTCTCTGTGGTGAATCATTCTGCGTAACATGTGTTTTCTTTTTCATAAAAATAGGAAATTAAAGGGGTGATAGTAATATATACCATCACCCCATATCAAACCAGTTATTTTAACTGTTAAACAAATTATCAAAAGCCTTTGTGAGGTCTTCTGTATTTGATTTACTTGCAGAAGCAGATGGTGATTTATTTGAAGTTGGTGCTACTGGAGCAACAGCTTCTACATCTCCATCTTCATCCGCAACTGCGTTTACACTTGGTTCCGAGGAAGTTTCTGGATTCAACCAAGCATCCATAACTGCCTTTAGTTGGTCATAACTGAGTTCTGGGAACAAATCAAGAATGTTGGTCTGCTTTCCAAGAAGGTCTTTCTTGGAAGGATCGATTGCCACAGAAGTGTTTGGTTTAACACGGATAGTAGTTTCTGGGAAACTCTTGCCGGATTCCTCTGCGGTTCTGAACTCTACAACGATATCACGACCATTTACAGGATCGGTAATATCACCATAATCAGCATCGCTAATAATGCTTAGGAGTTCTTGATAAACGTTCTTTCCGAATCCCCAGAAACGAACACCTTGGTCTTCTTCACCACGAACGATGACAGGAACATATGTTCGCATCTTTGGTTCCATCTTACGTCCCAACTGCCACTCTTCCTTGTTTCCGGTCTTCTTCATACGATTGGACCATTCAACAATTGGATCAGGACGGTTAAAACTATCAGGTGATAGATAAGTCTTGTTGTTGATGTTATAATGGAACTTTAGCTCAATGAAAGGATTCTCAGGAGCATACTTGTAGGGGACAATACGAACGACTTGCTTACCGGGATTGGGTTTCCAAATCAAGTTGGATTTTTGATTTGTGTTTGTTAAAGAATTCAAACGATTCTTAATCTTAGATAGATCTAATGCCATAATTATTTAATAGTTAATTGTTAAGTGTTAATTAATTAATTGTTAAGTCCACACAGACCTAATTCATAACTAATACACGTATAACTATAACATGAGATGGCAAATCGTTCAACTAATTATATCGAAAAGTTTTATCGGAATTATTCTGACGGAGATTTCACTGGTCAAAATAAGGCAGTTGCTATAAAGTTCCCAGTTCAATTGAAATTTATTATCAAACACCCCACCATTTTCTTCAGTTATTAACTTATTCATAGCATTCAACGTATACAATGTATTGGTTTGTTTTTTTCTATGAAGACCAATAGTATTGGGAAATTTTGGAAAATGTGCATTTTCTTCAACGTCCACATTATAAGTTATATAAATGTTTTTTGGAAGTTTTACACCATTGAATAAGAAAAGTTTGTTGCCGTTTACACTATAAAAATTTCTAATTTTATCAATTAGGTTTTTATATTCTTCAACGGTGGAAAACGTGCAGAGTAATTGTTTTTTCATCTTCTTGGACGTATAATTATTTTGCCTAAGTCTTCAACGTATCTGGCAACTCCAACTTCAGTTCCTTCATTCGTATACCAAATAGAACCCTTTCTATAAAAACCATTTGATTTAGCTTCATCTAATGTGTATTCGGTTGTCAAAATCTTTTGAATTACTTGAGCATCAGCTTGTTTTTCTTGAGAAGTCCTCAAATCAGGTTCATTTTTATCTTTTTCTGCAGGAGTTTCTGGTTTCGGTTCTGTGGGAACGGTTGTTGTTGAAGATGTAGGCGTGGTTTGTTGTGGTTCTGGTGAAGAAGGTTGTTGTGCAGGTTGTTCTGGTTGTGGTTCGAATACACTTGCACCAGCAGCCTTCTTTGGATTTTCTTCAAAGTGAGTTCCTCTAGAAATTGCTCTTTGTTTATATTCTGGTGTAGGAAATGTTACAAGCAATCCATTTGCGTTATATGCTTGACGGTCAGGATATTTACCCTCTAACACTGCATTTCTGATTTCTACGGATTGTTGTTCATCCATATTTAACTCTACTTGTAGATATTCTTGTAAGATATTCAAATGGTCATTGTTATCCAATGAAAATATCCCATCCTTTATACGAGAATCGAGACAGATTTGTTCTATTAGTTCAGACAGTATATTCATATTAACTTAGAGTTACTTGAGGTCTTACGTATTGATTTATTGCATTAAACTTAAAGTTTGGTGGGTTTATCAAAAAGTTGTTAGTTTCTGTTATTATCATTATATCGACTCCCGCGCCATTATACTTTTCATACAATTGAGCAACCATTTGAGTTTGAAATATTTCAGACGTAGAGTATTTATTTAAAAATTTATCCAAAATAGACTTTACATCTTCAGCAAAAGAAGTTAATTCTTCGGTATCTTGTTCGTCTTCTGTTCTTTCTATTGTTGTTTGATGTTTACCGCTTTTTAATGCACTCTTTAAATCATCAAACGATATCTTAAAGAATACGTCTTTATCAATATCATTAGCTTTAAATACGAACTTTTTACCTGATGTTTTTTCTGATGACAAACTCTTTTGAGTTTTTTCGTAAATTACATAATCACGCAATTTATCTATAAAAGCATAAAAAGCATTCAACTTGTTTATAGTAACAGATGCTTCTGATCCAGCCATTAAAATATCATAAGCATCAGACATCTCTTTGATTTTTTCACCGTCTTTATATTCCTTCGATGTAAACAACTTCTTAAGACCAAATGTTACATATCTAAAAGAATTAATCGCATCCAAATCAATGTTGGTTCCAAATCTAATTGTATCTTTTGCCTTCTTAATCTTCTTTATTTCAAACTTTCTATCGCCGATTTGGATATCACCTTTATCTCCAGTTATCTTCTTGGCATCAGGCAATAATAAATAAAAAGCAAACTCCCCTTGACCAATTTGATTTTTTTCAAATACAACCAAACCGGGATTTTGTTTTAGAAATTCAAATGTAGAGTCAAGAGTTTGTGGGGTCTTTCTAAATTCACGAACATAATTAACCAAAAGTTCCAAATCCTGAGCAGATGGTTGTGTTTTAAAAAAGGTCAAATATCTCTTTTTAACATAATTAACTATTTCTTCTGTAGAAGATTCTGCTGCATCGCCTGTTTCTTCAAACAATTCGATTATCTTAGATTTATTGAATAACTGAAGATAGTTATTCTTTATCAAAAATGATTCAAAATGATATAAATCTTCTGCGTTTTTTATATCAAACTTTAAACCACCATCTTTTCTGTTTATAAAATACTCTTCAAGTATGTCATCAATTGTTAACATATAGTATAAATATAGAAATATTTATTGAAATTTTGAATTTCTTCTATATGTTTACGATAGTCATATCATTATAGTTGTTACCAATATAACATTTAACCGGGAATTTATTGTTTGACATTAACCTTTTTACTTCACAAAGAGTATCTTTTTTATCATCCTTGTGAACATCAAACAAAATACTATCATAAGTATACAATATCGCTTTAGTCTTCTTGTCTTTTAGATATTCATTTACAGAAGCAAGAGAGTATATTCCAAACTCAGTTTCACTTGCTTGTAGAATATAATTAAACAGTTTGTTTGGATTGGGATCGTATATATGATTCTTGGTTATTTGTCTCTTAAACACAGGTGTTTCAACATAACCATATTGATTAAAGAACTCCCATCTGTGGGTTATATATTCCTTCATTTTCTTATAATAAGGAATCTCCAGTAGTTCGTCTGGGATAGTTCCATACATACAATGAAAGGTTGCATTCTTTGATGTTTTAATCTCTTCCGGTGTCAATTCTTCTTTACCATAATAATACCGGCCCAAATATTCATAAGCATTAGATGGTAAATTATAATTAATCAACTGAGCAACAATGTGTGGATGATATGCACTATAATCAATCATAAACAACATACCATCGTCACCGTGTCTACTCACAAAAGATGACCTACATCCGTTTTCTTTGTTTAATGCACTATAGTTAACATTTCCAAATCTATTACTGGGTCTGCCTGTTGATGTATATAGATTATATTGAGTATATACATATCCATCTACTACTTTTGGGTTCTTATCTCTAAAACAAGATAAGAATTTTTCTTCATCAACTTTCAGTCCGTTAATTTCAAGAATCTTTAGATTCTCTGTGATTGTTCCGTTTAGTTCAGTAAAACTCTGGTCTAATCTTATGTTTCTTACTCTTTTTAGTGATTCTACACACATCTTTTCAAATTTCTCAATATGAAGAGTCAATGGTATTATATTGTTAACATCACTATAATTTGTATATTTTTGTTTATAAAAGTTATGCGTTACCGTGTCACATTCACTGTAATCATCGACCTTTCCGTCAGAGATAAAGAAGATAATGTTAATATCATACAAATTGTTGATTGATAATAGTTGAGAAAACTTCTTTTTATCAAAAACCCACTTTTTGCCAACAAGATTATTTAAATCGTCTATCAATTGTTGTTTATTTATTTTATATAAACAATCATTATGATTTACAGAGATTGTGTAGGTTAACTGTTTTTGTATGTTATATACACATAATAAACTAATCCTAGATACGCATGGATGGTATCGGTCATCTGTTTGGATGACATCGCATATCAAGTCACAGTTGTTGTTTTCTTGCAAAAACTGTTTGTATTGACTGTCCGACTTTATAACCATTCTACTACTATACTATATAAAAAGTATACTGTCAATTTAACTTGGTCTCCAAAATTCAAGAGGGTCACGTAAAATTTTTTCTAAACCAGGAAGGTATTGTTTATATCTGTTTATTTGTGCAATGTTATGATCATAAACACCGTCATAAATTTTTATTTTATTTTGAAATACGTTATATTTTTTGCCTGTCAGTTTCCATTCTATAGAAATTTTTGCATAAATGTTAGGAGATACATCAACATAATTTTCTTTTGATATTTCATAAATTGTTTTATCATTTATTTTTTTTACAAAATATCGATATATATATCCCGTATCATAATCATTTTGTTGAGGGGATGGTTTATTATAAACAGGATACGCTGTTTGTATTTCAGGATATCTTATATTTCTTTTATTGTCAGGATATTGTATCATACCAAGTTTTGAACCGTTGGGTTAATATTCACATCGCCAAAAGACTGTTCTCTAAATAAATTATATGACGGTCTAACTGATGCTTTAATTCTTGTTTCCCATCCGTTTTCATCTATTGTATGAGTAACGTCTCTTACTTGAAATACTACAACATTTTCAGTAAACGGAGGCGGAAGATTTTTTACTCTAAAAAATTCAAATACACGAATTCCGGCAATACCCATTAAAGAAATTTCTAATTCAACATTTCTTATAGGAGCACAATACACATTTGTATTGTTCTCTTTATCGTAATCATTTAATAAATAAACCAAAGCTTCTTTATCAGGAATAAACAAATCCGCAATGTTGTATTCGTTAAAATTTGCGACTTTAACACTATATGTGGTTACACCTCCCATGCCACCTCCACCAGCACCAACTACTCTTTCTTCCACTTTCCCCGAACTAGATTTGTATACTTGGACTCTCATCAAGAAACTAGCGTCTGGATTTGCTGGTTGGAAATTCATGTATTTTTTTATTACATTCAAAAATGTCAACATTTGATCGGAATTAGTTGTATTTCTAACATTACCGTCGATTGATTTTTTATCTTTTTCTTCGTCTTTGATTCTATCCACATATATCCCCTCATTTGAAAAATCAATCAAATTATTTGAAGATAATGATTTTTCTCCAAACGATCTATATAATATTTGATTTGCCATTCCATTTGTAAGAGATGTGGTAAAATTTATTTTTTTAACTATTGATCTGTTACTACCATAATCAAATGTAAAAATATCTCCAATATTAAAAGCGCTGGTTTTGTATTTAACATCTACGATTTGTAATCCACCTGTCTTTTTTACATTTGGATTTACAGAGTCTACGTTTACCAATTCTAAATTCCAAAAATCACATACGGATTCATTTAACTCTTTTAATAGAGCATCATACATGTCTTTCATATTAATCACATCGTCGTTTACGACAAGCGATTCAATTATAAAATTTAAATTAACATATACATTTTTTAACAATCCACGGCTATCAAATCCTGTATTTGTTCTTGTCTGTATTAGACTTCTTCCATATTTATTTAAAACAAAATCAAGGTCATTTCTATAAACAGTTTTTCCATATCCAATTAAAAGTTTTAATTGGATATCCGAGGGATGTGTTTTTAAACTTTTTCTTTCTTTTTCAATATTAAACAGATTTATTTTTTCATTTATTGCCGCCGACTTTAACATTGATTCTCCTTCAGACTGGCCTTTTTTCACAGTTTCTTGATCTTCTGCTCCAGTTATAAAATCATTAATTACCGATCCTATTTGTCCCAATCTTGTTGTGGCTGTATTTGTTCCAGCTTTATCGTCTCCTATAAATGTGGTGACTTCATCTTTGTATCTATTGTAAGACACTGATCCTCTTCCGTTAAATTTAGGAGCTTTTACATTTGGTATCAAAACATCTTTACTAGTTGATATTAAATTTTCGTGATATCCAACATTTGAATTGACGACATCGACTTCAAAAAAATCTTTTAGATATTCTTTCTGACTGTTTTTGTTTTTCAAAGAATTCATTATATCTACAAACAATTCCAAAGTTATATAAGTATCTAATGTAGAATTATCTTTTCCTTCTTGTTGTAACAATCCGCTTGGTTTTGATCTGCTAGGAAATTTATACACATAATTCGGAAGATTGTTTAATTTAGGTCCGTATTTATCTTTATACGGAGTTAAAAGAGCATACAATTTTATATTTTCATCATCTAAAGCACGATCAGGATTCGTAGTTTTCTCAGGATCTGGAGGAACAGGAAGTTCACCATTTTCAGAGAATGCGACCAATGTCTTTAACGTTTGTTGAAATGTTGTTTTAAATGATAGTGCAGGTGATTGTGTAGTATCATTTTGTGACCCAACATTAATTGATTTATCACCACGAACATTAAATCCACTGTATAACATTTGTCTAGATCTAATTTCCGTGAACCCTTTTATAACATTATCATCAAATCCGTATTCAAAATTTGTTATGTCACCAACCATGAAATCATAATTTCCATAAGACAAAGGCACTCTAGTATCGTAGTGTTCAAAATGATTTTTTACGATTCTTTTTAATTCATCTACACTATCATAATTTATTAAAGATGCAACATTAAAATTATTCCATCCCCACTCAACAAAGACAGTTACGAGCGGGGTTAGAAGATATGGTGTAATTGCATTAAGTTGGTCAATTGAATGACATACCCAATTTATTTTTGCGGTTATAAAAAAGTTTTTTTGAACATCTGCAGTAAAAGAAGTTATGCCGGGTTCTGGGACGTTTGTTCTAAATTGTGGATTTGTTACAAATTTTGGAAATCCTTTATTTGAATATCCATATATTTGTTGTTGTGGAGCAATACCGTATCTAGCTGCAAAAATATCGTCCGAATAAACATCTGGAGATTTTAATAATAGTCCCCACTGTGCGGGTGTATCTATTCTTTTGTTTAGTCCATTTGAAAAAACCTTGATCCAATGTCTTCTTGGCCCAGAGACATATGTCATTCCGTTATTTTCAGTAGGCGTTTGGTTAATACCAGATGATAAATTATCTATTCTGTTATTTAATTCAGACGTTACCCATTTTGAAAATGGACCTGCTTCCCATGGACGATCTGCTGACATAATTATGAATTTGCTAATCTAAAATTTTGTAATATTGTTGTTATGTTGGTAGGAATTCTAAGTTGTTTTGTTGTATCCAAACTAAGTTTTCCCTTTCCTAAATTGTTTGCAACAGCGATAACCCACCATAAACTAGTATCTTTATAATACTTAAATGCCAAAGAGTCAAGATAATCATTATCAGATACAGTTACATACATATCAGATTCTGATACAGGTATAGCAGGATATATTAACGTTCTATATACTAATTTACCATCCCATCTTTTTGTTTTGGTTGTATAGTCGTATCTATTCATAATTATGTAGAAGTAGTTAATGTAGCAGCGTCAATCCATCCAAAGTTTGCAGTGTCCACAACCTCCGGTTTATCTATTTCAAGTATATTGCAATCTATTGTTAAATCCACTTCCATAGGCATTTGAGCCACAGATGCGTTTGCTATCTGAACTGTCGTGTTTCCGTTTACAGTTGCATTTGTATTTCCTTGAATAGTCTGTGGACTGGTCCTTGGATATAATCCATTATAATAATTATATCCTGACGTTTCTTGTGGTAAGGTTTCCCAAGTTGCATTATCAGGAATCGACAAACTCATATTTGTTATAACAATTGGTTGATTTTTATATAAATCGCCAATCGTTAATTTTACCAACGGAGGAACTATGAACTCGTTGTTAAAATATTTTGCAGGCTTTGATAAATTTAACAAATAATTTACTCGTTTCCACATAGGCAATAATTGATATACCGATGTAGCAAGAACAGTGAATGTAAATCCAAGCGATCTTGTAAATCCTTTATAATTGTAAACTTTATCAGCATTTCCAACATATTGAAAATTATCCCAGTCGCTTGTATATCTTTCGTTTATCGATTTGACGGTTGCTCTGAATGGAATATATTTGTTATTCGCAATATCGTAAAACCAAAATCTTACCAAATCTCTATCTTTAAATAAACTATCGTCTTCGGTTGGAACAGACATGTTTATTGGATCTGTAAGTTTTGCTCCCAGTCTTTTTCCGTTCGAATGTTCTAAAAGTTGTTTTGATAATAATGTATTGCTAAATCTATTTAGATACGTAGAACTATTTACGTCATTGACAATATTATCAACTGATTTTGGTTGTCTATAATCATTTGGATGGGTTGTCTTTTGTTTTTTAAGAGTTTCCCAGTCGTTTGACCGTCCAAGTAATTGAGCGTTTAATAATTGGACAGATGGATTTTGTGGACTATCTAATTTGGTTGGATACGCACCTATTCCAGCAGTATTTGTTCCTTTTATATTATTGATGTAATTATCGTAATTAACCAAAATTTCTGATTGTTCTCTATCGGTTTGTATAAAATACCCAGCACCTGCTTCTCCCAAATCACCAAACGAAGATGGTTGATTTATAGGGTTTTTTACGACATCTGAATATCTTTTTGTCGTTGTCGCATCGTTAGTCTGTTGTGTTACAGTATTACTTTGATTTACTGTTCCTGTTCTATATTTGATAGAACCTTTTATTTTTACTGTATTAGCCCATTTTTGTTTTACACCATATTGTGTATTTCCATCAACATCCACCCATACAAATCTTGGAATTTCAGGTGAAGATCCGACAAAGAAACTTTTTATTCTCCCAAATAAAGTAGACTCATATGGTTTTTGTATAGTTCCATTCAACACCATCAAATCATAAGAATTTTCGTCGCCTTTAAATCTTGTTCCTGAGGGTTGTCCGACAGGTAATAGGGCTCCTAAAGCGGTCTCGGATCTTATATAATTTCCTACATCTAAAAGTTTTCCAATCAATCCTTTGTTTTTAGGAGACCAATAATCAGTAAAGTTTTTATATGCAGCAGATGCAGTTCTTCCTCTTGTAAGACCTTTTCCGCCATCTTGTCTATTTACAGGCAAGGCCCCAGGTAATCTTGAACTAAAAGGATTAATCGTATTTAAAAAATTAGCAGGTTGACCAGTTGCTGTTCCTGGCGGAGGAGTTGGATTAGAGTTACCAAATAATACAGTAGAGACTGCTTTTAATCCCAATGCTCCAAAAATACCACTTGCATTTAATTCTACGAATCTATTAGGTCTGGATATAAGTCCAAGTGTGCCTGGTCTAGCAGATGCTATAATAGGCATTAATGGATTATATATCTTGGTTTCATTAAAAGGTTGTAATCCTTGTAGTAAAAATTGAGTAATTGTAAATTTTGTTCCAGCGGACGTTCCTAAAAATTTTCTAATTCTTATTACGTCTTCTTCAGATGATACAAATGGAAGTGTTCTACTGTCAGTTTTCTTTCTGGTGTTTAAAGAAGAATTTCCTTTTAACCCACCAATTTGAACGTTCGATGGATTTACGGCAAAAAATGGTTGTTGAGATGTTGATCCTTTTCCTTCACCGTTTGTATAATAACTAAATTTTGTATAAAGTATGTTTGAATTTCTTTCAAACAAAGTAAGCATTTTTGGGGTTCTTACCTCATTAAATGAAGGAGGCAATGACAATCCATTTGATGTAATTTGAGGATTATTGGTAGAGATTAATCCACCTATGTTATTTTCGTTTGCCATATTTTATGCGAAATTGACTTGCTTTGACATAAGAGTGTTTGCACCAGCGGGCTGACTATTTGCGGTTATGTTTGCCACAGCGACTGCAAGCACTTTACCGTCAAGGTTTACTGCAAATTTTACTTGTTTCATTCCCTCAACAACTGCAGATTTAATAGTTTCTGCCAATACTGTAGATTCAGATTTCTTCTTTTCTTCTGATTCAGTATTAACGCCGGCGGTTATATTTGCCTTCAAATTACCTAAGTTTTCAAGAACCTTTAAATCTTTATCATTAAAATTTTGAAGTTCTCCTCTCAATTCTGACACTGCTTCTTTTACAGCAAGTGCCCCATCTTTTATTTTAGATAAATTTTCTACGTTTATATTTTCAATCAATTTTGAAAATGAATCTGAGAATGTTTTTATTGGATTTGCTATCGACTGTAATGCAAGTCCAAGTGTCCCTAATACCGCAGATAGTCCTATTATTGCTACACCCGCAAGTGCTAACGGGATAACAAGTTTAGGCAACAACAAACCGAGTATCGTGGCAAATCCTAAAAATATACTCAACCCACCGACCAAATTTAAGAAAAATTCCATATAACCCATACCTCCAATATCAGCAGGAAATTCTTTAAGAGCCTTTCCAACTATATATAAAGCGCCTGCAGTTGCAACGATTATTGCAGCTGCACCAAGAAGATTTTTCCACATTGCAACACCACTCGCAGCCGATCCAACCGTTCCAGCTGCACCTCCAGCGGCGCCAGTAGCCGACCAAAGTTTTCCTATTATTGGAATTTTACTAAAAAGCATAGTAAATAAATTTCCCCATTTTATTGTTAAAATTCCTACAGCGACAGTAGCGGCTACTGTTCCTGCTACCAGTTTACCCATGAGAGGAATTTCTCTAATGTAATTATTTATTGCGGTCAATCCTGATACCATTTTACCAATAGTTTGTAATACAGGCAAAAATATCTGACCTAACTGTAAAATTAATCCGTTAAACTCACTTTGAAGTTGTTTTTGAATTGCAAGATTATTTGTTTCTTTTAATCTGTCCAATGCTCTTTCTCCTTCAGTCTTTGACAATCCGTTCGATAAATTATTTAAACGTTGATACTCTGCAACTTGTGCTCTTGCTTCATCAGTTCCCATTTTTGATAATAATTGAACATCTTTTCTTATTTGTAAACTGTCTTGAAGTTTGTCAACTGATAATCCTGTTGCGGCCGCAATAGATTTTAATGTAAAATAATCAACTTTATTTAAATCAACCGTTTTCTCAACTGTGTCCAATACATTTTTTGTTGCTCCTAATATATCTCCTCTATATGCCAATACTCTAGCTTCATTAAAAGATATATTCTTTCCCATCATTACACTAGCTTCGATTTCGGCATTTATTGATTCTTGAAAATCCAACAATTTTTCAGCAACTGAAGCAACGTCACCAATAGATAATCCCAATCTTCTTGCTTCAACTGCGGCTTTTGTTAATTGAACCGTGGTTCCTCTGAATGTCAGTCTTACATTTTCAGCTAAAACCGACAAATCTTTCATCACTTCTGGGAACGGAACTCCTGCTGCCTGTGATAAAGATTGTGCATAATATATCAAAGATTCTTGAGTTGCTGCACTTGATTTTGACAATCCCATGAATGTTCTCAAAACCTTAGCAGATGTTTCACTAGCGATACCAAGACTGGTTTCTAATATTGAAAAATTTTCTACAAGTTGTTTGCTTGCAAATACAGAACTGCCAAATCCGTTTGATATTGCTATTATAGATTTTTGAACAGTTTCAGCCGTTACTCCTAAGTTTGCAAATCTAACATATACATCCGTTATGGTCGTTTTAAATCTATCTCCTTCTTTTCCAATCAATCCCAATGATTTTCTTACTTCAAAAGCAGCATCTTCAATAGATGTAAAAGCAGTTACAATTTTTGAAGCTATATAAAAAATTACTTCATGTTGTTGTTTTATTTCATTAAAAGAAGACTTAAGGCTAGATGCAAATCCGTTCTGTTTTTCTAATTCTGGCGATATATCTTTAATTTTTTTATTTATTCTTTCTAATTTTTCGACAATTTCATTTTGTTTATTGGAATTTTTTTGTAAATAATCGAGTTCGGCATCTGCCATTATCATCTTTACCTTCAATGTATCTATGGCTTCTTTTTTTGCAGCGGCATCTAAAGAAGTAGACCGTAATAATCTGCTTATTTGTGCAGTTGTAATTTGTTTTTGAAGATCCAATTCAGCTTCTTTAAATTCTAATGATAAACTATCAAGATATCCACTTTTCGATTTAAGTTCATTTATTTTACTCTGAATAACTTCGCTTAATTTTGCATATCCGTTATATCTATCCGCAATGGATGACATATTATTTATTTCTTTTACCGCGTCTTTGAATCCTTTTGTAAAACCAACATTTGAAGTTGTGAGTCCGTCAAATAACTTAAATGCATCAGATTGAATCTTTTTGAAAACTCTATCCAATTCGTTGGATAAATTTTCAATAGATTTTTTTACGTCAGATTCTGTTGTGGTTCCTACAGCCATATATTAATACATAATATAAATATATGGATAATTATCTTTTTGGTCTTATTTTAGAAGAAGATGAAGATGCTTTATCCATTTGTTCACTTTCTTTTTCTTTTGTTTTTATCAACAAATTCAAATAGAAAGTTCTTAAATGAACAGGAAGGTTATATGCGATATCTTGAGTGAATGCCCCTTCGCTATAATATGCCAAACTGAATATTTGTTCGTGTAATTGAACTTTATACGTCGGTGTTAGGCCAAAAAAAGGATACCGTAATCGGTATACCCATCCTTTCTTCATTAGCACAATGTTCACATACAAAATTAAAAGATGAATCTATATCAGGAGTTACTTCTTTCATATATGTTCTGAAAGATAAACTATCTCTTGATGTCAATTCATTTTCAACGAATTTCCTAATTTCTGCTTTATCAGTATTACCGTCAACTGATGTAATCATGAACTTTAATCTGGTGGTTAATTCAGAAGATCCGTTATTTTTAAACAATTTGGCCGCTGTTTTTAATTCAGCATCAATTTGTTTATCGTCAAAATGAGTTAATAGTTTAAATGTTACAGTTCTTTTACTGTAAGGCAAAACAAATTCAAATCTATTCTCTCCCTTTGTGTATTTTGAGTAATCTAATTCTTTGATTTTAATCTCATTCAAGTTTACAGTTTTTTCATTTTTTTCACCACATTTATTACATTTAATGTCAAGGGGACCGTAATTATCGCCATATGCAAGTCTTCTTGCAGCAATATATAAAGCATTCTTATCACACAACAGTAAATCGTTTATTTTTACATTTTTATTTACAATTAGAGCTTCAAGAAGAGTATCCAACACAACACCCTTTTTGATGAGGTTTTGATTCATCAAAATATCTTCTTCTTTGGCAGTCATCAATTTCATCTCAATATGACCTTCAGACAACGGTGTTTCATTTGAATAAAAGTATCCATTACTTGGCAAATCAATCAACTCAGTTGGATAAGTTGTTTCTTTTTTAGATTGAGATTGTGACGATCCAGCAGATTGTCTCGAAATTGGAACCATTAAATTTTCATCCATAACTTTATATTATATAACAATATATATTTAACCAACCAAATTTTAAATTATTTTATTTTAAAAACTAGTGTTTTTGGCAGCAATTACATTACCTGCGGCGTCTCTTTTTTCTGCTTCCGCATCTTCTACATTTTTTTTAGCAGCAGTTCTTTTATCTGGATCATTTGATTTTGTTGCATCTGATTGTTCTTTCTTTTTATCTGTCAAATTTTTATTCGCTGCATCCAACTGCGTTTTTCTGAGTCTCAATAAAGCCCGTTTTACGTCTTTTTCTGCAGTTTCCGCCGCATCTCCTTCTTGTAACTGTTTAAGAATTCGTCTAACAAACAATCTTACGTTCTCGTTATTCATATGTTAATAAATATCTATATAAACAAAAAACCCCACCTTTTTGTTGGTGGGGTAAATAAGGAATATGTTAATATTAGTATTGGAGAATACAATAATCAACGCTAAGGGTAACGCCGATTACAAGTGGTTCACCACTATCTGTCCAGTCGCCTTCGCCAAAATCGGCTTGGGTAATAAATGCACCCTTAAGTGTCCATTCTTCTACCTTATCACCCACAGGACCAAGAACGTTAATGGTTAAATCTTTCTTATAGAAGTCACTATAACCATCACGGCCGGTTACAGATTCGTGGCTCAAACGAACCCATTCCATTACTGCTTGAGCGCCGGAAGGAACGATTGGGTCATACAATTCCATCGTAATATCATCCCAAGTTGTCTTACCCTTGTAATAACGTTGGATGTTGATGTGGTCAAGAGTCTTCTTTTCACTCTTAACGGTTGGTCTCTTTACCTTTCTTACAAGAAATGAAGGTATACCGTCACAATATAAAATGAAACGATTCTTTGTTTTTGTCTCGAAATTCGTAAAAAATATTTCGTTGCTATTTAGTAGATCTGCCATTTTAGTGTCTCCTTTTATTGTTTAAATTTATACACGTTTATGTGTTTATAATAAATATTTGAAATAATAAATTTTTTTGACTTTTTGATGATTTTTTGTAATAATTATACAATGTTCGAATCAAAGGATATTTATGCCAAGAAAAAGAGATAATTCACGGTGGTTAAATGTAGAATGTAAAATTTGTAAAAAATCATTTGAATGTAGGGTTTCTCGTCAAAGGATATATTGTAGTAAAAAATGTTCAACAAATGATGTTGATGTTAACGCACTTCGTATGAACAAAACAAAACAAACGTGTTTGGAGAAATATGGCGGTCATCCAATGACTACAGTTGAAACCAAGGAAAACCTTAAAAAGTCTTTATTGGAAAAATATGGTGTAGAACATTATAGCAAACATGGTGATTATAACGAAAAGGTAAAGAAAACCAAGTTTGAGAGATATGGTGACGAGAAATACACAAATTTGAAAAAAATAAAATCAACATTGATTGAACGATATGGAGTTGACAATTCACAAAAAATTAAAAGTGTAAAAGAACAAACTTCAAATACGAAGAAAGAAAACCATTATGCTTTTTTGAAAAAACATTTTGAAGAATCAGATTTGGTGTGGTTATGTGAATACGATGAATATAAGGGTTATCATTTTTCTAATAGGTATAATTTTAACTGTAAAGTTTGTAATAAAACGTTTGAAAGCACGGTTTACAACTTAAATAATATTTTTTGTGATTATTGTCATCCGGATAAGGTTACTACCGTAGAAAATGAAATTTATAAATTTTTGATTGAAGTTCTTAAAAAAGAAGAAATTATCAAAAGAAATGACAGAACTGTTTTGAATGGTAAAGAACTGGATTTTTATGTTCCGTCAAAAAATTTTGCAATTGAAATCAACGGGCTTTATTGGCACAGCGAAAGTGCTGGCGGTATAAATAAACACTATCATCTTAATAAAACTAAAAGTTGTATGAATCATGGCATACATTTAATTCATATATTTGAAAATGAATGGATTAACAAAAAAGAAATCGTAAAGTCAATTATTAGAAATTTTATCAATTATTCATCTGATGTGGTTAAAATAAATGGAAGGGATTGTTTGGTTTCGGAAATAAAGGAATCAGTGAAGAATTCATTTTTAAATGACAATCATTTGCAAGGAGAAGATAAATCATCTGTGAAGATTGGTTTGTTTAATAAAGATGAACTTGTGAGTGTGATGACTTTTAGAAAAACCTCAAGATTTGACAATACAAGCGAATGGGAATTGGTGCGGTTCTGTAACAAAATAAATACTATAGTTAATGGTTCCGCTAGCAAACTGTTCAGTTACTTCATAAACAACTATAATCCCAATAATATAGTTACATATAGTGATAGAAGATACTTTAGTGGTAAGATATATGAAAAACTAGGGTTTAACTTTGTGGACTTTACACCTGTAAATTATTACTATATTATTAATAATTATAAAGACTTACGTCACAGAATGAGTTTTCAGAAACACAAATTAAGTAAATTATTGAAAATATATGACTCAACCTTAAGTGAATGGGAAAACATGAAAAACAACGGGTATGATAGAATATGGGACTGTGGCAATTCCAAATATTTTATATCATTTATTCGTTGAAATTTGTTTATCATAGGTGGAGGTTATAGCATTTCTGAGTTTTTCTAAATGACCTCTACTTCTCAATATTTTAAATACTAAGTTTTCCGTGCTTAATTCTCCACCTCTATCCAAACCAGCTTGACGCATATCATATACATCTTTGAGTGTAGTTTTTAATAGTTCTAGATTGGATTCTTTAATAGCACTGTTTATCTTATACACCGCATCGGTGTATTTGTTTTGTATAAGATTTTTATCTACACTAAAGTTTTCGTATTTTGGTTTGGATACCCAATTACCAGTCAATAGTGAATATACACCACTTGACCTGTTTTGTTTGGTTACATCTTGTATAAATACTTCTACGTTATATCCGTTTATATGAATGTCATGGTCTTTGTTCCATGCCGATTTTAATTGGTTCACGTATTTTTCTACCAATTCTGGCTTTTCCCCGACATTCTTAAAGTTGATAACAAGATGAAGGTCAAAATCGCTATAATTAGACCAGTTATAATTAGCTAAACTCCCAACAAATAAAATATCAATTATTGGTGCGGTTAATTCTGTATCTTTATAAAAGTCATTTGCGACTTGAATTAATTTATCCTTAACTTCTTTGTTAAGAACCAATCCATTCCAAATATCTGGATTTAGTTGTGTGTTGTATATTCTATACTTCATATATTGGACCAACTATATCCGCGTGTTTCTTTTATTACACCTACTGCAGTTTCTATATCTTTTTTAGCTTGGTCAGCATTTCTGTATACTATACCTTCTCCGCCAGCGGCAATAAATTGTTCTACATTCTTATATAAATCATCTAATAAAATTGTAGAACTTGTTGCCCATCTAGCTTTATCTGTTCCTGAAACCGCAAAGTTTATTTTTGTTTCTGTGAGGTATTTTTTAATCCACATCGTTTTCCCAAGTTCTATATCATGAATAATTTTCGATGCGGTTTGTGGGAAATTCACACGAATCTGTTCCGCACTGGTGCTTGTTAAAACTTCAATTTTAACTTTTGGGTTATTTTTTAATTGGCCAAGATAGTCTCTTAAAATATGAAAATCAGACATTGGTTGCATTTCACTCCAAAAAGGGACACCTTCAGCAAAAATGGTTGACCACATCGCTTTTGTTCCTTTTTTCTTCTCAAAAACACCAGGAGTTTCGTTGGTGAGTTGTTCGAATTGTAATTCAAAGTCAGCTAAAACACCATCCATATCAAGATACAATGTGATAATTTCTTCTTGTTCCAATAAATTGGCATCATGGATTTCTTTTAATAATGATTCTAATTTAATCATACATATAATAAATAGTAGGAATTTATTTATCTTGACAAAGAATTATAATAACCATAATATAAGAGCGCAATAAGCGCTTAGTTTAATAGTAGTTAATATTCTTCAGTTATGGTTGTTGCGGTTATATATTATAAATTGCGATTGCTTTTATAAATAAAAAAACCGCAACATATAAAGAATGCTGCGGTTAGTGTAATTATAAAATACGATTATTTTTTGGCAGGAATAAAAGTTCCGTCAGCAAGCGATAGGTTTCCATCGCCATATGATTCGGCAATTTTATTCACCCAATTTTGTTCATCTTTTTGGATGTCTGCATATTCTTCACGAGCCTTAGCTTCCGCATCAGCGAGTTGTTTGATTTTTTCATCAAGCGCAACACGTTCCAAATAAAACTGTCCAAAGAGATAAATTTTTTCTTGATACTTAGATTGAATTTGTTTCAATCCGTCAAGTTCTTCTTGTTTTAGTTTAATTGGTTCTGACATAATTATAGAGCTGGTGGGGTGTAGTCAGCTGGAGTAATTGTTGATTGTCCGCCATCTTGTGGTGGAGCTGAAGGTTGAAGCCTATTTCTCAATTCTTGATTGAGAATACGAATATTGGCTTGGGACTGTTCTGTCTTAGCCAACTCATCATAAACCAATGCTTTAATCTCTGTAATACTAAGTCTTGATAACTGATTTTCCATATATTAAAATATCCTTTCTAGGTTATAACACTAATATATATTATTGAATTTAAAAAATTAATTATTTTATTATGAAAATTTTGTTTTGTTTACCCGGCAGAGAATTCAGCGGACAGTTCTTGCAATGTTGGACCAATTTATTGGGATATTGTTATAACCAAGGACATAGTGTAATTTACTCACAAAAATACAGTTGCAATATCTATTATGCAAGGAACATGTGTTTGGGTGGAAATATTTTAGCTGGTAAAAATCAAAAACCGTATAGTGGGAGATTAGATTATGACTACATGATGTGGATAGATAGTGATATAGCATTCTCACCACAACAATTTCAAACACTATTAGACCACAAACAAGATATAGTTAGCGGATTGTATTTAATGGATGGTGGAACCGCATACGCCACTGTTAAAGATTGGGACGAAGAACATTTCCAACAAAATGGAAGTTTCCACTTTATGACACCTGATGATTTAGAACCACACAAAAAACAAAACAAATTATTTCCCGTAGTATACACCGGATTTGGTTTTATACTGATTAAAAAAGGAGTATTTGAAAGTATGGAATACCCGTGGTTTAGACCCGAATTTGTAAATATAAGAGGGTCAACAGACTTCACAATGGAAGATGTAGCTTGGTGTAGAGAAGTAAACAGACTTGGTTATAAAGTAATGATAGACCCAAATATAGTTGTGGGTCACGAAAAAATCAAAACTTATATTTAAACAGGCTTGGTTGGGTATACAACTGAATGTATATTGTTTGCATATGTTTGGGGCAAATCCCTCAAAGATTGCCTATATGTTCTCCATTCATTCTTTTTTGAATCTGTATATGTTTCCCATCTATCAATCATTACATATACGTCACTTTGGTTCAGAAGTTCGTTTCTTATATTCCTAACCTCTATAAATTTTTCATCATCTATTTCTGATTTTGTTTTTTGCACAACTTGCACGGTATAAACTTTTCCGTCTTCTTTTAATGTTGGTGGTATATCAATTAATTTTTCAACATTTAAACACGGAATCCTTTCAACTACCTCATATGTTTCGAACGCATCCATTATCTCTTTGGTTAACCCCTCCGACGGAAACGAAACGTTGGGATAAAAACTTCTTATATCGTCAATAAAGAAAACATTGTTTATTAATTTTGCTACTCTATAATTCATAATATTAAACTGTTATTTTGACCCATTTTTATATGCAATTCTTTGAGAACTCCTATCTCCTGAATTCATCATTATTTTATCGATATTGGGATTTGATGCGGATGGAGTCGTCGTGCTGAATCCGCTGCCAAAGGTAATATAAAAATTACTATCAATATATATTGTTCCCTGACTTACATTATTAAACAAAATATTATTTTGTAACGTTTGTGACACATAGTTATCATCAACAAACGCGTTTTGTATACTAGTCCAACCAGTAGGTGGCCAAGGAGATGCAACCCCATCGCCTCCTTCTAATGCTTGTCTAGGAACAACGGCTCCAGTAACATACGAATTTGATGAATTAACAGTATAACTTGTCGCGGTTGAATTTGGACTAAAAACAAAGGATGTTGTCGCCGCGGGATTATACGCCGCTAATAGAGTTCCTGTTGCAGTATAAAAACCACGAACAGATTGTGTAATTGGATTATACCAATTTCCAAAATTAATTTCAATAACATTATTTGAAAATAAATAACATTCATATATACAATTACTTGTACCAGGTGGCGGATTGCCGACATAAGTGTGATACCCTTCAAATCTAATTGCGGTATAACTAACAGCTTTTGTTTTTGCTGCTCTTAATGGATATTTTGCATTTGATAACATAACTTTATTTATTATACGTAGTTTAATCCTCCGGTGAATCCGTACCAAGCTGACCCGTTATAAACAAATGAGAATATATCCCATCTGTTTGTCGTGGTTGTAGCGGTTGGTGCAGACCCAGCCCATTTAACATTTGCCTCATTCAGACCGTTGGTTTGAAAAGTCCATGCAATTGTAGCAGCTCCGGCTCCAGGCGCACTAATCAAAGTAAATGAATTTACTTTAGCAGTATTTACGTTGGTAATGTTAAATTTACTAATTGTTCCGGTAAATGATAAATTAAATACAGTAGCAGTACTTAAATCTATTGAAACTGTTGTATTTGTAGTAACCGCAGCAAATGTTTCTCTAACCGCAACAGATTCTATACTACCTGTAATTATTGTTGTACCTGTAAATGTTTTATTGCCTCCAATAGTTTGATTATTTGAAGTTCTAACAACCGTGCTATCAACCGTTATTGTTCCTGTTGTAGCAATTGGTCCACCAGAAAGACCATCGCCAGTAGCTACACTAGTTACAGTTCCATTTCCTGTTCCGGCTCCAATTTCAGCCAAAGTCCATGAAACATTTCCGCTACCATTAACAGATTTAGCCGTAGATCCAATTGTTATCGTTCTAGAAGAACCCCAATTAGCAGTAGTTATGTCCGCAGAACCATTAAATGATGTTCCGTTAATGTTTCTAGCTGTTGTTAAAGTAGCTGCACTTGTTGCATATGAAGCACTCGTTGCACTAGAAGCATTACCACTTAATGTAGCAGTAACAGTTCCAAATGTCACATTGTCACTTGTTCTAACATTTTGGTTCATGTTAGCCGCAAATGCGTAATTTACACTATCCAATATACGAACCCATTGAGACCAACCTTGACAACAATCTCTTATAGATCTTGCAAATATAGCAGGACCGGACAAAGAAATCCAATCCATACTGATTTCCCAACCTTTATTACCATCTGCTACTTGTAGTGTATAATCAAATGTGGTTGGTCTATTAGTTCCTGTGCTATATCCACTATAATGACTCAACCCACTGGTTTTAAATAATGAAACTCTACTCCCAGAGTAAGGTTCATAATTCAAATTGCTACCTAAACTTGTAACATATCCAGCGTATGTTGCAGATGTTGCAGAAGTAGCAGATCCCGCACTTCCACCAATACTCAATCCCGCAGCAGTTCCTGTTAAACCTGTCCCAGCACCAGTAAAACTACTACCACTAATTAAACCATTTACATGAAATAATGCTTGTGGGAACGTTGTGCCAATACCAACGTTTCCGTTTCTAATTAACAATCTAGTTGCAACTGCACGTGCATCATCCGCAACATCTATACCAAATTGAGTTGCTTGATAATTAGCACCAACTTCGGTCCATAATCTAGCTTTATAATAACTTTGATTTCCGTTATACCAAGAAATAGCTTGTCTTCCAGTAGCAGAAGAATTATCTTCGTATAAATATACTGCGTCTCTTGTATATGTATCTGCTACAGTAGTTTGAATTAACAATGCATTATTTAATCCATTATTTAAATAAGTTTGACCAGAAACTTGTAATCTATATACAGGATTTGTGGTGCCAATACCAACATTTCCGCCTAAAAATAGAGCGGATGGAATAGATGTAGAACTTGTTACATATAATTTAGCAGTAGGATTATTAGTTCCAATTCCCACCCTATTATTTATTATGACAAAATCGTTTTGGTTATATTGACCACCCACTATTCTATCATCAGCGAATACTTCAAATACTGGTAAACCTGCTGCATTGTTTACACTTAATAAACTGTCACTTAAATCATCAACAACATTAAACAATACACCATTGGTTCCACTTACTGTTATCGGGCTAAGAGAACCATCAGATCTTATTCTTAATTTTTCAGTCAAAACACCAGCAGTAGCGGTTGAAAATGCTAAATATGCATTTTGATTTGCAGCAGTAGCACTATAACCAGTTTCACTTAATGCAGCGATTCTTGCTCCTCTAGCAGATGTGCCAACCGTACTAGAGCTTCCACCATAACCTAAATCAAACTGTATGGATGTTCCACGATTTGCGAAATCCGTTCCTTGAGTATTAATTAAAGTTAACTGCGGAGTGGCTGCTCCTGTTGAAAGAACGTTTCGTTGTATTGTGAATGCACCAGTCGTTCCGGAATATGTAAAAAACCGGCCATCAGAACCATAAGCATGTAATAAACTAGTTGGACTTGTTGTTCCAATACCTACTAACCCAGTTCCACTAATACGCATTCTTTCAATATTGTCGGTAGCAAATGTCATTGCATATGCGCCTGCTACAGTTGCGATGTCAAATTGTTGGGCATATGTAGCAAGATATCCATTTGCTTGCATTTTCATAGTCCAATTGACATCGTTGTTACCAACTCTAAAATATTGACCAGACAATGCCATTGTTGCTGTTCCGCCTGAATCTACAGATAAATCTGCTTTACCACTATTATTGTCCGTTCCCTTTACAGTAACAGTGCCGTCGCCATACATTATAAAATTGTTACCAAAGTGACTTCTATATGCCAGTGTTACAATTGGATTGCCGGTAGCATCTTCGTCAAGCCATGACCAACCGGTGACATATTGATTGTTATAGTTACTGCTATATAAACTTTCTACATAAAGTTTTGACCAATAAACACCTGAAGTAAGAACAATTGCAACAAATCCGTTTTCGGCTGACAATCTTATAGTAGGCGCCCAACCACCACTTGATTTGGCAGTAGCACTATAAAATGTATCATTATACCAATGCCAACAAACACTAATGTCAACTGCATGTTGACTTCCATAAGAAAATCCCTTGATATTTACAGTAAAATCGGCCGCTGGAGAAACTGATGGTATAGTTGTTACTATCTTAATATACGTTGGTATAACCCCGGTATTTATATCTAAACCAATAAACGATAATTTACCACCTACACCTGCCGATACTGACCCATTAGCAATCAATCTTCCAGCAATATTATCTATATAATTTGACCCTCTATAATATTGTTGCGCAACATAAACTTTCATGTCACGGAAAAATATTCTATTTCTATATAGATCCACCATGACTCTTACCCACTCATGGTTACTTTGATTATTTACTGTTGTTTCCGCTATCGTGTTCCATTTTCCATCTTTATAAACATAATGAGATGCTCCTGTTGATTTTAAAACAGTCTTAAACCTCCACCAGTTATCTCTAGTATCAAAACTAATACTTGATCCACTGCTAACACAATTTGTATATGCTAATATAGAGTTATTTTGTTGATAAATAAGGTCTGCCGGTGTCTGACAATGCGTTGGTGCACCACTATCGCCACCAACAAATCCATGCATTACATATACCCCTCCGCCAATAGTGTCTTGGGCATAAGCTTCATATTCAAAAGTTAATCCTTCAACTCTACGGAATCTTCTTCTGCTCTGAATACCCTTACCCCAACCGTTTGTCGTAGTATCGATATACCAAGAACCATCGTTATAACTATTAACGGTTGGACCAGTAATTGCTCCTGAAGTTTCCCAATCGTTTACCGCTTTATCGGCTCCTCTAAATGTATATTCATTTAACCCTTCGATAAATTGAGTTCTTACTATACCAGCAACATCCAAAGATCCGGTTGGCGCAGTAGAACCGATACCAACATTTCCGGATTCTCCGATTGTCAATCTTGCATCTGCCAAAGTAGCATTTCCATTTCCCACTTGTGGACCATTTAAAATATGAATTTTTCCTTGTGCATTACTAGATAACAAATCTGTTCTTTGGAATACTATAGCAGATTTTCTATAACTATTATTATTTTCTCTATACCCAAAATGTATACCTGTCCAATCTCCAACACTCAATGTTCTAGCACCAACTGTTATGAAGTTATTTGCATCAGAAAGAACATCTAATATTCTTTGCGGATTTGTCAATCCTATACCGATATTGCCGCTTACATCAATTATTGCGCTGTTGCCTATACTATTTGTGCCTGTAAATTTTGGAATATAATTTGAAGTTCCAGATAAAGCATCGCTGTTTATAATTGTTTTCCAAGAACTCCAAGTAGCACCGGCATCCGCACTATATCTTGTAAACATTTTTTCGCTGACATAATTGTCATATGCAATTTGAGATAGTATGTCACTGGTAAATAAACTATTTTGATATGTATTAACAGTAACCCATCCAGCAGTTGAATTTGGAGATCCTGTTAAATTATAACCCATCGTTGAAACAACGCCTCTCAAAGAATTTAAATTGCCTTGAACATTACTTATTGCACCAGAATATCTTATACCACCTATAACATCTAATTTATAAGCAGGATTTGTAGTTCCAATGCCAACGTCTCCTGCCGAAGTCATAGTAAATTTTTGAGTCAAAGCAGTCCCCGCAACACCGTCGTTACTTGTCCATATTTGAAACGCTCTGTCTTGTCCCAAAATGCCTGGGTCATCGGAAGATAAAACTATTGCGGTTGCAGATGTCACACCACTCCACACAGTTCTTTGAATTGGTATATTTCCTGCAGTTAATGATCCTGATATATTTATACCAATTACTTTAGCAGCATAACCAACTCCACTGCCAGTATTATATGAATTTAATACATACAAATCGCTGACATTATTTGCTGCTATTCCTCCGCCTAAATTTAATATTGGTATATTTGCTACAGTATTTTGAACATGCAAACTTCCTGTTAGAGTTGAAGTGCCGACCCCAACTCTACTACCGGTAACAACGAGGGTATTAGCATTGAATGTCCCCATCACAACCCTATCATCGCTGAATACTTCAAGGATAGGCAGACCTGTGACATCATTAACGCTCATTAATGATCCATTCAACGTATCGTCAACACTAAACAATGAACCACTTGTGCCTTCAACTCTAAACACTACGGAACCAGCAGCAAGTGAACCACTACTATTTACATGTAATTTTGCATTTGGAACAGTGGTTCCTATACCAACATTACCTGTAGAATATTGAATCAACATTCTTGTAACGCTGTTTGTATAATCTCTAAAGTGAAGTTCACCATCAGCATTATCATTATGAGCAGCATTGCAGGTATCAATTATCCATCTATTACCATCACCAAAATATATACCTTCATTTGCACCACCTTCTATATAAACACCTGTTCCAATGTTTATAGTTTCAAAATAATTGCTTCCAGCTCCACCATTTGAAAAAAACGAAGGAGCTTTTATTTGACCTGATGCGGAGATATCTCCCATTACATGTAATTTAGCAGCAGGAGAAATTGTTCCTATACCAATATTTCCTCCGGCTCCTATGGTAAATATTTCTGTAGAGTCCCACGGATTCGCATTTGTTCCATAATGGAAACCAAATCTATTGCCTGTGTTAGAACCAGCCGCACCAGTATTTGCCCAAGTAACTATACCAAATTTATGAATTAATGCTCCTGTAGTTGCATGATATCTACCCATTCCAATAACATTAGAAACTGTGCTATTATCATCTTGCGACAATAAATCCATGTTTCCGTCTTGTCCTGAAATTACCAATTTTGAATCGCCAGCAATTGCTCCGCCTGCAGGATTCACACTTACGTTAGTTAAATGTAATCTAGTTAAAGGAGACGTAGTTCCAATACCTAAATTTCCACCGGTTGTGAAGTAAAATTTACTTGTAGCTGTCTCTGAACCTAAAGTAGTTGCAGCACTTGTTAAAATATTTAAATTTCCAGAATCGTTTCTGATATGAATTGCATATGAAGAACTTGGACTTGCACCGTCAGGTCTATATAATCTAATTCTAGGATTATTGCTGCCATCGGTATCCACTATAAACGCTTCTGATCCTAACCAACTTGAATCTGGTCTTACATCCAATTTACCAACTGGATTTGTGGTCGCAATACCAACGTTTCCTGCAAAATAATTATTTGCCGATCCGGCTGCATAAAAATTGTATTTGTTACTTGCAGAATTTATGGCAGAATAAACGCCATAATTATTTGTAGACCCTCCTAAATCTTCAATATATATGCCATATTGATTTGTCAAAGTTTGAGCACTTTGATTTTGACTTCTTACATACAAACCGGTTCTATCAGTTGCTTTGCCTAAAACCCCTCCCTGAGCAGTTACATATCCGGCATCTGCAACGAAATGCATAATACTGCTTGCAGTGGCTTGATTTCTTATTTCTACTCTGCTAGCATAATCCCAAATTTGAGAGACCGACCCAGAATCAATTTGTGTTGTTGCAAAGAAATTTCCAACGGTATAACCTGTTATTAAAGAAGTGCCACGTTTATTGAAATATGCATTAATGTTAACTTTAGTAGTCGTTGATTGATTGTCCGTAGAAGTATCATAGTATTCCAACGATGCATTATTAAAATTTACACTATTGTTATATGTTACGCCTTTTAATAGATTAATTGATCCTGATGTATAGATGTCTAATTTAGATGCCGGTGTTGTACTTCCTATGCCGACATTACCATTATGCAAAATGGTCATTTTTGTTTGAACACCCAACGCATCGCTTGTTCTAGTGCCAAATATTAAATTAGCTCTATTACCTTGCGCAGTTTCATTAAATGCGCCACGTATAGATGCGAGTTCTTCTGTAGTAGAGTTATAGAAAGACAGTTGAGGACCATTACTAGCCGTATAACTAGTAACCATGCTAAGTCTTAGAACTTCTCCAAAAGTTCCATGCACATGCAAAAGTTTTGATGGATTTGTGGTTCCTATACCAAGATTGCCACCCTGCAAAAGTGTAACAAGTCTCGTATCGGCACTATTTGAAAATGAAAACGCTTCGTTGGTATCTCTCATTCCAACTAACCATTTGTCTATACCGTTATACTTTAATCTCAAACCTTGGTCTCTGGCTCCTGTGCTATCAAGTGAAAGCAACGCAGCATCAGTTGAAATTACATTTAATATACCATAGCCAGATGTATGTGCTCCTCTTACATCCAATCTTGAAAGCGCACTTGTGGTTCCTATGCCAACATAACCGTCGAAGAATCCATTGTTACTATGAAAAAAACCAGACGGAGCAGTACGTAAATTTAAAAGCTCTCCGATAAAAGCTGATGATCCTGATACGTCTGCACCAGCTGCATTTTTAATAGCAAAAACTGCATTACCGCCTGGATTTACTGGTCCAGTATATCCAGCAACTGTTCTTGAATTGGTTCTGACACTGTATGTCATTCCGCCACGAACATAAACTACTACCCCAAACCAACTCTGTGTAGGTCTCCATATACCCAAAATTGATCTCTCTGTATTATCATAAAAACTATGAAATACTCTATAAAATGCAGGTTGATCTGACCACCCTCCACCTCTTACCTCGCCATACATACTATGATTGTTATATGGATCTCCTCCTGGTAAGGAAGGCATTTCAATTGAAAAAGTATGGTGCCATGTGTTATTATCTGGCGAATTATCAATTACTATAGGATAAAAACTTGCAGTAGATTGAGCAGAAAGGTTAACCGTATATACACGCATGCCATACGAAATGTATCCTCCTTCGCTAATTGTTCCTGCTGCTGAAATATTTCCGTTTACAGATAATTTTGCAGAACCACCTCTAATATTAGCTGCGGTATATCCTATACCAACTTTTAATGCAGGACCTGCTGTAGTATCGCCCACGATAAAAAGTCCGTCTGTAGGCAACGACGTTGCGAGATTGCCATTATATCCTGTCGCTAAAACAATTTGACCACGGGTATTTCTGTGCCAAATTCTTAATTCTGCATCATTATTATCATATACTCTTATACCACTGCCCCAAGTTGGTTGGTCATTTCCAAATAATAAATTGGCATTATATGCTGATCCTGATTCTGCAATTCTTACACCAGATGCACCCTGAACGTCTAATATAACGCCAGGATTAGAGGT
>Ga0222712_10000923_pt1 | contig 37639 bp, 52 predicted proteins | sample C33_657DmetaG_FD_165043 | JGI IMG/M metagenome (GOLD analysis project Ga0222712, IMG submission 165043) | Estuarine water microbial communities from San Francisco Bay, California, United States - C33_657D | ecosystem: Environmental > Aquatic > Marine > Unclassified | place: USA: California... | reverse complement strand
TACCGACGGGTGTTAGTACTAGCAGATAACGACGATAAGAAAGATGGATCTAACCCCGGCATGGAGTTAGCAGAGAAGGTGCTACAAGAAGTAGAACATGCAGAGCTAATCACACTACCACCGGGTAGTGATGTGAACTCTGTTGTAATGGAAGAAGGACTAGACGGACTACGGAAGAGGTTAGGAATAAATGAGTGAGTATGAGCGACATGGAGTTAATGAAGAGTTTAATCGAATCATCCGGAATCCAAGTGCTAGAGATAAAGCAAACGCCTTTGGACCTATGGATAAAGGTGCAGTTACCAAAGACCCGATGATGGATAAGTTCATCGCCGATTCTTGGGACATCATTGATGAGCTTGGCAACCTGTTGATCTCTAAGCAAAGAGACTACGGCCCGGGCAATATCAACAACGCATACGGTGGCCCGATCAATGGACTGATGGTTCGTATGGGTGACAAGTGGGAACGCTTGAAGAATCTACTGGCATCAGGTCACAACCCTGAACACGAATCCATTGAGGATTCATTCAAGGATCTAGCTAACTATTGCATCATTGCCATGATGGTACAGCGTGGGAAGTGGCCGGAGAATAAGCAATGAAGAAGAAGCTTATTATTTTTTTGATTCCAACTCTTGTAATTACAGCCATGTACTTTGTGACACAGTTCGTAATGGATGCGATCATTGAGATAGAAGATGACCAATGGGGAGAAGATGTCTAGTCGCGTTGAGGAACATGTACAAGATCTTGTACGGGCTAGTGCTTACGCTATCCACCGTAGGTTCTCAAACTATGTGGAGTATGAGGACTTAGTTCAAGAGCTACAGATCTATGTACTGCAACGGCCTAAGTTGGCAGATGACCTTGAGAAGTCATACACAGTCAGCAAGGATGAGACTAAGTGGGTTGCACGAAAGCTCATGGCCAGATTCCGTAGACATATAGAGAAGATATCCCGTAGGGAGAAGGCCGCCAAGTTAGGCTACAACATGGGAGATGAGTTCTTCTATGACACTAACCTGATTGCAACCCTTCTACCCGTAGCCTTGCAGTTTGAAACTCAAGGTGCAGTACTGGTTAATCAGATTGATGACGGCACACCACGCAAGCCACCGGTTCCAAGTGAGGGTGGCAATGTGTTAGGTATGGTCATTGATGTTAGGTCAGCCTATGAGCTACTCAAAGATGACGATCAGTTGCTACTAGAGCAACGCTATGGTGCTAACCCATTGATCTTATCTGACATAGCTATTGCTTGGAATGTATCCGATTCAACAGTCGATCGCTGGATTCAGTCAGCCCTGCGAAAGATCATTGACAACCTTGGAGGGCCAAGCCCATGGGCTTAAAGATCACACTCGAAAGATACGAGGTGGTGATGGCAGTTAATACTGCGGTCGAACGCTATGTATCTACCATGAAGAATCAACAGATGCGTGGCCTTGGTGACTTAGATCCTTGGCAACGGATCCTGCTAGATGTAGATGGTTGCGGTGCAGAGATTGCAGTAGCTAAGAATCTTGGCGTGTACTGGGGTGGTGCCTTCGGTCAAGGTGGAGTGGACATTGAACCCAACATAGATGTGAAGTTTACAAAGCATGAGAAGGGTCGCTTACTGGTAAGGCCGGGTGCTGATCCACAAACTAAGTTCGTACTGGTACGAGGTGGCATGCCTACCTACGAAATCATGGGCTGGATGTGGGGTGCAGATGCAATGCAACCTGAGTTCTTAGACAAGCCTGATTGGAAACGACCTGAGATCTACTGTGTACCTGAAGAGAAGCTACGCAAATACAGAGGAAGCTATAACAACTAATGGCAAGTTACGACTACAAATGTAGCAAGTGTGGGATTGAAGTAACCGTTGAAAGATCAATGACTGCTGAGGAATCCATTCCTCGATGCGACTGCGGTGAGATGATGGCACGAGTGTGGTCTGCCAACCCTGTGATCTTTAATGGTGGTGGGTTTTACTCTACTGATAACAAATAACAATAGCCCCCAAGTCCGAAGACTCGAGGGCTATTGACCGAGTGGAGGATCAGATCCACTAAGATTATTCTAGCATGCCGCTTTAGGCATTACTTACCATAATGTTCTTTAAGAAACTTACCACAGTATGGCCATGGCTTAGAGCCACGATCAACATAGATGTGAAGAGCTACCCAGAATTGCTCCATCATGGATGCCGCTTTCGGCGGTACTGTCATTGATCCACCATGTGCTACCCATGTTCGAGGGTATTCAATTTGGAATAGCCCTTGGAACTGACCACGCTTGCCGCTTACGGCATTAAGGCGACCCGAGGATTCACACTTAGCAACTTTCTGCCAAGCTAAAGGAAGATCTTCAAGAGTAGGATCATGAGATACGGGTACCTCGATCCTCTCGGTAACGGTGATCGGTGGAATGATAGCCGGAGAGATATCCCCCGGGGCCAGCACTAGGCCGGCCCCGAGAGATACAATAGCGATGATGATATTTGGTTTCATGTTATCCCCTCGTTAATATCGATAAGATCCAAGCGAGTACCGGGATCATGACTAGTAATGGTTGACCTTCACTCATGCCCAAGGGTAGCGTGAAGAATGTCAATATGAACAGGGCTACGGTAGGCATTCTATCTCCTCATGCTCGCACTCGGGGATCGGTTGACCGTTAGGAATAGGCTCAGCGTAATCTATTAGATGCTCGCATCGATAGGTGTACGGGTAGCAAGTAACGCATGTATAAGATCCGCATCCATATGTCATGCCGGTACCCCAATCTCATAGATAAGCTTGGATCCAATGGTGTTAATAGCCTTACCCTTGGCCCGTAAAGCTACGATAACCCCTTGCGGATCTAAGGCCCGGAGATCGTGGATATCCCCATCGATTACGGGTAGGCCATGCAAGGTATTAGGTACCGGAGATCCCTTAGCTACGGGTAAAACCATGGCGACATTACCCCCGGAAGATACTCGGTCCTTAATCTGATCGATCGAATGGCCGGCGGCGGAAAAGGTTAGACGGTATCCCGGCATAGGCTCGGGATCTCGATCCCATCGCTTGGTGTAATCGTAGATCACGCCACCACCGGAGATCGCTCGATCGATAAGCCATGGCGATACCTTCTCCCATGCTAGATCGGAGGCGACATTCAATCGGAGGCCCCATCGATCCCATGTCCGAGCAAATCGATCTACATCATGAGCTAATAGGATAGCTGCTGCCTCGGGTTGATCCATCAATAGCTTAACCCTTGCGGATCTAGCTCGGATCACACTATCGAATGCCCCTCGGCCATGCGTTAACACGCATAAGGCTTGGCAATGTTTAAAAAATTGACATGTCGTAGCCGGGCCCATGGTGGCCGGCGTTAAGGTTAACCCGGCGATCGCGTTAAACCCGGGGACATCGAGCCCTAATTTCTCGGTACTAGATGGCCGGATTAAGTAGCTTGGTACCCCGAGCCCGTATTCTTTAAAGCTATCAGCGGCGGCCGATCTAGCGAATGCGATATCGGTGGCCGATATCTTTCCCGGATCCTTAAGCGGATCCCTCTCTCGTGTCTGAATTAATGATCCCATAATCTGATCCTCTCATGGGGGTAAATAGGTGAGCCGATCCCACCATGGCAAGGCCCGGAGGATCTAGCCCCGGGCCCCACCATCATGCTATCGGCTAAGCTGCCTCGCAATCGTGGCCATAACCAATTTCATCCGGTGATAATTCTTTATCACACTCGCGGCAGATCGGTACTACCTTGCCGGATAGATAAGCGTTAAGCGGCATCATTCTTTATCCTCCAATACTCGGCCGGCGAATGAGCTATCGGTAACCTTGATCGGATCATCGATCAGCTTAGACCAATCCCAATACCGGGGATCTCCATCATATGTATCGATCTCAATCGTAATTCTCCATCGATCTCTCATTCTTCAATCTCCCAAGGCTCGAGATCTATCCATGGCCCTAGATGGTGAGCCTCGGCGATCGCATTAGCCGGGGCGGTTATCTGGTTACGCCACTTAATACCATCCGGTAGCTCGATCAATCTTTCCCAATCTCTCTCGATGCATGCCTCGATCGCTCGAATGCAAGGCGTTACCATCGATAGGGGTACCGGTGGATAGTGGTTATTGCGTAGATGGATACCGATCGCATCGCGTAGCGGCATGGTATCGGCTAGATCGGTGGCAAAATTAAGGCCCATGTTACTTAACCCCCTTAAGTAGATCCTTAAGCTCGGCCTTAATCGCTCGAGCTTGATCCCCTCGCCATGTTGACATGTTGCTTAAGGCGTAGCGGATCACACTCTCGGCGGTATCGGCGAAATATTGATCGGTTACTCGGTTTAAAAATTCCATCGCTTGGACATAATCTCGAGCATATATAGAGGCGTTAGATCGGTACCAATCTGATCGCATAATATCCCGGGCGATCAAGCTAATTGATCGCGGCCCGGTATCTGATACCCCTATGATCTCGAGCTTGCCGCTATCGAGTAATGATCGGGCGATATCTCCCACCCCGTTAGCCTCGGCGATAGTCTCGAATTGATCGCGTGTTATTGTCATGTTCTGATCCTTATCGGTTAAGTATTGCGGCGGTTACGGTAACCACCCGGCAAGGCCCCGAGCTATCTCGAGGCCCCACCGGGCCGGCGGCCCTAATTCTCCCGGGTAATCGGTGGGATGGTTTCCCGATCGGTGATCCACCACTCGAGCCCCTCGAGGCGGCGAGCTAGATCCCCGTTAGGGATCTGCTCGGCCGGGTAATAGATCACCAAGGCGAGGCGTAGGCTACCCCTAGACTCGCTCACAGCTGCGGCCCCATGCACTCGAGCAAGGTACCGAAACAATAGCCCGAGCCCGTCCACCATATGCGGCCCGATAGATAAAGGATCGCGGCGGCGATAGCTATCCCGGCGATTAGGTAGGCCCACCGGCGACGATATACCGGCGAGCTTAAGATCCTACGGGCGGCCCTCATGCGGCGGCCTCGGTATCGAATGCGGCGAGCTTATCCTCGAGTAATGCCTCGGCTATCTCGTAATAATCGACACGATAGAGAGATCCAATATCGGAGGCCATGTCTGCCAATGCGGCCGGCCAATCTCCCCCAAATTCTCCCTCGTAACCCTTGCGAGTAAATAGAGACTCGATCCATTCATCGAGGCGAGCCCCGGCCCTAGCGATCCCGGCCCGGCGGCGATCGGTTACGGTTTCACCCTCGAGAGATCCGCGATCGAATGCGGCCTCCATTAGCTCGATCGCTTGATCGTTAAGCCCCTCATCGTTACCAATATGTAAAGCGGCGGCCCATGTCTCGCGGTTATGCCACCCGTTAAATTCTTCTTTATTCTCGCTCATAATCTGATCCTTATCTAATAAGCGGCCGAGCTAGATCCCGGCTCACTAGCTAACTATCCTCCGAATTTCTGCAATGTCAACTATTGAAACCGGGGAATTTCTACCGGGTAAATATGGCCCGGATCCATGGCCTACCGGATCCCATGACCCCGGCAGATCCTCGAGCTATCCCACCGGATCCCTTGCCCCTCGATAGCTATCCCATTCCATGGCCTAGCTCATGCCCTCCCGATCTCATGCCATGCCCCCGATCATCCCCCGAGATCTAGCCCGTATTACTAGGCGATTACTTAACGGCCGATCTTTAAAAGCTACCTAGTACCGGCCGGCATGCATGGCCGCGAGCCCGGTACAAAACGGACATTAAGCACCGCCGATAATAACCATTATGTAAAGTAAGCCCTGCAACACACCCCCCTGCAAATTGACCCGGGTGCTATAAATGCCGCAGGGGACCCCTTATATGTACCCACTTAAAAATTTTTGATAGGATTTAGCTCCGCGACATGCCGTCTGACCTGCACTTTTACTATATACAGTAGATGTGTCACAGATCACAGGGCAAAAAGCGGGATAAGCACCCCATTTCCCGGCTTATCTATAGTAGGAGGATATATTCCGACAAGGAATATAGACGACTACAGCCCGGCTCTTAGGGAGCCGGAGCGACCCCATGGGAGCGAAGGCGATCCTAGAGCCTAGTTTTTGCCCAGTAGTCTGTTCTAAATCGAACCGCATAACCCAATGAAAAAATCTTTCGCTTTCACGCGGCGAAGCCGCGAGAGGAAACAATGAGCAAAAGAGAAGAGACAGCCAAGATCAAGTCGAAGGTCATACGCCTTCTGACTGAGGGCTGTACGGTCGAAGATGCCATGATGCAGGTCGGTCGTAGCTACAAGCTGTTTGACTACTACCGTTCTACGGACAAAGAGTTCAAAGAGACCGTAGACAAGGTTAGAGCTGCCCGTACTTCAAAGGGGAGAATACAGAGTGCGGAGTCACTCACCCTACCTTTCAAGGAGTTCCGTAAGGAATACCTAGAGGCTGAAACCTTCCCTCACCAGCAGAACATCATTGATCTGCTAGAGGGTAACGAGCCACAATGGATGCACCCATCCATGACCTTTGAGCAAGGCCGTCAACAGTATGTACTGGTCAATGTTCCTCCCGAGCATGCCAAGTCAATGACCACCTCGATTGACTACCCGGTGTATCGAATCTGTATGGATCCAAATGTCCGTATCATGATCGTCTCCAAGTCTCAATCTAAAGCAACAGAATTTATCTACGCCATTAAGCAGCGACTAACCCACCCGGGCTGGCAGAAGCTCCAGCTCGCTTACGCGGCTGGTTCAGGCTTCAAGTCCAAGTCTGCTACTTGGCAAGCAACCACGGTTTATCTAGGTGACGAACTCCGTGACTCAGATCAGAAAGATCCGACTATCCAAGCCATCGGTATTGGTGGTCAGGTTTACGGTGCCCGTGCCGACTTAATCATTCTCGACGACTGCGTTACCATGTCAAATGCTCATGAGTACGAGAAGCATATTCGTTGGATTCAACAGGAAGTCCTGACCCGTCTGGGGCCTACAGGCAAGCTTTTGGTTCTAGGTACTCGAGTTGATTCAATCGATCTGTACCGTGAACTGCGTAACGGTGAACGCTACCCAACCGGTAAGTCACCATGGACATATCTTTCGATGCCAGCAGTCTTAGAGTTCGCTGAGGACAAAAAAGACTGGAAGACATTATGGCCTAAGTCTGATCGCCCTTGGCAGGGCTCAGATGAAGAACCAGATGAGAACGGTCTCTACCCTCGTTGGGATGGCGAGAACCTCTCAATGCGTAGAGCAGCTCTGGATCCTAAAACTTGGTCGATGGTTTACCAGCAAGCGGACACCGACGAAGATTCAGTATTCTCACAAGAGTGCGTTCGAGGATCTATCGATCGCATGCGTATGGTCGGGCCATTGATCCCCGGCAATCCGGGTCATCCCGAAACAACAGAAGGTCTCACTATCGTTGCCGGACTCGATCCAGCAATCGTTGGTGACACGGCAGCGGTAGTAATGGCTATTGACCGTCGTCGCAAGAAAAGATATATCTTGGATGCGGCAACTATTACTCGCCCATCGCCACAAGCAATCCGTGATCTCATCACTACAATGACCGAAAAATACAACCCGTCCGAATGGATCGTGGAGCGTAATGCATTTCAGGGCTACCTGACACAGGATGAGAATCTACGGCAATGGATGGCAAACCGTGGTGTGCTTCTTAGGGAACACACAACAACACGAAACAAGTGGGATGTCGGTTTCGGTGTAGCAGCTATGGCTGCTTTATTCGGAACGATTGAATCTAATGGCAAGCATCATAGAGATAACTTGCTACATCTTCCATCAGATAGAACCGAGGGTATTCGGTTACTGATTGACCAGTTAATCACTTGGTCTCCGGAAACAAAGAACAAGACCGACTTAGTAATGGCAATGTGGTTCTGTGAAATCAGAGCTAGAGAGATTTGCCAATTTGGTGAGTACGGTGGAAAGTTCGTAAAGAACGAATTCTTAACACGAGCAGATGCTGCGAAACGACAAGTCATCAACCTTGATGAATGGGCCGCAGATCGTCGTATCTCATAAGGAGTAACATGCTTTCAACACTAGAAATTACGGCAAAGGTAGAGCGGCTTAAGGCTGCTTCCGTTGACCGTGACCGCAAGATGGCAGATGTACTTGCCGTCCGTCAAGGTCGCTTGGAAGATGTCTTCTTTGGTCAGTTCTCTGATGAGTATCCGAAGCCACTCATCGCTAACATGATCGATATTGCAGCTCGTGATCTATCAGAGGTAACAGCACCACTACCTGCTATCAACTGCTCATCTAGCAACATGACAAAGGATTCAGACCGTCGTAAGGCTGAACTTCGTACCCGTATTGCTAATCACTACATGGCATTATCCGATATGCAGCTACAGATGTACCAAGCTGCAGATCATTACTACACATACGGCTTTGCAGCAGCTATCGTTGAGTACGATTTTGATACTAATAACCCTCGTACACGAGTACTTTCACCCTTCGGTTGCTACTACGAGAAGGACCGTTTCGGTTCTTTAGTATCAATTTCATCAGTATCTACTATCGATACAGATACTTTGAAGGCTCAGTACCCAGAGTATTCAGCACAGATCGACCGTAAGTATCGTCAGAAGGCTACTGTTTCAGTAGTTCGTTACCACGATAAAGACCAAGATACGATCTATGTACCTGAATTAGACAACGCAGTACTATCAAATACACCTAACTTGGTGGGTAAGATCCTTGCAGAAGTTGCAGAACGCCCTACAGTTGATGGTCAAGTTCGTGGTCAGTTCGATGATGTCATCCCAGTACAGATGGCTAAGGCACGATTTGCACTTCTACAGCTAGAAGCAGCTAAGAAGTCAGTCAATGCACCGATTGCTATCCCACCTGATGTACAAGAATTTACACTTGGACCAGATGCATTGCTTCGTTCTAACACACCAGAGCGTATCCGTCGAGTTCCTATTGAACTTCCGGGTGGAGTATTTGCAGAAACACAGAACTTAGAGCGTGAGCTTCGTATGGGATCTCGTTATCCTGAAGGCCGTACAGGTCAGATCGATGCATCTATCGTTACAGGTCGTGGTGTTCAGGCACTTATGGGTGGCTTTGACTCACAGATTAAAGCAGCACAATCAGTATTTGCTCGCTTCTTTATTAACCTTATTGGTATCTCATTCTGCATGGATGAGAAAGTCTTTGGAAATATCAAGAAGAAGATTCGTGGTTCCGATGATGGAACACCATACGAGCTTACATACACACCATCTACAGCAATCAATGGTGATTACACAGTAGATGTTCAGTACGGACTTATGGCAGGGCTTGATCCTAACCGTGCAGCAATCTTTGGATTGCAGCTTCGTGGAGATAAGTTGATCTCTCGTGACTTCCTACGCCGTAACTTGCCATTTAATATCAATGTCACACAAGAAGAGCAGAAGGTAGATACAGAAGAGTTGCGAGATGCTCTTCGTGTAGCCGTCTCACAGTTTGCTACTACGATCCCGATGATCGCATCACAAGGTGGAGATCCATCAGATGCAGTTGCTAAGTTAGCAATGATCCTCGAAGGTCGTCAGAAGGGTGAATCATTGGAGGCTGTAGTCGCTAAAGCGTTCACGCCTCCGGTACAACCTGCAGCGACTGAGATGGCCCCCGGTGCTTCGCAATCTCCCGAGATGGGGATTCCGGGAGCGGCCCCGGCTGCAGGTTCTATTTCCCCACAGGGCCAACCCGGTGGTGGACAGCCAGCAATGGCACAACTAATGGCAGCACTTGGTGCTGCTTAATCACTAAGGAGAACAATATGTTCGGAGTAAAAAAGGGTGCTGTAGCTAAGGCTCCAGTTCTTGGCCCAATCATGGGAAAGATGTCAGCATCAGGTAAGGCAGCAATGCAGAAGATCGGTGGGCCGGGTAAGCCAGCTTCAGCCGGTGGTAAGAAGGCTAAGTAATTAGAGAGGACGGGCTATGTGCAAAGAATGTTTTGAAGATTCAGAAGATCGCTTTGCACTAGCTCGTCCTGCTAAAAAGATTGATTTTATTTATTCAGCAGTAGTTTTATTTTTGAACATAGCAAATACATTTGCAAATTTTTTAGAATCAATAGCGTGGTTAATCCACGGACACCGAGTAAACGAAGCGAAGAAAGTTTACTTGCGAGATGAACTAATTAGAGATATTGAGAAGATGGAGAAGAACAATGGCTGATGGCATTAAGGTCTCAGGACCCGGCGTTTACTCCACACCAGATGGATACACAGGTCGCCAAGCTGCGATGCAGATTCCAGCAGACCAGTATGGTGCTGGAAAAGAAATGTACGAGAATCAAACAGCAGCACCACTAGCAGCCACCGAAGGTGGCACAGTATCTATGGGAACCATGGGTGCAGGTGCTACTCCAAGCCGTACAGATTTCAATAAACCAAACCCTAACCGTGAAACACCTATCGAAGATGGTGCAGACTGGGGTGCTGGTCGTGATTCATCTATCCTACCTATTCCACCACAGGCACAAGATGAGACTGCAAAGTTAGTTCTTTCTTTAGCAGCTCTTTATCCAGATCCTGATTTGACCCGTCTTGCACAAAGACTTAAAGCAGAAGGTCGTGCTTAGTGGCAGAGTCTCCATTTGCAGTTCCGAAGCAAGGAACTCCAGAGTACGATGCTTGGCGTAAAGCACAAGAGTCGCAATACTTAAACCCACAGTTTGCTAAGCAGGTATCTACACTTGCTAAGACATATCCAGCAGCAGGAGCAGGTACTGTATTAGCGTTGGCTAAATCAAACGCTGCACCTTATGGGCCTACTGCTAACGCAGCTGCAACATTAGATGCTGAGTCTTATCTAGATCAGCAACGCAACGCTGCTATTCAGGCTGCTGCAAAAATTAAAGAAGCAGGAAAGACAAAGAAGGATTCACCTGCTGACTTCTTAGCACCGCTTACTCGTACTGCTTTCATGGCACTATCAACTCCGTTTGAGTTGCTTGAAGCATCCTTTCGTAATATTGCCGCTGGTCGTGTACCAACCGTTTTCAATACATATGATGAAACACAATCAGGTCAGGCATTAAAGTCACTCCTTACAACAGGTAAGGTAGATCTAGGTTCAGGCTTCCTTGGTGTAGACCTTAACTCTGCAGTTGGCAAAGCCATGCTTAAGTCTCAAATTGCTGGTGGGCCAAAGATGAAGGGCAATGTCCCATGGACATATGCATCTGCATTAACACAGAAGCTTTACGATAACCCAGAAACTAAAGCAGCTCGTACATTCCAAGCTGTATCTGGATTCATTCTTAACCTTGCTGCTGACCCATTGACTTATGTACCCGGTGTTGGTCTTATCAAGATTAGTAAAGAGGGTGCAGCACTTCGTATCGGTCCAAAGGCAGCAGCTCGTGCAGCAGAAGCAAAGGCTGCACCACTTAAGGCAGTTCGTCGTGAGTACGAAGATGTAGCTGCAGACATTAACAAGTGGAGAGCAGAACAGCGTATTGCATCTGGCAATGCAGCAATGCTTGAAGGCGATATAGCAAAGCATGCATTAGATGTAGAAGAGATGATGCCAGAAATCGAAAGACTCTCTGATGTTGTCTACAATGCAAAGGCATCTGCAGATTTAGTTGAAGCAGAGTTCGGTGAACTCTATCAACGCCGTAATGTTTATCTCACAGAACTAAAGCGTGGAGACCAAGAGTCTGCTCGTCTTGTTGGTGAGAAGCGAGCCGAAGAACAGTTCATGCAGTATCGCTTGGAGTTGAACAACTCTCAACGAGCAGCAGAAGTTCAAGGTGTACTTGACTCAACATCTTTCGACAACATCGTTGCCGATGCAGACAAACTTCGCAAGCAAGAAGCACTAGCACCGGGATTGATTCACACAACTGCAGAGGCTGCCCTTAAGAAGGGTGATCGTCCTGCAACACTTGGTGTTCGTGGTGGAGAAGAACTTGTTGTTCGTGTAGCTGCAAAGCAGAAGCCACAGTTAGTTAAGTGGACTGCACTTGTTAAGGCTGGAGATTCACCACAGGCTACTCGTCTTGGTAATGAACTTGGCTCTAAGTTTATTGATGAAGCAACTGCAGCTGGTGCATCAGATGATGTCATCCAGCGTGTAATCGATCAGATCGATGTACCCGGTGCAACTCATGCAGAGATCGTTAAGGCGGCACAAGAGGCTGGCTTGATTGATAACTTGTATGCAGCATACGAGAAGCTTGGATTCCAAGGCTTTGAGAACATTGGCGGAACTCGTGGTGCCGTAGGCACAGTAGGTTACGCATACTTCCCTCGTGCAGTAGATCCATTCCCTGCTCGTGTATCTGAGTTTGCTAAGCGTGGAGAAGCAGCGATTGCATCTCCTGATATTCGTGACTTAGGTGTTCAGCCTTTGACTACACCTGAAGCAATTATGCAGCAGGTACAGAACCTTAGCCAAGGTGCAGTAGCACCTAAGCTAACTGCTCGTGAACGCATTGCACAGATTGATAAGCAGATCGAAGAAGCTGGCAAGCTAAAGAACGCAGCTCAGGCTGAATACGATCGTGTTAATGCTGTATACGAATCTAACCTACAGTTTGTTAAGGATCATGCTAAGACTCAGGCAGAAGCTAAGGCTATGCTCGAGACAGCAAAGGGTCGTCAGCAAGTAGCAACAGAAGCACTCTTTGGTTTAACAACCATCGATGGCAAGCAGATCATCAACTTCCAAGCTGCATCAGATGCGATGTTTGGAAAGCTTGGCCAGAATGTTGCTAAGTTTATTGCTAACCACTATGACGATAACCAGTACTACGATCTATGGCGAGCAATGAATGGAGACATCTCCATCAATACTGCTCGTCTACTAGCAGCAGCTAAGACCGAAAAAGAAGTTGTCGGTATCCTTGCTGGTGAAGTAGGACTTGAATTATCTCGTGGTACAAAGCTGACATTTGCTGCAGAAGCAGGTCGTGCAATCTCACATAATCCTGGAGTATACCAGCCTCGTGAGCTTGGCATCATGTGGGGAACTATGAATAAGTTCTACACATCTAAGGCTGCAGAAGCAACTGTTAAAGCTTTCCGTGATAACAAGGTTCTTTCACAGTTTACTCGCTTTGCTCCTGAGAAGGATCTGCTACATCTTGACGATGTAGACAAGCTAACAAAGCAGCTGCACGATAACATCCCATTCCTCGGTGGATCTGAGAAGCTTCGTGCAACAATGACTAAGCGTATGATGGATTCAACAACCACATCAGAACGCTTCAATGTTTTTATCGACACCATCCAAGGTATCGTCAAAGAGCAGTTACCAAACCTCAATGAGGAACAGGCTCGACTACTTCAGGATGCTGCTCGTGTATTTAAGCGTGAACAAGATATGCATCGCAACTTCTTGGCTCAAGCTCTTCGTGACGGACAAACTACTGCGGAAATGGTTCTCGATGGAAAGAAGATTACTTTCTCAAGTTTGGATCCGTTCCTTGATTCTCAACTTACAAATTTTGTCAAGTGGCCGGACACTAACGCAATGCGGCAACTTACCGGAACCACTCGAAACATATTATCGAAATCAGAAACTGCTCAGCAGTTCAGAGCTTTCACAACAGAAGCACTAGACTCTTTCTTCAAGCAGACAGTTCTCGTTGGTCGTATTTCATACATCCAGCGAAACATTCTCGATATGCAGATTCGTTCGTTCCTTGCAGGATCGACGACATTGTTCTCACACCCATTGCAGTTTATTGCGATGATGATGGCTAACCCTGAAGGGTCTGCAGCTCGTCAGTACTTAACTAAGTTCTCACGAGTAGACAACAACATCTTTAATACATCATTCCGTGACTTAGTTAAGGAAACTGACTCAGCAGGATTCAAGGGTGCAGCCCTTGCAGATGCTGACAAATATGCCTTGATGATGGCTCGTTCAATGGGTAAGGGTGTTGGTGCAGGATCTCGTACAGGTCTACTACCTACAGGTATGCGTTTCGTCGAATCTACTGAACGCCAGTTCAACCGTGCATGGGGATCTGCAATCTTGCAGTACCGTGAATCACAGGTAGCTCGTTTGGCTGCAGGTGGATTGGACGGTGGCGTAATGGCTAACGGTAAGTTCAAGCCATGGTTCCCTGAAGCAAAAGAATTTATTGCAATGAAGGAAGCACAGGGCATGACCCTTGCTGACAACTACACAGACATCGTTACAGACTTTATGTTTGAGACTAAGAAGGGTAATGCCCTTCGTGAACAGATTGCTAAGGTCAACGAAGTCGATCGTGCAATCATGCTCTCAGATGATATTGATCTTGCTAAGCAAGCCGTTCGTTTCTATCTAGATACTGCTAAGCAGGGTATCGATGAAGTAAGCGTTGGTCGCAAAGAGATTCTTGACTTTATTGCTGGTCGTCCAATGGTAGATACCAAGGGTGTTCGTCAGTCATTTGATCCAGCAGGTAAGACATCTAAGGATGTCTGGCTTGGTCGTATTCTTAACGAGTACCGTGCAACAGAAGATGTTAGCCGTGTTATCGGTCAGCTTCGTTTGCCAGCAGAAGACTTTGCACAAGCACCACTACTCAAGGGAACTTGGGATAAGGCAGCATCTGCGTTCTTCCGTTTCTCTGGATCAGTTGAAAAGCGTATGTCTTTGGGTCCTGAGTACCGTCAGCAGTACTGGAAGAAGATCGCAGAGAACATCAACCTTATGAACAAGGCAGATGCTGAGAAGGCTCTTGCTCAGGCTGAGAAGGAACTTCGTGGACTTACATTCTTTGGTAAGCCAGCATCGTTCCCTAACCCTGCGTTAGTTCGTATGCGTGAGGGAATCAAGACTCTTGATGATCGAGGATTCGATCTAGCAAAGATGGATGAACTTGCACAAGGATTAGCAGCTGATGAAGTAGGCAAGCTCTACTACGATGCAATGCGACAGAAGCAGTATGCAGCAGCTTTCCGTTTGGTAGCACCGTTTATCTCAGCATGGTCTAACACACTTGGCACTTGGTCTAAGTTGATTACAAAGGATGTGGCTAACACATTCCGTCTACAGGGTAAGGCTCGTGTTTACAAGGCATCTAATGCTTACGAGTTCCTAACACATCCTGAGACTGGCGTAATCTACGAGTGGACTAACGCTAACTGGGATGACCCAAGCCAAGGCTTTATCTACAAGGATCCAACCTACGGTGATCCTCGCATGATTATTCCGTTGGCCGGAGACATCCTCGGTGGCATGCTATCGATTACATCTGGCACCAAGGTTCCGGGCATGCCTACATCGATCTCTATTCCTTCGATGAACATGGCCTTCTCTAACGAGATCCTTCCGGGTGTAGGACCTGCTATTCAGCTTTCTTTGGGTAAGGTCATTCAGAACCAGAATGGTTGGATCGCAGATCAACTGCGTGACATTATTTACCCATTCGGGGCCCCTGAGACCAAGACTGGAATCGTTGAGACATTCACACCAGCATGGGCCCAGAGACTGCTCTATGGCCTTGGAATCGACTCCTATGAGGGTAAGAATCTATCTACCCTTCGTCCATTGATGACCTACCTTGCTACCACAGGTAAGTACGGTGAGTTCCCATTGGACAACACAGCAACTGAGAAGTTGCTTGATGATGCATCAAAGCTCAACCGAGTCCTTGCTTTGTGGCGTGGTATCACAGCTAACATTGCTCCGGGTTCTATTGCACCTCAGATCCTTGCTAAGGATAAGACAGGCGAGCTACATGTTCAGTCTTTGATGGTCAATGACTTCCTGACTATCCGTGCTAACAACCCAGACAACTATGCATTAGCAGTTGCCAAGTGGGCAGATAAGTACGGTGACTCAGCACTCTTTGCATTGGTATCTGGATCCCGTGGTGGTATCCAACCTACTGATGATGCTTGGAAGTTCTACACAAATAACCGTGAAGAAGCGACTAAGTATGCAAATGCGTTTGCCCTCTTCTTCCCCGGTGGACAATACTCAACAGAGTTTGCTAAGTGGCAGGAACAATCAGGTAAGCGTTTCAAGTTGACTCCAGCAGAAATGCAAATGGAAGCAGCTCGTTATGTATACACAGCTCGTAAGGCTAAGTTGCAATCTGACGAAGCAATCGCCATTCGTGATGGCGAAGATCCAAAGCTTGCTCATGAAGTTTACATGACTCGTAAGGCTGCATTGGATGATGACTTCGGTGGTCAGCCTGACTTCCGTTCTGCCGGTGTACCTCGTGAGACTTTGGTCAAGGAACTTGAACAAGCAGTCAACGATAAGAAGTATGCAGCAACTGAAGCTGGTAAGGGTCTTGCTGAGTTCTTGCAGTATCGCAAGGCGGCAATGGATTCTGCAGCAGCTGCAGGTTTCAAGACACTAACTGCTAAGTCAGTAGCCAATGTAGCTGAATGGTTAGACACAGAGGCTTACAGAATCATTGCTCAATATCCAGAGTTCAGCGTTATGTACTGGCGTGTATTCGCCACCGAGACAGGGAATAACTAATGGAAATTATTGCACCAGTAGCCGGGGCTTCGTCCTCGTCTCAGGTTAAGTATCCACTTAAGAACACAGAGGTATACCGTCCGGGTCAAACAACAGTAGATGCTAACGGTAAAAAGATAACAACTACTGGTCAGGTATTTAATGCTCTATACAACGGTACATATGCAGAAGCAATCGAAATCAAGAACACTAAGTTGCGTACACCTAACGACCAGAACTACCTCAAGACTCTTATGTATCAAGCAGGTCTGTATGGAAACAAGCAAGAGTTCCAGACCGCTTTCTGGAGTACTGCAGACACAGCAGCATTTGCTGACTTACTAAAGGAAGCAAACTCTGCTGGAGGTTATTCTTGGGAAGAGATGACTCAGGTATATCAGCAAGGTGGTATGGCAGGTCAGGACAAAACTCAGGTCCAGAAGTCTTTCAACATTTCAGATCCAAAGACTGCTAACGCAATCATTGACACAGCAGGTCGAGCATTACTTGGCCGTGATATGTCAGCAGCTGAGAAGGCTCGTCTTCGTGGTGCATTAACCGCAGCAGAAGAAGCAAACCCATCTATCTCAACTACAACACAACAGGGCAGCTCATACACCACTCGTACAACCGGTGGATTAGATATGGCTGGCAAGGGTGAGGTTATTCAGGAAAGCATCATGAAGGATGAAGAACTTCTTCCAGAAGCTATTAACAATCAACTCAACGGCTATGGCGACATCATCGCTAGATTGGCGGCTGGTCAATAATGGCTGAAGGCACTCTTGATATTAACAAGCTTCTTGCTGATGCAAAGAAGCAAGCAGCAGTTAACAAGGCTCAGCGTGAAGCAGCTAAGTTAGCAGCAGATAGAGCTAAGGCAACTAACGCTGTTGAACAGCGTGTAAAGACAATGGCTAAGTCTGCATCTGATCGTGCAGAAATGATTGAGACAACCATTCAGGATGATCTTGTACAGATCAAAATGATTAACCGTGCAATCATTGACCAAGGCGGAAAAGTTAACTCTGCTCAGGAACGCGATCTAAAGTTTTATGTAACTCGTTACAACGCATCTATCGCAGAGCAGCAGAAGCTTCTTAAGCAATCTACAGATCTTTCCGCTGGAAAGTACGATGTAGACGAGCAAGGAAAGATTAAGCCAAAGGGTACTACTCCTGCAGCAGGAACAGCACCACAGTCTCCCGGACCGGGAATGACACCTATGAGTGTTACAAGTGCTACAACTTCTGCAGCTGCAGCAGCCACAGCAGATGCTGCTAAAGCAGCAGCCGCTGCTGGAGGAACAGTTGCTGGTGCTACACCTCCAGTAACTCCTAAGCCAAATGCTGGTGGTACTGGTGGTAAGACAGCTGCACAGATTGCTGCAGATAAAGCAGCAGCTGCCAAGAAAGCAGAAGCAGAGAAGACCGGAGCTGGCAAGCTAACTGCAGAGCAGGAAGCAAAGCTTGGTACCTATGGATCTAAGTTTCTTATTGAATACTTTAAGACCGCTGAAAACGGCAAGTATAAGACTATCTATGACAAGCTTGTTACCTTTGCTAAGCAAAATGCATCAGGTGCAAATGTAGAGGCATACCTTCGTGATACCACTTGGTACAAGGATGTCAACGAAAGAACATATGCCGTCATTGGTGCATCTGCATTAGCCAACGGTATTACATTGGATACTGCAACTCGTGACTCTTTCCGTGACCAGATCCTTGGTAAGGTAAAGACAGCAGACGAGATTGCATATGACATTCGTCTTAAGGCTATCGGTGAGTATCAGCTTCAGACTACAAAGCCTGAAGTAGCAAAGCAAATGATGGCTGGCAAAGACTTTGCCACAGCAGCAGCTGACTACATCAATGCATACACCACTAACCTTGAGATGGCAGCATCTCAGTTCAGCCTTGCTGACAAGAACTTCCAAGCATTATTCAAGTCATCAACATCTCTTGGTGACTTTGATAAAAAGGTAAAGCGTACAGATCAGTACCTATCCCTTCCAAAGGTACAACAGGCTATCAATCAAAACACCATCATGGTGAAGCAGAAGTACCGTCAGTATGGATTGAACCTTACTGCCGAAGCTGCATCTAACCTTGGTAAGAACGCCTACCTTGGAGATACAACAACCGAGCAAATTGACGAGAACCTTCGTCAGGAAGCAATCAAATTGTTCCCTGCGTTCAAAGACCGCATCCTTAATGGAGAGTCTCCACTATCCATCGCAAGCCCATACATCGGTGCAGTAAGCCGCATCCTAGAGGTTCCAGAAGGTTCCCTCGATCTAGAGGACCCAACGATCCGTAAGGCAATGATGGGTATGACAACAACAGCTGGAGATAAGACGACTTCAACAGTTAAGCCACTATGGGAGTTCGAACAAGAACTCTACAAGGATAGCCGTTGGCAGTACACATCAAATGCACGACAGAAACTAGATGGCATCACGCTTGATGTCATGAGCAGATTCGGAGTAATCGGTTAATGAGAGATCCAGATGTTTTTTTAGTAGACGGTGGAAGCTATATTCCCGAAGACTCTGCGGCTACCAATGCTGTACTTAACGCTAATACTGTAGTTGAACCAGTAGTTGATACACGAGCTGCACTCAGTAAACTGACCGGAGGTCAGACACTAACCTCAGCAGAACGAGTCGCTTTAGGTTTACCGCCTACCGGTGGACTTGGTGGATCTAGAACAGACTCAGCAGCGACAGCTGCAACTAACGCTAGTACTACAGCTACTACTGCTACAACAACTGCAACAACTGCAACCACTACTGCTACTACAGCTACTACCGCTGCAACATCAGCGGTTGGCATGAGTGCTGCTGATATTCAGAAGTTACTTGATGCACAGAACGCAGCCTTCCAGCAGCAAATGGCTCAGATGCAAGCACAGGTTCAGAAGCAGATAGAAGATTCGTTAAAGGCACAGACTGCTGCATTAGAACAGCAGAAGAAAGATGCATTAGCTGCACAGCGTAAGTCAGCATTTGAAATTACTAAGGAACGCTTTGCCAATGCAGGACTCAAAGAACTCGGTGATGAAATCACCGCTATCTATCAAGGTACCGGCGTAGACCGCTTTGGCAAGAAGTTTGATGAGATCCCTACAACAGGTGAAGGTTTCTATCTAGCACTTATCAACACCAAGTCTTATTACGACCGCTTCGGTAAGGTGAACGAAGATCGTCTAGCACAGGGCTTCAAAGCACTAGATGAACGAACAATCATTGGAATGGAAGATGAGTACCAGCAGGTACTACAGGCTTACAAGGCACCAGCAGGGTTCTATGACAGCCCACAGGATTACCAAGTTTTTCTCAAGAACAACTACAGCAAGGCAGATGTTGCATCTGCCCTACAGGCTTCAGCAGATCTAGTGGCATCTAAGGATCCAGCGATCCGTGCAGAACTAAAGAACTTCTTCGGCATCGATGATGCAGCATTAACTGCTTACTACACAGATCCTGCAAAGGGTCAGAAGGTTCTTGAGAACATCACAGGCAAGAACATGAATACAGCTGCAGCACTTCTTGCTGGTCTATCACAAGAAGAAGCAACAGTAGGTCAGCAGTACGGTGCAGGTTCATTCACATATGAGCAGAACCGTCAGCGTTACTCACAGGCTGCAAGAAATCTTGAGCAGACTGGATCGCTTGCAAAGATTTACGGTGAGAACTTCGGAGCCAAGGAAGCAGTTGCTGCAGAGTTTGGCGATGTAGCAGCACAATCCCAAGCAGCCCGTATCCGTAGTACTGCATTAGCAGGATTCGGCGGAACATCAGGCGTTGGATCTAAGGCATTAAGAACTACTGGCCAAGTCAGCTAGTTCTATCGGGTGATTGGCAATCTCCGGGGTTCAAGACCCCGGCACCCACTCCGCATCAGAAAGACCGGATCTGAATGTGTGTACAGACGGTAGTTGGAGCCAAGTTACTTTCCCCGAATAACTTGAGGCCAGCGATCTAACATAGAAAAGGGAGTAGGACACATGTCCAATGAAGAGCTATACGAGGACGATTTCGAGAACGAATACGAAACTGATCCAATCAAACAACTACGCAAAGCCAATAAGGCAAAAGAAAAGCAACTGAAGGAAATTCAGGAAGAGCTTAACAATTTGCGTAAAGAAAAACGAGAACGGACAATTTCAGAAGTCCTCACAGCTCGTGGTTTAAATCCGAAGATTGCTTCGTTTATTCCACAGGACATCGACCTCACGGAGGAATCGTTGTCACAATGGGTTGAAGGCTATGCCGATGTATTCGGTGCAGCATCAGCTCCACAACCAAACCAGACACCTACTGGCTTACCAGAAGGTTTTCTAGATAGTTACAGCAAGGCTCAGGCCACAGTAGATCAATCCATCCCTGCAGATCGCCAGCGTGTGATCGAACAGCAGATGGCAGAAGCTGCTGCTAAGGGTCCTGATGCTTTGAAGCAACTCTTTGGAGAACTGGGCAAAGCCGGTTACTAACTAAGGAAAGAGGTATTGCCTCATGGCAATTACACAAATTTCTGGTCTCGGTAATCTCGTCCAAAATGCATACGACACATATGTACGGGCACAACTCCGTTCACTTCCAGTCATGCGTCAGATCGCAGATCTCCGTCCAGTAGCACTAACAAACCCAGGAACCTCACTTAAGTTCAGCGTTTACGCTAACTTGGATAAGGCAACTACAGCTTTAACAGAAGCATCAGATGTAACTCCAGTTGCACTTGCTAACCCATCTCAGGTAACAGTTACTGTTACTGAGTACGGTAATGTACTAGAAGAGACAGAGAAGGTTAACCTTGCTTCTTTCTCAAACATCGACACAATGATTGCAGATGCACTTGCTTACAACGCAGCAGACACAATCGATACCCTTGTAGCTAATGCACTTGTTGCAGGTACAAAGGTTAAGTTCGGTGGATCTCGTACAACAACAGCAACACTTACAGCAACAGATGTTATTTCAACAGCTATGCTACGCAAGGCTCAGACAGAACTTCTAGAAGGTAATGCTCAGCCTCGCCAAGGTGACTTGTACACACTATTCATCCACCCACGCCAAGCTTTCGACCTTCGTGCCGAGACAGGTGCTGGCGGATTCGTAGACATCCACAAGTACACAACTGACAACATGGGTAACATCCTTACAGGCACCATCGGTGTTCTAGAAGGATTCCAAGTTGTACAGACAAACCGCGTTCTCAAGACAACTGAGGGTGCATCTTCTGCAAATGTTTACAAGGCAGTTGCAGTTGGTAAGGAAGCTCTACTTGAGGCAAATGTATACGATGTAACAACAGTCGTATCACCTCAGACAGACTACCTACGCCGTAAGTCAGCCATCGGCTGGAAGTACTTCGGCGGTTGGGGAATCTTCCGCGATGATGCAGTCGTTCGTCTAGAAACAGGCGGATCTGCTCTCTAAGCAGTTCATAGTTGAGGGGGTGGGGCAACCTGCCCCCTCTCTACTAAAGGAGAATAATGGCATTTGAATTTTATCCACCACAGGTGATGGAAGCATGGCCTTTGAAGGATAGCCTTCTTAAGCGAGTAGTTTCTCCACGAGGTGTAGCAGTACTTATTACTGGATCATCCATTGTGTTATCACGAGCAGTAACACAGGACGAAACAAACGAAGCAGATTATTTCTACCTTGGCGGTAGAACACACAATGTTTCAAACACAGAAGCAGCAATGTTAACTTCATTAGGATTCCCCACTAAGACAAGTTCAGAAGCAGTAGCTCTTTCAGATACTGCACATAATGGGTTCCTAGTGGAGATCTAATGGCATGCGACCATGTAAGTAAAGTAGTTAAGTTCGGATACAAGTTAATAGATGGAAACCTTGAATCATATGTAGAAGTATGGGGTTGTACAAAGTGTGATGTCACATCACCAGAACCTTTGTACGATCCAAGCCAAGACTTTGTGGCAGTAGATCACACCAAGTGTGATCCAGAGACATGCTTTGGTTGCAAGGCTAAGGGACTCCAGCTCAGTACTGGAGATGCCAATGGTCGCCGTACTATGTCAGCGAAGGCATACGATGGAGAACTCAAGGCATACAGCGATGCAGTTCGTCAAGGTATCGAACCAGCAACAACCAATATGAAAGACATTCAAGATGCTGTGAAGCTCAGCAACTTGGCAGGTAAAGCCTTCGACTCAACCGACAACTCATTTAAGGACTAAGCCATGACAACACTTGCTGCTATCCAAGGTGATGGATGGGTTGTAATGGGTTGTGACTCTCGTGCATCTGATGAGGGTGGCCGAGTCATGGATCTGGCAACACCGAAGATTGTTATTAACGGCGAGTATATGATCGCCGTATCAGGTGCAAGTCGTGGTGGAAACATAGCCCAGTTTGGCTGGACTCCACCTAAGCCACCGTCAAGCAGGAACAGAACGACATTGGATAAGTTCGTTACTAAGAAGCTTATCCCCTCTCTTCGTGAGACCTTCATCAAAGCCGGATACGACGGCAAGGAAGATGGCGAAGCAGCATGGCAGGACTCGAATCTATTGATTGCTTTCAATGGAGTGATCTACCCAATCTTTAATGATTACTCATGGGATAGAGAAGTACGAAACATCTACTACTCAGGTAGTGGTGGTGATGTAGCTCTTGGTGCATTGGTCGCTCTTGGTATCGAGAAAGTATCTGACCCAGAGAAGGCAGAGAAGCTTGTCTATAAAGCAGTAGAGATAGCAACAAAGTGGGATGCATATTGCAGCCCACCAATCATCACAATGATCCAATACGAATAGGGGAAACCATGTCAGCAAAGGGTGAGAAGTACACATCTAAGAAGGCTATGAAGAAGCACGAAAAGATGGAAGGTCCTAAAGAACGCATGATGGAATACGGCAAGAAGAAGATGGCTAAGAAGGCCGTAGCAAAGAAGAAGAAGTAATGCAGAAGCCAGCCAAAGTTAAGAAGGTTATGAAGGAGTTCAAGTCAGGAACTCTTCACTCTGGCAAGAAAGGCCCTGTAGTTAAGAGCCGCAAGCAAGCAGTTGCTATCGCTTTATCAGAGGCAGGAATGTCCAAGAAGGGCAAGAAGAGTGGCGGAAAGAAAAAGTAAGGCAGATCCAAGACTTAAGAACGCTGGAGTATCTGGCTATAACAAGCCAAAGAAAACTCCATCACACCCAACCAAGTCTCATGTTGTAGTAGCCAAAGAAGGATCAAAGGTTAAGACAATTAGATTCGGTCAGCAGGGTGTAACTGGCGATAAAAAGCCAACAGCAAGACAAGCATCATTCAAAGCTCGTCATGCTAAAAACATTGCTAAAGGCAAAATGTCAGCGGCATATTGGGCAGATAAGGTGAAATGGTAAAATGGCACTTGGCACGAACGGAAGTACACTTAAAGCAGAACTTAATAGGTTAGCTAACGGTGGTACATATCCTGCAATTCAGTCATATGTTGGTATGGCACAAGCTGCCAATACTTGGGCTGGAACTACAGGACTAGATACCGTTGGTGCCTTGAATGTCAAAGCTGGTAACACCCGTCCTAATTGGAAAGACCTTCGTGGTGTTTGCAATCAACTTGGTGGAACGACTGGTCTGGCTGCAGCAGCAGCCCTCAGAGCGAGGACTTCATGAGTACAACATTTAACGATTTAATCGAAAGAGTCCTTGGACAGATTCAAGGTTATGGGGCCCAACAGGACACCGCTACATGGATCAACCAGAACGGTGGAATCTCGAACTCTGCAACATCATTTGTTGTTAACGAGACAGCACAGATGGGTCGCGGTCTTATCGAGATCGGCGACGAGCTGATGTATGTAGACCGTACAGATAACCTAACCAAGCAGGTATACCTTGCACCTTGGGGTCGTGGATTCCGTGGTACATCAGCAGCATCTGCTGCTAACGAAGCCAAGGTAACTATTGCTCCGTCGTATCCACGCTTCATGGTTAAGCAAGCGATTAACGACACTATTCAAGCTGTATACCCAGAGCTATTCGGAGTAGGTACACACACCTTCTCATTCAACACATCAGTTACTACATACGCCTTACCTGCTGCAGCTGATTATATTCTTGATGCTAAGTGGCAGACCCTTGGTTCGTCCAAGGAGTGGTTAGACATTCGTCGATATGAAGTCGACAAGAACGCTAACACATCAGTATTTACTAATGGCCGAGCAATTAACATCTACGATGGAATCGATGCTGGACGAACAGTTCAGGTTATCTACGCTAAGGCACCAACACCTTTGTCTGGTATCAATGATGTATTCGAGACTGTAACTGGTCTTCCATCAAGCACTATAGATGTTATTACCTACGGTGCTATCAGCCGTCTCCTTGCCGGAGCCGATGCTGCACGAGTACCTACAGCAGCAGTAGAAGCAGACATGCTAGATCGTGCAAAGCCTATTGGCTCTGGATCTGCTGCATCTCGCTATTTCCTTGGTCTATACACTCAGCGACTTCAACAAGAGGCTGCTGGACTTCGTGATCTTTATCCACTTAAACTCCACTATACGAGGTAATCAATGGCACAGAATAGATACTACGCCTCAACGGCGAAACAGGCCTCACTTGCTGCATCAGTCGACAGCGTTGTTGAGTCTTTCACACTAGACCTCGTAACAGGTTTCCCATCGAACTATCCGTTCACACTTGTTGTGGATCCGGATACCAACAAGGAAGAACTTGTTAAGGTAACTAACATCTCCGGTACCGTGGCTGCAGTAGTCCGTGGTCAGGATGGAACAACAGCGATTGCTCACTCAATCGGTGCAACAGTTCGACATGTGGTTTCAGGTCAAGACTTTAACGATTTCTCAGCTCATGCTGGATCAACTGCAGACCCAACTAAGGCTGGAGTCCACGGAGTAACTGGCAATGTGGTTGGTACTACAGATGCACAGACACTTACTAATAAGATTCTTTCCGGTGCAGTAGTTGCCAATGGCGGTATCTTGTTTGAAGGATCATCTGATGATGCCAACGAGACAACCCTTACCGTTACTAACCCAACGGCAGATCGACAGATTACACTTCCAGATGCGACAGGTACTGTAACTCTTAACGAGGTTGCATCTACCCTTACATCTAAGACAATTACATCCGGTATTTTGGGTGGAGATCTAGCAGCAGGTGGTAACAAGGTAACAGGACTTGGAACTCCATCTTCTAACACAGATGCAGCAACCAAGGCTTATGTAGATACAGCAATCGCAAATGTAATTGCTTCATCTCCTGCAGCTCTTGACACTCTTGATGAGCTGGCTGCTGCCCTTGGTGATGACCCTAACTTTGCTACAACTGTAGCGACATCCATCGGTACTAAGGTCGCCAAGGCTGGCGACTCTATGACCGGTGCCTTGTCTATGGGTAACAACAAGATCACATCTTTGGGTACACCAACAAGTGGTTCTGATGCAGTCAATAAGACATACATCGATACAGTCTTTGGATCCACGACATCCGCTGCAGCAAGTGCAACAGCTGCTGCTGGGTCTGCAAGCTCTGCTGCTACAAGTGCCTCATCTGCTGCAACATCAGCAGCATCAGCACTTACCTCAGCAACAGCTGCATCAACAAGTGCAGCTTCTGCAGCCACATCTGCAACATCTGCAGCTGCAAGCTTTGCTAGTGTGACTGGTCTGACCGGTTCAGGCATTGTCCGTGATATGGGTTCTATTACAGAAACCGATACCACTTCAAGCACCTACATCAACATTGCTACCGTAGCTGCAGCAGCAGCGACATCGGCATCCTCTGCTTCTATCAGCGAGACTAATGCCAATACCTCAAAGCTTGCAGCGGCTGCATCTGCTACCGCAGCTGCTACCTCAGCAACGAGTGCATCAGCCTCTGCGACAGCAGCAGCCACTAGTGCAACCTCAGCCTCGGCCTCTGCCACAGCAGCGGCTACATCGGCCTCTAGTGCCTCTACATCGGCATCGGCAGCGGCTACCTCAGCATCCAATGCGGCAACCTCAGCAACAGCTGCTGCCGCTAGTGCATCAACAGCTTCAACATCAGCAGCTAACGCTGCCACATCGGCTACATCGGCTGCTACTTCTGCAACTGCAGCAGCAGCTAGTGCAACTGCAGCGGCTACAAGTGCTACCTCAGCTTCGACTTCGGCATCTAGTGCTTTGACATCTCAGACAGCAGCAGCAACTTCTGCATCTAGTGCAGCAACTTCTGCTACATCAGCAGCGGCTAGTGCAGTTACTGCCGCTGGATATGTGCCAAGCTTGACCGGTAACGCTGGCAAATTCTTAACTAACAATGGAACAGCAACATCATGGGGAGTGGTAGTAACTGACCCAATCCCAGATGTATTGATGATGATGGGAGCATAATAAATGCCAGCATTTGCACTTCAATTCCGTAGAGGTACAACAGCAGAACACTCTACATTTACAGGCTTGGCTGGTGAGATCACAGTTGATACCACCAAGGAAACCGTTGTAGTTCATGACGGTGTAAAAGCCGGAGGGTATCCTCTAGCTACAGAACAAGAAAACCTCAATCCGTTTCTACTTATGGGAGCATAACAAATGGCATATAAAGTACTAGGACAGCTTGCAGCTGCAGCAACAACTGAAGAAGGACTATATGCAGTACCTGCTTCTTCTTCAGCAGTAGTATCAACAATCGTAATCGCAAACCGTGGAACAACCTCGGCTACATACCGCATTGCAGTTAAGCCAACAGCGGCTACAACCTTGGCAAATGTTCACTACATTGCCTACGATGTACCTATCGCAGCTAACGATTCAACAGCGTTGACATTGGGTATCACCCTTGCAGCAACCAACGCAATCCGTACATACGCATCAAACGCAAACCTTACATTCTCAGCTTTCGGTTCTGAACTCTAATAGATAGATTGGGTAGGTCATATGGCTATCAGTAGATTATCTACTTCAAGGTTGACACAAGGTCTACCTAAATATCAAAGTGCTTGGGATCAGGACAATGTTCAGCAAGGTGCTTTAGTTCCTCTTGTGGCAACAACGCCATTAGAAGCTGCTTCCAATATATCCATAACAAATATTCCTCAAACATACCAAGACTTGATGGTTGTTATATCTCACAACACTCAACAATCTGGTAGTTCAGATGACTATATGTATATGGGATTAAGCGGAACGACTGGAACTAATTATTCAGTAACAAGAATGCATGCAAATGGAACATCATTAACATCCGATAGAGGGACAAACCAAGATGGAATTTATGGTGCAACAAGACCAGCATGGGAACCCGGACTCTTTGGTTCTGCAATTTATCATATTTTAAATTATGCCAATACAACACAATATAAAACATTTTTAGTGAGAAACGCTGCTGAGAAACAAGCAGCAGCTGGACTTACTCAGCTATCTGTAGGAACTATGCGTACAACATCAGCAATAACTGCATTGTTTATTGGTGGAACTTCAAATTATCCTGGCATTGGAACAACAGTAACTATCTATGGTGTTAAGGCAGGTGCTTAAATGACAATGCATTTTATTGGAACTAGTGGTGTAATGAATGGAAGTACAAGTGGCTATACATTCACCAATATCCCACAAACATTTAGTCATCTTCAAATAAGAATGTTTGCACGATTTACTGGCACATCTAGTCTTCAATCATTTTTGATGTATCCAAATTCCGATGGCACAGCCAATAAATCTATTCACAGAGTTTACGGAAGTGGTACTGGAACTGCATCTCAAAATTTTGTAAATCAAGATTTATGGATTGCTTCTGGAATACCTACCGTAAGTGACCCAGCAGGTGTCTTTGGGGTAGCAATAGTTGATATATTTGACTATGCAAATACATCCAAGAATAAGACATTTAAATCTTTAAGTGGTTCAGATTGCAATGGTACGGGGGAAATCCATATTGGCTCTGGTTCTTGGCAAACTACAACAGCAATATCATCTTTCTTGATTGCTGCTGGTACTGGAAACATGGCATCTGGTTCTAGAATTGATTTGTACGGTATTACTTCTAGCCCAAATACAGGAGCTTAATTATGCCTAAAGGTATGCGAGCAATATTTACACAAACATTAACATCAACGAATACCAACATTGGTATAAATAATATCCCGCAAAATTATACTGATCTATACCTTGTAATGAGTGTTCGTTCGTCTAGTTCAACTGGCTCTGGATCTATTGGTGCTTATTTTAGCGGTGAAGGTTATCCAGCGTTAGCTAGTTGGATAACTGGTGGAGGTAATGGAACCTCTACATTCTCCGCAAGAAATTCTGCTTATCAGAATTTTGGAAATGTAAGCGATACAACTCATTCATCAAATACATTTTCATCACACAGCATATATATCCCAGAATATACATCTGGAAAATGGAAGCAGATGATAATTGATTCAGTATCTGAAGGCAATAATTCTGCTGCACAAGCTATGATGATTTCTGGATTAAACAGAACCAATGCACCAATTACACACATAGCAATGGATATGGGTGGAAACCTATTTCAAATTGGAACAACACTTACTCTATACGGAATAGCTAAGTAGGAGACACATGGCGATTAGACGATTCTCGACAGCAGAACCCGGAGTAAAATCCAACAAGATGTGGGATCAGGATACTGCACAAGGTGCAATAGTTCCTATTCAGACTATTAGACTTGATAATGCAAACACTACAACATTTCAGTTTACAAGTATCCCACAAACATTTACAGATCTAATGCTTGTATTTAATGCAAGGAATACAAGTACATCTGTAACCGTTAGTCAGATGATTCCACAGTATAACAACAATGGTGCTAGTGATTACTCATATACCATTCTTCGTAGTAATGGTTCATCTCCAACATCTGCTAGGTCAACAGGCATGCCATTTACATACGGGGGTTCAACCCCAAGCGGAACAGCTTTGTCTGGAGCATTTGGTTCTGGAGTTATCTACATCTTGAACTATACCAATACAACTGGGTTTAAAACACAGATTGGAAGAAGCTCTGCTGATTACAATGGAGCCGGTGAGATTGATATGTCTGTTTCTTTATGGAGACAAACATCAGCAATTAGCACAATATCTATTGGTCAGTCATATGGAACAGCATATGTCGCTGGTTCAACTGCGACTCTATACGGAATTAAGGCAGGTGTGTAAATGACAATGCATTGGATAGCAACTGGAACCGGTAACGGCTCAAGTCCAGCGATTGATTTTCAAAACATTCCACAAACATTCTCTCATTTAAGACTACATGTGTATGCTCGATCAGCATATGCTGGCACAACTGGAAGCCTTGGTTTGTATTTTAATAATGATACAACTAGTGGAACTTACTTTATTCACAATGTTTATGGTGATGGATCTACTGTATATCAGGCTGGAACAGTCAATAATCAATTTACTACATACAATGTTCGACCATCCGGAAGCACAGCACTATCAAATACATTTGGTTGTTTTATATATGATTTCCTTGATTACACAGCAGCTAAAAACAAAAACATACAATGCATTGGTGGACTAGATAATAATACAACTACTGGTGTTAACACAGTTGGAACAATTTCTGGAACATGGAATTCGACATCAGCTATTAATAGACTTACATTAACTACTGAAACTGCGTGGGCATCTGGAACCCGTATGGATCTGTACGGTATTACCTCTAACCCTATTGCGACAGGAGCATAACAATGCCTAAAGGTATGCAAGCAATATTTACACAAGTCGCTAGTGGTTCAGCAAGTAATATTATATTCAACAATATTCCTCAAAACTACACAGACCTTATGATTTTAATGTCGACTCGTGACCAAGTTACTGGAACTGGAACATACATTCTTCCAGTATTTAATAACAATTCTACTGCAGTATACAGCCAAACAAATGTTTATCAAAGTATTACAGACTACGGAACATCTGTTCTTGGTTTAAGAAATACAAACACAACATACTTTGGTCTTGCTAGACTTGCTTGTAATTCATCTGGTTCATATTGGACATCTAATATGTTTTCAACAATTAAGATTCTTATACCAGAGTACACAACAAGCAAATTTAAACAAATTACATTTGATGTTACTGCACCAAATATGACTACTAACGCATATGGTATTTCGACTGGAGGTGGATTGTTTAAAGCTAATTCACCGATCACGAGAATAGATTTGCCGGCTCCTGCAAACTATGTAGCAGGATCTACTTTTACTCTATACGGCATCAGCCGCTAAGTAAACAACCAACAACGAAAGGTAACACAAATGACAACACCAACAATCATCGAAGTTGACTGTTCAACTGGCGTATCAACTGAACGCCCAATGACAGCAGAAGAGATCACAGCAATGGAAGAACGCCAAGCAGCGTTTGAAGCACAGCAAGCAGAAGAAGCAGCTGCAGCAGCAGCTAAGGCTGCAGCTAAGGCATCAGCAGAAGCAAAGCTTGCAGCTCTTGGTCTATCAGCAGAAGAGATCGCAGCACTCTAAGTAACACCACGCATTACCTCCTGAGCATGAGGGTAAACTGCTCACTTTTTATTGCCCAAAAACTAAGGAGCCATAGTGGTATTAAAGTTCTCTAAGTCACCAGACATTACAGAGACAGTCATCCTCGACCTTACTGGTCGAAGCTCTCAATACTATGACCCTAATACCTATGCCTTCGATGTGGCCATCGGTGGTCTACCGTTCATCTATCAGATCACAGATGAAACTCCATACCGTAGATCTACTGCCCGTTGGAAGTATGAGCGTGTTGACCAAGCTCGTGAACCGGGTGAGCAGACACTTGACTCAGGTCTCTGGGTACGAAGCCAGACATCATTCCACTTAGGTCAAGGTATCCAATATCAGGAAGCGTTAGAGGGTAACGCAGATCAACTCCGCTTCCGCTACTACACAGGTACAGGCGTAGACCCATGGACTCCGGGTCAGCTATCTCTTCTTAAGAAGACAACTAAACTTTATCCATCATCTGGATCTACATCTAATAAAACACTTGCACTACCAACCACTATCGCTGGCGTTGACTATGTACTAGCCATCGATTGTGCAGCAGCATCTGGATCTGCAGTTCGTGTGGCACGAGTAAAGGCTGATGGAACATCTACAACCCTTGTACTTGGATCTGCATTATCTGCTGAAATCCTCGCAGCTGAAACAGATGGTACATCTCTAGTACTTGTTACTGCTACAAATATCTACGACTACGATCTAACTGCAGCAAGTCCTACTCTTCATACTCACTATTCAATCAACACAGCTAACGCTACAACTGCTGCTATCAAGTATGTGAAGAATCGTTTCATCCTTGGCATCAGCTATGTAACAGGTACTACACCTATTGCTGCTGTGTATGAACTTCCATTTGGAAGCCATGGATCTGCTACTAACCTTTCAACTATTACACCTATTGCCAATACAACCACCGTGCCTATCGGATGGCGTTGGTCTGACATTGCAGAAGGTCGTGGTGCTATCTATCTCTCCGGTTACGCCGGAGATAAGTCTGCAATCTTCCGTGTACAACCAGACAACACAGGTGTCCTTGGAGCTGCAGTATCTGTAGCTGACATCCCTCGTGGTGAAGTTGTTCATGCGTTGTTCGGATACCTTGGTACATTCTTAGCCATTGGCACTAGCCGTGGTGTTCGTATTGCAGCTATTGCCGACGATGCAACCATTGTCTACGGTCCATTGATCTTTACTACAGATAGTCCAGTCCTATGCTTTGCAGCTCGTGACTCTTACATCTGGGCTGGCGTTAAGTCTGGTGTAGCTGGGGCATCTGGTACCTACCGTATCTACCTTGGTGCATTACTAGATGACGGCTCATACCCATACGCAACAGATGTATGGGCTATTGGTACAAGCGGTGCAGTTAACTCACTTGGTTTCTTCCCATCTACAGCTCAGCTATTCATGGGTATCTCTGCATCTGGTGTGTGGTTACAGCATGCAACAGATCTTGTAGATGAAGGAACAGTTACTACGGCTATTGTCAACTGGGGTACACTAGAAAAGAAAGCATGGAAGCGTGTTCGTGTAGAAACAAGTGAACTTGCTGGCAATGTAGAAATCTATGCAGACTCAAATGAAGGTCGTACACAGATTGCTACCTTAACTACAGGTAACTCATACAACACAGACTTTGATCTATCTACTGCATACCCAACCACTCAGGTTAATGGTCAGTTGACATTCGTTCTATACAAGTCAACAACATCAAACACAACAGGTGGAATCCTAAGAGGATACGCCATCAAGGCGATCCCATCACCTACTCGTTCTCGTCTTATCCAGTTGCCATTGATGTGCTATGACTTTGAAGCAGATCGTCGCAACACTCGCTTTGGTACAAAGGGTGGTGCTAAGTATCGTCTTAGCTCATTAGAAACAGTTGAGTCATTAGGTGCAACAGTCCTTGTACAGGATTTTAACTCAGGCGAAAACTTTGATGCTGTTATTGAAGAGATCTCTTTTGCTCGTACCACTCCATCATCTTTCAATGATGACAACTTCGGCGGCATCATTACTATCACAATGAGAACGATAGTCTGATGAGTCCGACAGAATGGGCAGGGTTTGCTGTATCCCTATTAACATTAGCAACAGCAGGATTCATGATACTTAGATGGATCATCCGCAATGAAGTACACACCATTAAGCATGAGCTTACAAACAATGGTGGATCCAGTATGAAAGACAAAGTTGACCAAAATACAGAGAGGTTACTAAGACTTGAAAATCGTGTGGATGACATCTACCTTCTACTCTGTGAGAAGGATAAGTAGCCTTCTCGGTGCAATCACTTTAGCTATCGGAACATCTCTTTGGATTCCAGCGATTGCTTATGCTGACCAAGCAGGTTCCAATGTAGTTTGTGCTAAGGCAGATGGAACAACCCAATCATTTCAAATCGGTTGGGATAACAGCAATCAGTTCTTTGCAGATAAGGGATACATCCCTCGCCTATTCTGCGAGGGTGGTTATGCTCAAGGGTTTACTACTTATGTAAGTGATGACCTTAGTAACCAGTCATTGGGTTATTACAATGGAATAACACCTACTCCGGTGCCTTCTCCGTCTCCAAGTGCTGAGCCTTCAACCGAGCCAAGTCCTGCACCAAGTCCGACACCTGAAGCTGAAGTAAGTCCAACCCCTTCTCCAGAACCTTCAGCCTCTCCGAGTCCCTCAGAACAACCGACTGCAGAGCCTGTCCCATCACCAAGTCCGACTCCGGCTTCCGATACTTCAACCGCGACAGCACCTGTTGAACCTTCGCCTCAGCCTTCCGAAACAACTGCACCATCGCCTACACCTTCCGTAGATACTTCTACTGCAACTTCAGATACAAGTACTGCTACAAGCCCTGTAAGCCCCGTAGAGCCTACGCCAGAGCCGACTCCTACTCCTAGCCCTGATCCTGTTCCTGATCCGGTAAGAGAGCCTGAACCAACACCGGTTCCTGTGGCTCCACCAGTTCCGGCACCAGAGCCAGCACCGGTTCCGCAGCCGGAACCTCAACCAGTCCCACAGCCAGAGCCAGCTCCAGAACCTGCTCCCGAACCTGCTCCATCTCCAGAGCCGTTACCCGAACCACCTGCTCCAGAGCCTGAACCAGAAGCTCCAGCACCCGAAGAACCTCCAGCTCCTGCTCCTGAACCTGAGCCATTACCGCCGTCTCCAGAGCCAGAACCTGCCCCTGTAGAGGAACCAGTTCCAGTTGAGCCAGCCCCGGAAGTCAAGCCAGAGCCTGTACCACAACCTGAAGCTCCAGTCGTTTCTGAACCTGAGCCAGCTAAAGAACCTACGCATACAGATAATGCTACACCCGAAGTGGTAGTTATTACTGACGACACGGATCTTGAATCATTGGATCCTGAAACTCTAGTCATGTTAGACAACGGCGTAATCCTTACAGCAGAAGTTGTTATTGCACTTGAAATCTTTGGAGATCCAGCAGATCTAGTAACTGCAATCTTTACAAATCCTGCACAAGCACTTATGGCATTGGCCAATGTGGGTGCAGATATGTCACCAGAGGTACGAGAGAAAGCAGAAGATGTAATTGTTGCAGCGGTTATCGCTGGCAACATCGCAACACAGGCAGCAGCAGGAGCTGCAGCAGCCGCAGCCTATAGGAGGAACCCATGATCAAGAAGTTCATAGGTGCAATCCTCGACCAGACATACACCTTGCTCGGCATGTTCGTGGCATGGGTAGTCCTTGAGGGTAGTGCTAGAACCATCGTCACATATGCCATTGCTATCGCAATCGTGATTGATGCAACCCGTAACACAATCAGGAAAGAAGATAACTAATGGATACATTCAAGAATGTAATGATGCGAATCCTTGCAGTCATTGCAGCAGAGGCACTTGGAGTAATCGGTGCTGGCTCATTAGTGGGCATCGAAGTATGGCAGGCAGCAGTACTTGCTGGTGCATTAGGTGCAGCTCGAGTACTAGAAGCTCTAGCTCGATTCTTCCTTGCCGATGGATCACTATCAGCCGATGAGATTAACCAAGCCTTTGCTAAGGTAGACAAGAAAGCGAGCAACTAATGGGTCAGCGTTTAGACTTTATTGCAGTAGCACAGGGGGAACTCGGCGTGATCGAGGGACCTAAAGATAACGAAACGAAATATGGAGCATTTACCAAGGCAAACTTCTTGCCATGGTGTGGCTCTTTCGTTAACTGGTGTGCTAACGAGGTAGGGTTAAAGATCCCTAGCTGCGTATCAACAGTTGCTGGTGCAACTGCGTTCATGAAGAAGGGCCAATGGGAGAAGGCAGAGGAAGCTATTCCACTACCCGGCGACATTGTGTTCTTCGACTTCCCCAACGATGGGGTTGACCGCATCTCACATGTTGGCATTGTTGTAAAAGACAATGGCGACGGAACTGTGACATGCATTGAGGGCAACACCGCCCCAGATAAAAAGGGCGACCAGCGAAACGGTGGGCAGGTATGCCTAAAGGTTCGTGCCTACAAGAAGAAGAATGGATCTAAGTTCCGCAAGTCACAAGCCGTGACTATCGTGGGATTTGGCAAGCCAGTCTTCAAGTCATAAGGAGATAACATGAAGTTCGGAAAAGCTCCTGCCGCATGGGCAGGTTTGATTCAGGCAGCGGTTGCCTTGATCGTTGTATATGTACCAGATCTACCTACAGAATTGATTCTTGGTGTAATTGCAGCAGCAACAGGTCTTTCATTCACAGCTCAGAAGGTTGAGAACGGAAAGACAGTAGCAGCTCTATTCACAGAGCCAGAGGATGTAGAAGACTTAGACTAACAGTCTGCAAACTAGATGGGCCCCTTAACCGGGGCCCTCTTTTTTGTTGCCAAAAACAAATGTACCTTAACCAGCATTACGGTACATTTACTACACCGGCAGAAGAGCTTTAAGAAATGCCCCCCTACCCCCCATAAAAAATCTTATGGTTGGTTAGGTGCTACACCGTGTAGTGTCGCCTTGAAGTTTCTGCCCCACCCCTTTCGAGGTGGAGGGACAATAGCACGACACTCCCACTTTTTGGAAATGCATTGATCGTGTCGGCCGGTTGTGTCATAGTTACACCATGACAAAGAAGCTCGTAGAAGTAGACACAATCTATGCACAGATGTGTGAGTTTTCAGACAAGTCATTCCGCCCTCACTCATGGGTCATGGGTTTTCAATACGGGAAAGAAGGCGGAGTTACCGTATGGTGGGATCACAGTTATGAATCAATAAAATATTCTCAGTCGAAGATTGACTTGGTTGATTGGATGCACGAGAATGGTTTCATTGCAGATTCATTTACAGCTTTGATTCCACTACCTGAAGAAAAAAACTTAACACTACCGGGAACGATGATCCTCTGGAAACCAGAACACGGTAAGGCAAAGATTTACGAGATGGCTAAGACATACATAGAAGGGTTGACTAATGCCACACAGCAGTAAGGAAACACTATCGATTGGCTGGTGTGATAACGGCATGGTCGATGGCAAGTTCAACGAAGGACTTGTGTACTCAATCATGATGGCACCTACAGTTGGTGTACCAGTTAACAATGCTATCCGTGTGAAGGGTAATCAGATTGCTCGTCAACGCATGCAGTTGTTTGATCTATGGGCCGATCAAGCAAAGACTGACTGGCTACTGTGGGTTGACTCTGATGTTGTTCTAACCAAGGAAGTTCTCAAGCTTCTATGGGAGACAGCAGATAAGGTCTCACGCCCAGTAGTAACTGGCGTGTACTTCATCTTCAAAGATCATGCTGGAGATCTACCAGTACCAATGCCAGCAGTATTCAAAGAGGGTCGTAGCTACTACGAGATTGAATACCTACACCCACTACCTGAGAACAAGATCGTTGAGATAGATCATGCAGGAATGGGTCTTGTGTTAATGCACAAGTCAGTTGTAGAATCACTTCGTACTGCACATCCGAATCAAAACTTCTTCCATGAAGAAGATAAATCAATGACTGAGTTTGTTGGTGAGGACATTGTGTTCTTCCGTAAACTCAAGCAAGCAGGTGTGAAAGTGCATGCACATACAGGTGCATTGGTAAAGCACATGAAGATATTCCCATTTGATATTAGCTACTACTCATTGTTCTGGGCAACAGTTCAAAGAGAAGCTGAGAAGAAAGCAGCAGAGGAATCAAATGACACACAATGAATTACTAGAGATGGTTAAGTTTCGTCTTGAGTGTGCAGAGTTAAAGTATTTACAAGAAGAAGCACCTGCTGTTAAGGCTTTGTTGTCAGTAGTGGAATTGCATAAGCCTCTTGATAATTTAATTGCAGAATTTTGTAGCCATTGTACGGAAATGAGTGGTAAAGATATATACACACTTTATCCCTGCCTAACTATTAAGGCTATTGAGAAGGAGTTAGTAGATGAGCATTGATCCAAAGCAACTACTCATTGATGTACTACGAGCTAAAGATGCATCTCGCTCTCGCTCAGTACAAACACAGGTAGGTCCATCAGAACTTGGTGGCTGCCGTCGAAAGGTTTGGTATCGCCTGAATGGTCAGGTCGAAACCAATGACAATGAACTAAAACTCGCAGCGATTATGGGAACTGCAATCCATGCAACCATCGAGGAAGCATTGGCTCTTGCTGATCCTACGGGTAAGAGGTTCGTTGTTGAAAGCGAAGTGGAACATAACGGTATGAAAGCTCATATCGATTTATGGATCCCTGAAACTGGTGCTGTCGTTGACTGGAAGACAAGCAAGGTAAA
>Ga0222712_10000922_pt1 | contig 37654 bp, 22 predicted proteins | sample C33_657DmetaG_FD_165043 | JGI IMG/M metagenome (GOLD analysis project Ga0222712, IMG submission 165043) | Estuarine water microbial communities from San Francisco Bay, California, United States - C33_657D | ecosystem: Environmental > Aquatic > Marine > Unclassified | place: USA: California... | reverse complement strand
TCCGACCGAAGCCGCCGAACTCAGTGCGCTGCTCCGCTCCAATCCGCAGGCACGCGCCCGCTTCCGTGCCGACGCCGCCTTCCACGGCCAGCTCCACGCCGCGCTCGACGGCCTGAACCTCGACCAGGCGACCGCCAAGCCGATCGACTTTCCTTCGCGCAGCCGAGCCCTCGGCATCGCGGCCATGCTCCTCGGAGTCGGCCTGACCGTCGCCTCGCTCGGCTGGATGCTCTCCGCCCGGGCCGAACAGGCCGAAAGCCGTCCGCTCGGCATCCGTGACGGCGGTTTTGATGCGCTCAAGGGACGCGTGCCCGACGGTTTCCCGAGCGACATCTTCACCTGGGGCGGCGACCCGAGCGAAATCACCTCTGCGCAAGGCCACCCCACCGCCCTGCGCTTCCTTGAAGCCGCGGGCGAACCGAACATTCCGAATAGTCCGCGCCAGTCTTGCGACGTCTTCCAGATCATCGACCTGAAATCAGTGCGCGACCAGTTGCTGACTTCGAGCGAGGCCTACGTGGAACTACAAGCTAACCTGCTGGACGCACGGAAGAGCCCCGCAGCACCCGTCCGTTTCATCGCCAAAGTCTACGTCTTCGAAGGTTCGCCCCAGGAACTCGCCCGGAGCTGGCCGCCCCAGCAGGACCAAGTCCTCGCGAGCGGTGCGCAGTTCCACGTCAGCGCCGGCGCCGATGCCACCGCATGGAAGACGCTGACGACCCGCTGCGTGCTGCCGCCGAACGCGGGCTTCCTCGTCGTGCAGCTCGGCGCCGGTAGCGCCGGCCAACCCGGACAGCAAGCGCCGCAGCTTGGCGAGCAGTTCGCGGATGACATCCGCCTGACGTTGCGCACGCGCCACGCCCGATTCGAACTCGCCGCCCGCTGACCCTTTCCCGCAATTCATGAGAACCCTGCTCCTGATCCTCGCCGGCCCACTGCTCGCCCTGGAATACGCCCACAAACCTGCCGACCCGCAGCCGACGGGGTGGCCGCTCACCGCGGAAGAAGCCGCCTTCATCGCCAAGCCGGAGTACGAACGCCGCCCAGGTCGCGAGCAGAACCAGCACCTACCCCACCTCTGGCCCGCCGTACCCTCCGCCGGCAGCTGGGGCGGCACGAGCTGGGTGGACACGCACGCCAAGCTGGTCGCCTACGTCCGAGCCAACCCGGGCCCGTGCGACGTGCTGCTGGTCGGTGATTCGATCACCCAGCAATGGGGCAGTCCGCTCGACAAGGGCGTGCTCAACGCTGCCTGGCTGAAGGCCTTCCCATCCGCCAAGACGATCAATATCGGCATCGGCGGCGACAAGGCCCAGAACGTCCTCTGGCGTCTCGACCACGGCAGCGTCGACGGGCTGAAGCCACGCGCGATCGTGCTGATGATCGGCAACAACAACATGTTCTTCACGCCGGAGACCGGCGTCGCCGCGGTCGCCCAAGGCGTCAAGGCCTGCCTGGCCAACCTCCGCGAGAAGTTCCCGGAGGCCGACGTCGTCGTCGCGAAGATCCTGCCCTGCCACGCTCCGAAGGTCCGCTTCTACGAAGACATCCAGCTCACCAACGCCGAGATCGAAAAACTCAAGCTCGACGCCGACCCGAAGGTCAAGGTCCTCGACCTGACCCAGGACTTCCTGAACGCCGACGGGACGATCAAGCAGGCGCTCTTCACGCCGGACAACATCCACCTTTCCCTCGCCGGGTACGAAGTCTATGCCGCGCGCCTGAAACCCCTGCTGGACCCGACGCTCGGCGGCAAGGGATTAGGTTCAGACGTCGTGGTGCCAGCGAAGCAAACCCAGGGCAAGCCGGCCTCCGCCCCCGAGACCAAGCCGCCCACTCCCACCGGACCGACCCCGAGGACCGACGACGGAAAATCCCTGCTCTACCCCTACGCTCCGTACAACGAAGGCAAACTCGACCCGCAGCTGACCGGCTGGCCGCTCAGCGAGGCTGAACTGGCTTGGGCCAACAAGGACGAGTACACCCGCAAGCCCGGACACGAGATCAAGAAGCACCTGCCCGAGATGTGGTTCGTGACCCCGACCGCCGGCCGCTGGCGCGGCAAGGACGCCACTTACGGCAACGCCTGGCTGGCCCACCACGCCAAGAACATCGCGAACGTCAAAGCCGCCGGCGCCATCGATGTCGCGCTTCTCGGCGACAGCATCACCCAAGGCTGGGGCGGCGGCTTCGACGGCACGCCTTTCAACGCCGCCTGGCAGAAGCATTTCGGAGGCCTCAAGGCGGTTAATCTCGGGATCGGCGGCGACCGCATGGAACACATCCTCTGGCGTCTCGACCACGGCGCCCTCGAAGGCGCCTCTCCCAAGGTGATCGTGCTGAAGATCGGCGTGAACAACGCCCCACTCATCCAGGGCAACGGCGTGTCGGTCGGCGCGGCCGCCCATGGCATCAAGCTCTGCGTCGAGAATCTGCGCCTCCGCTGCCCACAGTCGCAGATCATCCTCGTCAAGATCCTGCCTGCCTTCGATCCAAGCAAGGAAGTCGGGGCCAAGGTGCGCGAAGTCAACGCCGCCCTCGATACCCTGAAGCTGGACGCCGACCCCAAGGTACGCATCCTCGACCTCACCGCCGACTTCACCCAGGCCGACGGCTCGTTGAAGAGCGAACTGTATTCCGACAAACACCTGCACCTGAACCTCGCCGGGTATGAGGTCTTCGCCGCCAAGCTGAAGGTCGCCGTCGAGGCCGCGCTGAATCGCTGACATGTCCGCCCGGATCGCCATCCTGTCGCTGCTGCTCGGCGCCGCCGCATCGGCCGACGAACGGCTGGCGTTCCTGGAGAAGCATTGCTTCGAGTGCCATGACACGGAAACGAAGAAAGGCGGGCTCGACCTGACCAAGCTTCGTTACGACGCCGCCAAGCCGGAGAAATGGATCCAGGTGCATGACGCCGTCGCCGACGGCGAGATGCCACCGGCGAAGAAGAAGTCGCAGCCGTCGACCGCCGAACGGTCCGCCTTCGTCGCCGCTCTCGGCGCCCAGCTCACGAACGACATCGCGGCCGCGCACCCGACCCGCAGCGGCCTTCGCCGATTGACGCGTCAGGAGTTCGAGCACTCGCTCAAGGACCTGCTCGTGCTGCCGCGCCTGGACATCACCTCCATGCTCCCGGCCGACGGACGGGTCGCAGGGTACGATAAGATCGGCAGCGGACTCGACCTTTCCCCCGGACACCTCGCGGCCTACCAAGAGGCCGTCGAGAGGGCCCTCGATCTGGCGATCGCCACGCAGAGCACCGCACCTCGCGTCTACCGGAAACGCATCTACCCGGCGGGACTGTTCAAGTTCGGCGCCAACCTGGCCCACGGACAATACGTGCTGCTCAAGGACAAGCAACCCGACCCCGCCCTGCCGGTCCGCGGTGGCTTCGAGGAAAAGAAGGGGCACGTCGGACATGAGGGACCGGACCTGCCTGAACGCAACCGACAGGTAAAGAGCCCCGCCGTCTCGCAGAGCCGAAGCGCCGTCGGCCTGCTCAACCCCAATCTCGCCGGCTACGAGGCCGCGATGAACATTTCCCCGATCTTCGCCGGCAATTATCGGCTGCGGCTCTCGATCTGGGGCTTTCGTTGGGCCAACGGACGCCCGAACCCCTGCGAAGCACCCCAGGCCGCCGTCCTACGGGCCCACGAAGAAGGCAAGCAACAGGAAGGCGGTCGCCTGCTCGCCGCCTTCACGGCCCCGTCGATGGAATCGAAGGAAGGCGAGATCATCACCTGGCTCGACGCCCATGAATCCATCGTCTTCGACCCCGTCTCCGTTCCTTGGAACGGACTCCGCATCGGCCAGGTCGCCGGTCGCGCGGCCAAGCACGTCGGCCCGGGCGTGGCCCTCGACTGGTTCGAGATCGAAGGACCCCTGAATCCGGTCTGGCCACCGGCCAGCCACACAAGCCTCTTCGGGGCGCTCCCGATCAAGCCCTTCGCGAACGGCACCGACGCCATCCCGCCCCGCCGCGAAAAGGTACGCAGCATCGGGGGCTACCTGCCGAGCATGTATACGAATCTTACGTCGGCGGAACGGGAACCGAAGCTCGAGACGGTCTGGTCCGAGAGCCCGGTCGAAGATGCGCGCCGCCTGCTGGACGACTTCCTGCCGCGCGCCTTCCGCCGTCAGGTCGCCCCGACGGAGATCGAACCCTACCTGAAGCTCTTGCAAACCCGACTCGACGCAAAGGACTGCTTCGAGGACGCCATGCGCCGCGTCTACGTCGCCGTGCTCACCTCGCCTGAGTTTCTCTTCCTCCCGGCGCCGACCCAGGATGAGGCCCTCGCCTCACGCCTCTCCTACTGGCTCTGGAACGGGCCGCCCGATGACGCATTGCTCGCCGCGGCCCGCGACGGTTCCTTACGCCGTCCCGAAACCCTCCGTGCGCAGGTGGACCGCCTGCTCGCCGACCCCCGCGCCGAGCGCTTCACGCAGGATTTCACCCGCCAGTGGCTTGAGCTGGGCCGCCTGGATGAGACCAACCCCGACCCGCTCCTCTATCCGGAATACCGCTTCCTACTCGGACAAGGCGTCGCCAACGAAACCCCCGCCTTCCTCCGCGAGCTGGTCAGCCAGGATCTCCCGGCTCGTGCGCTCGTGAAGCCGGGTTTCGCCATGCTCACGCAACGCCTGGCCGAACACTACGGCATCCCCGGCGTCACCGGCGTCGAAGTTCGCAAGGTCACCTTGGAAGCCGACAGCTTACGCGGCGGGCTGCTCGGCCAGGCGGCCATCCATAAGCTCACCGCCAACGGCACGACGACCTCGCCCGTCAAGCGCGGCGTCTGGGTCTCCGACCGCCTCCTCGATGCGCCGGCGCCGCCACCCCCGCCGGGCATTTCCTCGGTCGACCCCGACACCCGCGGGACCACGACGATCCGCGAGCAACTGACGAAACATCGCGCCGACCCGAACTGCGCCGCTTGCCATGCCAAGATCGACGCCCCGGGCTTCGCTCTCGAAGCCTTCGACCCCGTCGGCGGGCAGCGCGCACGCTATCGCTCCAACGGCCAAGGCGACATGCCGCCCGAAAAGGGCCGAACCGACTGGAAGATCGAATACAAGCTCGGCCCCGTCGTCGACGCCTCCGGCGAGCTCCGCGACGGCCGGGCCTTCCGCAACACCGCGCAGTTCGTCGAACTCCTCGCAGCCGACGACGAGAAGCTCGCCCGCGCCTTCGTGTCCCACCTCGCCCGCTATGCCACCGGCGCCGAGGTCACCTTCGCCGACCGCGCCGAGATCCGCCGCATCGTCGCCCAGACCAAGGACCAACGCTATGGCCTGCGCTCCCTCATCCACGCGCTGGCCCAGAGCCCGCTCTTCCTCACCGCCTCCCGCTGACCATGCATCGACGTGATTTCCTCTTAGCCGCCGGGGCCTGCGTCGCCCTTCCCGCCTTGGCCCGCGAGGCGGAGAAACTGCCGCCCAAGCGGCTGGTCGCCATCCACGTGCCCTTGGGCATGATGCCGTACTACTTCTTCCCCAAGACCGGCGAGACCTCGAGCCCCTACCTGGACCTGCTCGCCCGGCATCGCGACCAGTTCACGAGTTTCGCCGGCCTTTCCCATCCGGGCGTCGACGGGAATCATCACGCGGGACAATGCTTCCTTTCAGGCGCCCCGCACCCGGGCCAGCCGACCTTTCGTAACAGCCTCTCGCTCGACCAGCTTGTGGCGGAGAAGGTCGGCGAGGACACCCGCTTCGCCTCGCTCGCCGTGGCCGTGCGCCAAGGCGAGCATTACGCGGACTCCATAGCGGTCTCGCGTTCCGGCGTCATCCTCCCGACCGAAGCCAGCGCCGAGAAGCTTTACCGCCGGCTCTTCGTCGCGGGCACCCCGGAGGAGAAAGCCGCCACCATGCGCCGCATCGCCGCCGGCGGCAGCGTGCTGGACCTGCTGCTCGCCAAGGCGAAGCAGCTCGAACGCAGCTCCGACCCGCAGGATCGTGCCCGGCTCGACCAATACTTCCAGAGCATCCGCGAACTGGAGACCCGCCTGCAGCGTAGCCTCGCCTGGGAGCAACGCCCGAAGCCCAAGGTCGCTTATCCCATGCCCAAGGACATCGCCGACGCCAACGAGGTCGTCGCCCGCTCTCGCCTGATGTTCGACCTCGTCCGCCTCGCGCTCCAGACCGACAGCACCCGCGTCGTCACGCTTTCCCTCAGCACCTTCTCCGTCGTCCCGCATGTCCCGGGAGTGAAGAACGAGACCCACGGCCTCACCCACCACGGCAACGAGCCGGACAAGATCGCTGAGCTCCGCAAGATCGAGGAGGCCCAACTGGCCGTCTTCGGCGAGATGCTCTCCGCCTTCCGGGAGACCCGCGAGACCGGCGGCAACCTCCTCGACCGTACCCAGGTCCTCTACGGCAGCTGCCTCGGCAACGCCAACTCGCACAGCAACCAGAACCTGCCGCTCATCCTCGCGGGCGGAGGCTTCCGTCACGGCCAGCACCTGGCCTTTGACGCCGTCAACAACACCCCCTTGGCCAATCTCTACGTCAGCATGCTGCAGGGGCTTGGCGTCGAGACCGATAAGTTCGCCACCAGCACCGGCACCCTCCGCGGGCTGCGTTCCTGAGGAACGGGATTGCAGGGTCGGGCGGACCTGCTGACATCGGCGCATACCCCCATGCGCTCCCTGCTGCTGTCCCTCCTCGGCCTCACCGCCGCCCTTCCCGCCCAGGACATCGTCATCTACGGCGGCACCTCCGGCGGTATCACCGCCGCCATCCAAGCCGCCCGCGAGGGGCGCACGGCCGTGCTGATCGAGCCGACGAAGTTCCTCGGCGGCCTGACCACCGGTGGCCTCGGCGCCACCGACATCGGCAACAAGAAGGCGATCGGCGGCCTGTCTCGGGAATTCTATACGGCGATCGGGACCTATTACGCCAAAGACGACAAGTGGGTCCACCAGACGCGCGCCGAGTACTTCTCACGCCGGCCCCATGGTAACGCCGCCGACGAGGGCACGATGTGGACCTTCGAGCCACATGTGGCTTCGGCCGTCTACGACCAGATGCTCAAGGCCGCCGGCGACAGGGTGACGGTGGTCTTCGGCGAACGCCTCGACCTGAAGAAGGGCGTGATCAAGGACGGCACGCGCATCGTGAAGATCGTCATGGAGAGCGGCCGGGAGTTCACGGGCAAGATGTTCATCGACGCCACCTACGAAGGCGACCTGATGGCCAAGGCGGGCGTGAGCTACCATGTCGGTCGCGAGGCCAACGTGACCTACGGCGAGACGCTCAACGGCGTCCAGGTCGGCCACGCGAAGTCCCACCAGTTCAAGGTGAACGTCGACCCTTACGTCAAGAAGGGCGACCCTGCGAGCGGCCTGCTCCCCGGCATCGAGAAGGAAATCCCCGGACCCGACGGTTCCGGCGACCGCAAGGTGCAGGCCTACAACTTCCGCATGTGCACGACCGACGTGCCGGAGAACCGCCGCGACTGGGAGAAGCCGGCCAACTACGACGAACGCTGGTATGAGCTCGCCCTCCGCAACGTCGAAGCGGGCGAGGACCGTAACTCCTGGGCGCCGACCCCGATGCCCAATCGCAAGACGGACACGAACAACAACTTCGCGATCAGCACCGACTTCATCGGCCAGAACTGGGACTACGCCGAGGCCGACTACGCCACCCGCGCCAAGATCTGGCAGGCGCACGAGGACTGGCAGAAGGGGCTGATGTGGACCTACGCCTACCATCCCCGCGTGCCGGAGAAGATGCGCCTCGCTTTCCAGCGCCTCGGACTGGCGAAGGACGAGTTCAAGGACAACGGCAACTGGCCCCGCCAGCTCTACGTCCGCGAGGCCCGTCGCATGATCTCCGACTACGTGATGTCCGAGAAGAACTGCCGCCGCGTGGAAGTCGTCGATGATTCCGTCGGCATGGGCGCCTACAACATGGACTCCCACCACATCCAGCGCTTCGTGACCAAGGAAGGCTTCGTCCGCAACGAAGGCGACGTCCAGGTCGGCAGCAAGCCCTACCCCGTCAGCTACCGCAGCCTCCGCCCCAAGGCCTCGGAATGCACCAACCTCCTCGTCCCCGTCTGCCTCAGCGCCAGCCACATCGCCTACGGCTCGATCCGCATGGAACCCGTCTTCATGGTAATGGGCCAGTCCGCCGCCACCGCCGCCGGTCTCGCCATCGAAGGCAACACGTCGGTCCAGGCCATTGATTACGGCGCCCTCAAGGAGCGACTGCTCGCTTCGGGCCAGATGCTCGATTTCGTGACGACTGCCGCGGCCGGAGGCGGCCACGGACTCGATAAGGCAAAGCTCGCCGGCATCGTCGTCGACGACACCGATGCCACGCTCAAGGGCTTCGAGCAGACCGGCCATGTCTCGGGGAATTTCGTCGGCGACGGCTACCGCCATGACGGCAACGCCGACAAAGGCACGATGACCGCGCGTTTCACGCCCACCCTCCCCTCCGCCGGCAAGTACCGCATCTCGATTTCCTACAGCACGAACGCCAACCGCGCGACCAACGTCCCGGTGACCGTCCATCATGCCCAAGGCGAGACCAAGGTCCTCGTGAACCAGAAGGCCGCGCCCAAGGGCGACGCGCCCTTCCACGCCGTCGGCACCTTCGAATTCGCGGCCGGCAAGGATGGCTGGGTCGAGATCGGCAACGCCGGCACCGACGGCTACGTGATCGTCGACGCCGTGCAGTGGGTACCGACCAGTCGCTAGACTAGGTTTTCGGCTTAACCTTTGCCCGGAGGCGGTGTTCTTAATGAATACCCCATGCGACCTTACGCCTCCGTGCTGCTCCTGCTTGGCCTCTGCCTCCTGCCGCTGGCGGCTGAGGCGAACAAGCCCAACATCGTCTTCCTGCTGGTCGATGACCTCGGTTACGCGGACTGCGGCTTCAACGGCGGCACGCAGATCAAGACGCCGAACATCGACCGGCTCGCCAAGAGCGGCACGATCATCGATAGCCATTACGTCCAACCGGTCTGCTCGCCGACCCGCTCCACCCTGCTGACCGGACGCTACCCGACGCATACAGGCGTCTATACCATCGTCTCCCCCGGCGCGCCCTGGGGTCTGCCGCTCGCCGAACGCACGCTGGCCGACGCCCTCCGTTCCGCCGGCTACCGCACCGCGCTGACGGGCAAGTGGCACCTCGGTGAATTCGAAAAAGCCTTCCAACCCAACGCGCGCGGCTTCGACCACCAGTACGGCCACTTCTTCGGGATGCTTGATTACTACACCCACGAGCGGATGAACAAGCTCGACTGGTTCCGCAATGGCGAACCGCTGAAGGAAGAAGGCTACACCACGCACCTCATCACGGCGGAAGCCTGCAAGGTCATCGCGACGACCGACGCCGCCAAGCCCATCTTCCTCTACGTCCCTTTCAACGGCGTGCACAGCCCCTTCCAGGTCCCCGATAACTACCTCAAGCCTTACGCGAACCTCAAAGGCAACCGCCAGAAGCTGGCCGGCATGCTCGCCGCCGTCGACGAAGCCATCGGCAAGATCGAGGACGCGCTCAGGAAGTCCGGACGCCTGGAGAACACGCTCATCGTCTTCTCCAGCGACAACGGCGGCCCGCCACCCGGCGACAACACCCCCCTTCGCGACTTCAAAGGCTCCATCTACGAAGGCGGCACCCGGGCCGCGGCGTTCGCCACCTGGCCCGGCCGCATCCCGGCGGACAAACGCGCGGCCCAGCCCATGCACATGGTCGACTGGTATCCGACGCTCATCAAGCTCGCCGGAGGTTCGCTCGAACAGAAGCTGCCGATCGACGGACGTGATGTCTGGCCGATGCTGACGAAAGGCGCTCCCTCGCCGCACGACGCCATCCTCTCCGTCTCGACCCAAGGTCCGACGCGCGCCGCCGTCCGCATGGGCGACTGGAAACTGATGGTGAACGGGAACGCCGACGCCGATAGCGGCGAAGACGATGGCGCCACGAAAGCGAAAAAGAAAGGCAAGGCTGCCGCCGGGAAGTATGAGCCGGTGGCCCTCTACAACCTCGCCGACGATCCTTCGGAATCCAAGAACCTCGCCGCCGCCCAACCCGACCGCGTCAAGGCCATGCGCGCCCGGCTCGCCGACCTGCTCAAGGACGCCGTGCCCTCGGGCGTGAAGAAGTGAGCCCCCTTCGCTTGTTCCTCCTGCTGCTCGGTTCCGTCCTGTGCGTCGGCGCCGGAGAGAGCCGTCGCCCCAACTTCGTCTTCGTGCTGATCGACGACATGGGCTGGGGCGACTTCTCCTGCTTCGGCAACAAGGAAGCGAAGACGCCGAACATCGACCGGATGGCGGCCGAGGGCCTCCGCTTCTCCCAGTTCTACGTCAACTCGCCCATCTGCTCCCCTTCCCGCTGCGCCTTCGTGACGGGCCAATACCCCCAACGCTGGCGGATCAACTCCTACCTGGACAACCGCGCCGAGAACACCCGTCGCGGCAACGCCCAGTGGCTCGACCTGAAAGCCCCGACGCTCGCTCGCACGCTCAAAGACGTCGGCTACGCGACCGGGCATTTTGGAAAGTGGCATCTCGGCGGCCAACGTGACGTCGATGACGCTCCCGCGATCACCGACTACGGCTACGACGCTTCGCTGACCAATTTCGAAGGGATGGGACCGAAGCTCCTCCCGCTCACGCTCAAGCCCGGCGACAAGGAGCCGAAGAAGATCTGGGCGGACGCGGAACGCCTCGGCGGACCGGTGACCTGGATGAATCGCACCGAGATCACGACCGGCTATGCCGATGCGGCCCTGAAGTTCATCGACCAGGCCGCGGCCAAGAAACAGCCATTCTACGTCGACCTCTGGCCGGACGACGTCCACAGCCCCTACTTCCCGCCGCTCGAGAAATGGTCGCCGGAGAAACACCAGATCTACCTCGCCGTCCTCGAGGAGATGGACCGGCAGCTTGGACGCCTCTTCGAGCGGATCCGTACGGACGCCGCCCTGCGCGACAATACGGTCTTCGTGATCTGCTCCGACAACGGCCCCGAGCCGGGCGCCGGTAGCGCCGGTCCGTTCCGTGGCAAAAAATCACAGCTCTTCGAAGGCGGCATCCGCTCCTCGCTCGTGGTCTGGGCGCCGGGTCTCATGGAGAAAACCAAGGTCGGCACGCTCGACGCTGCTTCGGTCTTCGCCGCGATTGACCTCGCTCCCTCCCTGGCCCATCTCGCCGGCGCGAAGTCGCCCGTGGGGCTCGATGGCGCGAACCTATCGTCAACGCTACTCGGACGCGCTCCCGCATCGCATCCTGGCGCGATCTGTTGGCGCCGACCCCCGGAACGGAAGATCTGGCCGCCCGCGCTCCCCGACCCCCAGCCCGACCTCGCCGTCCGCGTAGGCGATTGGAAACTACTCTGCGAATATGATGGCTCCAAACCGTTACTGTACGACCTCTCGAAGGACCTAGGCGAGACGAACAACCTCGCCACCCAAGAGACCGCCGTCACCGAAAGCCTGATTGCCGCCGTACTAGTCTGGCAACGCTCGATGCCGGCTGACAACGGTCCGACGCTCGGCGCCAATCCGCCGCAAGGCGGCGCGAAGAAGAAAAAGAAGTAAGGCCTACCTGCCGGCCTTGGCCTGCTCACGGGCGAGTCCGTCGAGATACGTGAAGTCAGGGCGAGGCATGTCCATCTTCCTCGCAAGCCAGAGATAGGCGGATTTCAAGGCATCCCAAGACGGTTGATGGCCGGTGTGGTGATCGAACATCTCGACGGCGTCTTCCTTGCCATAGAGCACGTGCACCTTGCGTGCCGCGTCCATGATCGGGCCGCTGGCGGCCTGACTGTCATATTGTCCGGCGATCAGGAAGAAGGAAGTCGGCGCGGCGCAGGCGAGCAACTGCTCGTGCGAAAGGCCCTCGGACCGCATCGTCTTGAGCCTGGCACCAAAATACCACGCGTCACCCCAGTTGGTGGAATCCCACGCGAGGCCGAAATCGCTTGCGACGACCGCCTTGAACCGGGGGTCCAGACAGCCCGCGTAGAAGGCCATCTTGCCGCCGAGCGAATGGCCCATCACCGCGATGCGCCCGGGATCGACACCCGGACATCCGCGCAGGATCTCGGCCGCCAGGCGGGTGTCATGGGTCAGCCTTCCCATCCCCGTCCACTGCGGGGACTGCTGGGCGAGCTTCGCGGCGGCGTCGCGCCAGACGCCCATGCCGCCCTTGCTCGCGGCCCGCTCGGCAGGAGTGAGTATGTTGAACGGATAAGCCTCGACCACAGCGACGACGTAACCCTGCTGCACGAGATGCAATCCGAAGAAAGCCGTGTTCCGTTCCGGACCAAGCTTCGCCTTCGTCTTGAGATCGTAACCGCACATCCGGTCGGGATCATAAAAAGGCACCACGACCCCCGCGGTACGTCCCGACGGCTTCAAGGGCTCCATCAGCAGCACAAGCTGCCAGGTGTCGGCCCCGGTGCGTTGACGCAACAAGGTGCCCTTGAACTCCGGCGTACCGAATCCCTCCACCACCTCGACCGACGCCACCTGTCCGCTCGCGGACGGGGCCGAACCGCCCGGCACACCCAGCGCCTGCTGCCAGCGGGCCAAAAGGCCTTCCCTCTTCTGCTTCCATTCGGCGAGGCCGTCGCCCGGCGCCAGCAACGGCAACGGATTCTGGGCCAAGAGGCCCCCCGTGAGCATAAGGAATGAAATGACGGCCGAGGGGCGCACGGTGGCTTAATTTAGACGACCGGCGGGCGGTCGCAATCGCGAACCCCACCCGCTAATTGCTCGCAACCCCGGGCGGTCTCAGGTGTCTTATAGCCGAACCGAGAACCCGCTCGGCCCCGCCCCATGCTTCGCCTTTCGTTCGCATCCATGCTCGCCATGGCCGCCGCCTCAGCGGCCGCCGTCGACTTCAACCGGGAAGTCCGGCCGATCCTCGCCCAGCACTGTTTCGCCTGCCACGGCATGGACGAGCATTCGCGCAAGGCGAAGCTACGTCTCGACCTGCCCGAGTCCGCCCACGGCAAGGGCAAGTCGGGCGAACTCGCCATCGTCGCCGGACATCCGGACAAGAGCGAAGTCGTCCGCCGCATCTTCTCGCACGACGAGGACGAGCTCATGCCGCCGCCGGAGACCAAGAAGCCGATGTCCGAGAAGGAGAAGGCCGTGCTCCGCGCCTGGATCGCCGAAGGCGGCCAATACCAGGCCCACTGGGCTTTCTCCGCGCCGAAGCAGGCGCCCCTGCCGCAGGGCGGCGTCCATCCCATCGATGCCTTCGTCCGCGCCCGCCTTGATCAAGCCGGCCTGAAGCCTTCGCCCGAAGCCGACCGCTACGTCCTCGTGCGTCGCGTCACGCTCGACCTCACCGGCGTGCCGCCGACGCCCGAGGAAGCCGACGCCTTCGTTAACGACAAATCCCCCGACGCCTACGAGAAACTGGTCGATCGCCTGCTGGCTTCGCCCCGCTACGGCGAGCGCTGGGCCCGCCGCTGGCTCGACCTCGCCCGCTATGCCGACACCAACGGCTTCGAAAAGGATCGCCCGCGTTCGATCTGGCCCTACCGCGACTGGGTCGTCAAGGCGCTCAACGCCGACCTCCCCTACGACCAGTTCAGCATCAAGCAGCTGGCGGGCGACCTGCTGCCCGGCGCCACGCCCGACGACCTCATCGCCACCGGCTTCCATCGCAACACGATGCTCAACGAAGAAGGCGGCGCCGACCCCAACGAGTACCGCTTCTACGCCATGGTCGACCGCGTCGGAGCGACCGGGGCCGCCTGGATGGGCCTCACGCTCAACTGCGCCCAGTGCCACACGCATAAATATGATCCGATCCTGCACACCGACTACTACTCGGTGATGGCGCTGCTGAACAACGCCGACGAACCGACTTACCATATCCCGCCGCTCGACCTCGAAGCCAGGCAGGCGGACCACGCCCGCCGCATCCGGGCCGCCGAAGATTCCCTGGAAAGCAAGTTCCCCGGCGGCGCAGCCGTCGTCGAGCAACGCTTCGGCGCCTGGTTGAACGCCGAAAGCCAGCGCGCCGCCAACTGGGAGACGCTCCGCCCGAGCAAGCTGAAGACCACGATGCCGACGCTCGACGTGCAGCCCGACGGCTTCATCCTCGGCGGGGGCGACATCACCAAGAGCGACGTCTACGACCTGACCTTCGATCGCGCGGTCAAAGGCGCCGTCGCCATCCGCATCGAGGTCGCCCCCCACCCGCTGCTGCCCAACGACGGCCCTGGCCTCACCAACTACGAAGGCCCGCTCGGCGGGTTCTTCCTCAGCGAGCTCCAGGCCTGGCAGGGCGACCGCCGCCTGATCTTCGACGACGCCACCGCGACCAACGACGAGGAAGAGGATCGTATCAACGATGCGGCCGCCGCCCCGAAGGCCGCGGCCAAGGCTGCGCCGAAGAACGCCAAGAAGGCCGCCAAGGCCGCCGCGAATCGCAAGAAGAACAACGCCTCGGCCGCGCTCGACGGCGAGATGTCCAGCGGCTGGCAGGTCCTCGGCGGCCTCGGCCAGAACCACGTCGCGGTCTTTCATTTCGACAAACCGACCGACCTCTCCGCCGGCTGGGCCCTCAAGATGCTGTTCGAAAAGCATTACGCCTGCCCCGTCGGACATTTCCGGATCTCCGTGTCGACCGATCCGCAGGCCACCGCCACGGGCCATCCGGCCGACATCGAGGCCATGCTTGCCGGCGCCGCTCCGCACGACTCCGCCAAGCTGCGCCAGCGCTTCCTCGAAACCGCCCCCGAGGTGGCCGTGCACGCCAAGGCCCTGGCCAACCTTCGCAAACAGATTCCCCGCGGCCAGCCGACGCTCGTGATGCGTGAGCGACCGGAAGCCCACCCCCGCCCGACGTTCCGCCACCACCGCGGGGAATACCTCAGTCCGAAGGAACCCGTCCCGCCGGCCGTGCCGGCCTTCCTCCCCGCCCTGCCCAAGGACGCCCCGGCCAACCGCCTGACGTTCGCCCGCTGGCTCTTCGCGCCGGAGAACCCGCTCACCGCCCGCGTCGCGGTCAATCGCCAGTGGCAGGCCTTCTTCGGCCGCGGCTTCGTCCGGTCACTCGAAGACTTCGGCTACCAGAGCGAAGCGCCGACGCACCCCGAGCTCCTCGACTGGCTTGCCGTCGAATTCATGAAGTCCGGCTGGTCGATGAAGCAGCTGCACCGCCTCATCGTCACCAGCGGGACCTACCGGCAGTCCTCGGTCGTCACGCCGGAACTCGCCGAGAAGGACCGCGAGAACCTGCTCCTCGCCCGCGGCAGCCGGTTCCGCCTCGACGCCGAGATCGTCCGCGACGGCGCGCTCGGCGCCGCCGGGCTGCTCTCCGCGAAGATGGGCGGACCCGGCGTCTACCCGCCCCAACCCGCCAGCGTGACCAGCGAAGGCACGTATGGTCGCATCGAATGGAAGCCCAGCGAAGGCGAAGACCGCTACCGCCGCTCCCTCTACACCTTCATCAAGCGCACCGCTCCCTTCGCGATGGCGACGACGTTCGACGCCCCCACCGGCGAATCATGCATCGCCCGCCGCGACGTCTCCAACAGCCCGCTCCAGGCGCTCACGCTTCTCAACGACGAGATGTTCATGGAAGCCGCCCGCGCCCTCGGAGCCAAGGCCATGACCGCGGGCACGGAGGACGGCGCCCGCATCACCTTCATCCTCCGACGCTGCGTCACCCGCCCGCCGGCCGCGGACGAGCTCGCCACGATGAAGGCCTTCGTCGCCGCCCAACGCGCGCGCAAGGTCGCCGAGAAGGACATCTGGACTTCGGTCGCCCGCGCGGCGCTCAACCTCGACGAAAGCATCGTGCATCCGTGACCAAAGATGAGAAACACGATGAACGATGAAGGATGGATGATGAACGACATGGGTGCCGTGATGGAGGAGCCGCACGAAGCCGCCTCCGGCTACCAACGGCCGGAAATCTGGCAGCTGGCACGCCAACTCGCGATCGACATCCACCGGATGACCTTGGATGAACTACCGCGCTTCGAGATGCATGAAGTCGGATCACAGGTCCGCCGTTCCGCCAAATCCGTTCGCGCCAACATCGTCGAGGGCTACGGCAAGCGCCGCTACAAGTTGGAATTTCTGCGTCACCTGACCTACGCGCTCGGCTCAGCCCAGGAAACCCTCGACCATCTGGATACCCTGCATGAAACCGGCTCCCTCGCCTCAGCCCACAAGCACGAGGAACTGAAAGCTAGGACTCAGCTCCTGATCGCCAAGCTCACGACCTTCATGCGGGGTGTCGAACTGCACCATCGCTCCTGACCCCTGCCTTCATCCTCCATCTTTCATCATTCATCTTTCGTCATGCCCCCCCGCCCCAACATCACCCGCCGCCACTTCTTCCAGGACTGCGGCGTCGGCGTCGGCAAGATCGCCCTCGCCTCGCTCATCGCCGACGGCGCGATGGGACGCCTCGCGGCCGCCGGTTCCGGCATGCGCTCCGGCCTCCCTCACCACGCCCCCAAGGCCAAGGCGGTCATCCACCTGTTCATGGCGGGCGCTCCGTCCCAGCTCGAGCTGTTCGACAACAAGCCCGAGCTGTCGAAGCTCGAAGGCAAGCCCCTGCCGCCCTCGATCATCAACGGTCAACGCTATGCGTTCATCCGTCCCGACGCCGCCGTGCTCGGTCCGCGCTATAAGTTCGCCCGCCACGGCCAGTCCGGCACCGAACTGTCGGAGATGCTGCCGCACCTTTCGACCGTCGTCGACGACATCGCGGTGGTGAAGTCCTGTCGCACGACGCAGTTCAACCATGCCCCTGCGCAGATCTTCATGAACACGGGCTTCTCCCAGCCCGGCCGCCCGAGCATGGGCTCCTGGATCACCTACGGGCTCGGGGCCGAATCCAAGGACCTGCCTTCGTTCGTCGTGATGAGCACCGGCTCCGGCATCAGCGGCGGCGCCGCCTGCTGGAGCAGCGGCTTCCTCCCGAGCAGCTACACCGGCACGCGCTTCCGCAACGCCGGCGACGCGATCCTCAACACGAGCACCCCGGCCGGCATCGACCCGGGCACGCAGAAGGACACCATCGACCTCATCAACGCGATGAACGACCGCCGCCTCCGCCTCGACGGCGACAGCGAGATCGCCACGCGCATCGCGAACTACGAGATGGCCTACCGCCTGCAGTCCTCGGCGCCCGACCTGATGGACCTCTCCTCCGAGAGCAAGGAGACCCTCGAGCTTTACGGCTGCGACCCCAAGGTGCCCTCCTTCGCCCGCGCCTGCCTGCTCGCGCGACGCATGGTCGAACGCGGCGTCCGGTTCATCAACATCTACAACGAAGGCTGGGACGCGCATAGCGACGTCGCCGGCAACGTGCGGAACAATTGCGCCAAGACCGACAAGGCCTCCGCCGCGCTCATCAAGGACCTCAAGCGTCGCGGCCTGCTGGACAGCACGCTCGTCGTCTGGGGCGGCGAATTCGGCCGCACGCCGATGGTCGAAGCCAGCGTCTCGCTCGGGCGCAGCCAAGGCCGCGACCACCACCCGCAGGCTTTCTCGATGTGGATGGCCGGCGGTGGCATCAAGGGCGGCCAGACCATCGGCCAGACCGACGACATGGGCTTCAACATCGTCAAGGACGAGGTCCGCGTACCCGACCTCCAGGCGACGATCCTCCATTGCCTCGGCATCGACCACGAACGCCTGACCTTCCGCAACGCGGGCCTCGACTTCCGTCTGACGGGCGTCGAGCCGTGCCGCGTCGTGAAGCAGTTGTTGGCGTAGCAAAATGCTTTAGGGGCAGGGGTAGGTCCAAAGATTACATCCACGGGAGGCTATCAGTCCCCGCGTATCCAGACTCCACGGCTACGCGTCAGAGCAATCCCTACCCCTATCCCTACCCCTTTTCCTCAGGTCTATTCTCGCAACCCGGACGGCTTTCCGCTGTTTGAAAGGTATGCGCACCCCTCGCTTCCTGCCCATCCTGCTGGCCGTCCTGGCCGGCTGCTCCACCCTCTTCGCCGCCAGCTTCCGCCTAGCCGCGCCGATCTCGGACCACATGGTCCTGCAACGCGAGAAGCCCGTGGCTGTCTGGGGCTGGGCCGACGCCGGCGAAGCCGTGACCGTGACCTTCGCCGGTCAGTCGAAGTCCGCGACGGCGGGCGCCGACGGCAAGTGGACGCTCAAGCTCGACGCCCTCCCCGCTTCCACCGATCCGCGCACGCTCACCGTGACCGGCAAGGACGGCCATAAGCTCGAAGTGAAGGACGTCCTTGTCGGCGAAGTCTGGCTCGGCTCCGGCCAGTCCAACATGGCGATGACCGTCGCCGGCTGCTACCGTTTCGACCAAGAGAAGGCCGCCGCGAAGTTCCCGCTCATCCGCCATTATCGCGAAAGTTCGACCCACGCCACGGAACCGCAGGCCGAAGGCAAAGGCGCCTGGCAGGAGTGCACGCCCGAAAACGTCGGCGGTTTCTCCGCCGTGCTCTATTTCTTCGGACGGGAGATCCACCGAGAAGTCGGCGTGCCCGTCGGCCTCGTGAACACCTCCGTCGGCGGCACGCCCATCGAGTCCTGGGTCGCCGCGGCCACGCAGTCCTCCGACCCCGAGACGAAGGCCAACTTCGATAACCAGATGAAGAACTATCTGGCCTTCGACGAAGCCAAGGCGCCCGAACTCTTCCAGAAGCAGATGGCGACCTGGAAGGCCGCCGTCGCCAAGGCCAAGGCCGAAGGGAAGACGTTCGTGACCCCCGCCCCGAAGGACCCGCTGGCGATGCGTCGCTTCAAGGGCGGACCCGCCGGCCTCTACAACGGCAAGGTCGCCAACCTGGCCCCCTACACGCTCCGTGGCATGCTCTGGTACCAGGGCGAAGGCAACGCGGGCAACCCGGGCCTTTACGAGAAGCAGCTCTCCCAGCTCGTGACCAGCTGGCGGGCGCTCTGGCAGGATGAAGTCCCGTTCGCTTGGGTGCAGCTGCCCAACTACCGCGACTCCGACTCCGAGAGCTGGCCGCGCGTACGTGAGTCCATGATGAAGGTGCTCGCGCTTCCCAAGACCGGCATGGCCATCACGATCGACATCGGCGACCCGAAGGACATCCACCCGAAGAACAAGCAGGATGTCGGTAAGCGCCTCTCGTTCTGGGCCCTCGAAACCGTCTACGGCCGCAAGGTCGCGGCGAGCAGCGGGCCGCTCCCCGCCGGCAGCAAGGTCGAAGGCGCCTCGATCCGCGTCTCCCTTAAGCACGCCGATGGCCTCAAGACCCGCGACGGCGCCGCCCCGCGCGGACTGCTGATCGCCGGCGCCGACAAGGCCTGGAAGAAAGCCAGCGTCCGCATCGAAGGCTCCGACCTCATCGTCAGCAGCCCCGAAGTCGCCGCCCCGGTGGCCGTCCGCTACGCCTGGGCCGAGAACCCGGACTGCAACCTCGTGAACGGCGCCGACCTGCCGGCCACCAGCTTCCGCACCGACGACTGGCCGGTCCCCGGCGCCAAGAAATAGCCCGCGATGGCCGGAAGACGCCCAGAAAACCGGGGTTCGCCTTGCAACCCCGGTTGGTTTGGGCTGTCTTGAAAACCAGCATGAAGACCCCGCTTGCCGCCTTGGCTCTGCTCGTCGGAGCCACGTCCGCGTTTGCCCTCAACAAAGGCAACGCCGGGCCGACCGACGTCCAGCTGAAGTTCGACCTGCCCGCGCCCGCCCCGCTCTCGCCTGAAGAAGCGCTGAAATCCTTCAAGCTGCCGCCCGGCTTCCGCATCGAACTCGTGGCCAGCGAACCGATGATCGAAGCTCCCGTCGCGATCAGCTTCGACGAACAGGGCCGGCTCTTCGTCGTCGAGATGCGCGGCTACATGCGCGACATGGAAGGCACCACGGAAAAAGAACCGCTCGGCCGCATCGCGCTCCTCACCGATACCGACGGCGACGGCCGCATGGACCGCGCCTCCGCTTTCCTCGACAACCTGGTGATGCCCCGTGGCGTGATGGCCGTCAAAGGAGGCGCCTTCGTCGCCGAACCGCCCAACCTGTTCTTCTGCCGCGACACGAAGGGCACCGGCGTCGCCGACGAGAAGACCTTGGTCGCCTCGGACTTCGGCACCTTCGGCGGTCAGCCCGAACACATGGCCAACACCCCGACCTGGGCGATGGACAACCGCGTCTACGCCGCTGGCTACGCCACCAGCTTCAAGCTCAACGCCGGCGTCTGGCAACGCGGCCCCGGCCTCGGCCGCGGCCAATGGGGCCTGAGCCAGGACGATGCCGGCCGCCTGTTCTTCAACTACAACTCCGACCTCCTCCGCGGCGACCTGCTCCCCGCCGCCGCCTTCGCGCGTAATCCGCTCCTGCGCGAAGCGACCGCGGTCAACAGCAAGATCATCAAGGAACAGGCCGTGTACCCGTCCCACCCGACGCCGGGCGTGAACCGCGGCTACGACGCGAAGACGCTCCGACCCGACGGCACCCTCGCCAACGCCACCTCGACCTGCGGCGCGGCGATCTACCGCGGCGACGCCTTTCCGGCCGAGTTCCGCGGCAACGCCTTCATCCCGGAACCTTCGTCCAACCTGGTGAAACGTGTCATCATCACCGAGAAGGACGGCGTGCTCACCGGCGCCAACGCCTACGCCGAAAAGGAATTCCTGACTTCGACCGACGAGCGCTTCCGCCCGGTGATGACCGCCACCGGTCCCGACGGCGCCCTGTACGTCGTCGACCTCTACCGCGGCATGCTCCAGCACCCGGCCTTCCTCACGCACTACCTCGCCGCCAACATCAAGGCGCGCAAGCTGGAGACCCCGGTCAACCAAGGCCGTATCTGGCGCATCGTGCGCGACGACCGCCCGGCGCCCAAGGCCACGAAGATCCCGGCCGACGTCGCCGCACGCGTCCGCTCCCTGACGCACCCCAACGGCTGGGTGCGTGACACGGCCCAACGCCTGCTCGTCGAATCCGCCGACGTCGCCGCGGCCGCCCCGCTCCGCGCCCTGCTCGCCGACGCCCAAGCCCCCGCCACCGCCCGCCTGCACGCTCTCTGGTCCCTCGACGGCCTCGCCGGCGCTCGCCCCGACGACGTCCGCCTCGCCCTCAAGGATCCCGACGCCCAGGTCCGCGCCGCCGCCGTCCGCATCGCACCGGCCGAGATGCTCCCCGACCTTTGCGCGCTCAAGGACGAGCCGGAGGTCATCGTGCTCGCCCACCTCGCCATCCGCCTCTCCGCCGCCCATCTGCCGGACACCGAGAAGGCGCTCGCCGAACTGCTCGCCGCCCACGGCGACATCGCTCTCGTCCGCGAAGGCGCCCTCACCGGCACCCGCGGCCGCGAAGTCGCCCTCGCCAAGGCCGTCGCCGCGCTGGGCTCGATCAAGAACCTCAAGCAGACCGGCCCGGTCCTCGAAGGCCTCGCCACGCTCATCTCGCAGGCCGGCAAGGCCGGCCCCATCGAAGGCATGCTCGACATCGCGGCCAGCCTCGGCGAGCGCACCAATCTCCGCGCCGCCATCCTGCGCGGCCTGGACCAATCCGCCCGCGACCCGAAGACCAAGAAGGCCGTGCCGCTCAAGACGGTCTGGCTGAACGCCGAACCGACCGCGCTCGCGAAGCTCAAGCAAGCCGTCACCGAGGCGAACGCCCGCAAGAATCTCGAGAACGTCGCCGCCCGCCTCGCCTGGGTCGGTAAGCCGGGCGCCCCCGCCCCGCCCAAGGTGATCGCGCTTACCAAGGCCCAGCAGGCGCTCTTCGAGAAAGGCAAGGTCACCTTCACCAATCTCTGCGCCGCCTGCCACCAGCCGCACGGCTACGGCCTTGACGGCCTCGCTCCTCCGCTCGTCGACAGCGACTGGGTCCTGGGGAAACCCGACGTGACGGCCAAGATCGTGCTCAACGGCCTCGGCGGTCCGATCAAGGTCGGCAACCGCACCTGGGACCTCACCATGCCGCCGATGGGCATGCTCAGCGACGAGGATGTCGCCGGCGTGCTGACCTACATCCGACGCGAGTGGGAGCATAACGGCTCCCCTGTCGACGCCAAGTTCGTCGCCGGCATCCGCAAGCAGTCCGCCGACCACCCGAATTCCTGGACCGCCGACGAACTGCGCCCGCCCACGAAGAAGGCCGTCAAGGCCGCCAAGGAAGACGTGGCGAAATGAGGGCTTGGCTGGCCAGCTTCCTGTTGCCGCTCTGCCTCGGGGCAGCGCCGGAGATCAAGCTGACCTCGCCGACCGACTATCAGGTATTCCAACGGCAGAACAGGTTCGAGGGCCGCGTGAGGATCACCGGCTCGGTGAAGGACGCCCCGGGCGCGCAGGTGGAGGTCCGTCTGGTCGGCAGCAAAAGAAAAGGCGAATGGCGACCGGTCGAGACCATCGCGCAAGACGCCTTTGACGCCGTCATCACGAAGCCGTCCGGCGGCTGGTATCGCTGCGAGGCGCGTCTGACCCAAGGCGGCAAGACGTTGGCCGAAAGCGTCGTCGCCCATGTCGGCGTCGGCGAAGTCTTCCTGGTCGCCGGACAATCCAACTCGGCCAACCACGGCGAAGAGAAGCAGCAGGCGAAGTCGGGCATGGTCTCCTCCTTCGACCGCCTCAACTGGCACCCGGCCGACGACCCGCAACGCGGCGCCTCCGGCACGGGCGGCAGTTTCATGCCTCCGCTCGGCGACGCCCTCGCCGAAAAGTTCGGCGTGCCCATCGGCTTCATCCCGATCGGCATCGGCGCGACCAGCGTCCGCGAATGGCTGCCCGCCGGCGTCCCCTTTCCCGCGCCGCCGACGCTCGTCTATCGCGTACGCCAGCTGCCCGACGGCCGCTGGGAGAGCAACGGGGTCGCCTTCACGACGCTGGTCAGCCGCCAGCGGCAGTTCGGACCCGGCGGTTTCCGTGCGGTGCTCTGGCATCAGGGCGAAAGCGACGCCAACCAGAAAGACCCGACGCGCACCCTGCCCGGCTCCCTTTATCAGGAACACCTCGGACGCATCATCCGCGATTCGCGGCAGGCCGCCGGCTGGGACGCGCCTTGGTTCGTGGCGCAAGTCAGCTACCACGTGCCCGGCGACGAAGCTTCGGCCGACATCCGCGACGCGCAAGCCGCGCTCTGGAAGTCCGGCCTCGCCCTTCCGGGACCCGACAGCGACGCCCTCAAAGGCGAACTCCGCGAACGCGGCGGCAAGGGCGTGCACTTCAGCGGCCCGGGCCTGCGCGAACATGCCCGACGCTGGGCCGAACGCATTACGCCTTGGCTCGAACAGCAACTCGAACAGAAGTAAGCCCATGTTCGGCGGCAAATGTCCCTTCGGCCACAAGCCGTCCGACCCCTTCAAGGCGAAGCGGGAAGCCGGACCGGTCGCCCGCTACGAATTCCAAGGCGAAGCGATCCCGATGATCCTCCGCCATGCCGACGTCCGGCAGGCGGCCAAGGATTGGCAGACCTACAGCTCCGACGCCCCCTTCCGCGTGCCGATCCCTTCGGAAGAGGAGGCCCGCTCGATGCGTCAGCTGCCCATCGAGACCAACCCGCCCGAGCACACGGAATACCGTGCCATCGTCGAACCGTTCTTCGACCGTCCGAAAGGCCCCGCGATGATCGCGCAGGTGGAGCGGCTCATCGACGGCCTGATGCGCGACGCCCTCGCCCGTGATTCGGTGGAGGTCGTCCACGGCTTCGCCCTACCCCTCCAGGCGCGTGCCCTCACCTACCTGCTCGACACCGACGAAGCCGAAGCCGACACGTGGATCGGCTGGGGCATCCATGTCTTCCGCGTCCGCGGCGGCCTCAAGAAAGGCGTCGAGCTCGAAGATTACCTCACGCGCAAATTCGACGCGGTGACCCGACAGCCGGGCCGCTGCTTCTTCAGCGCGCTGACCCAAGCGCGCTTCCGCGGACGCCCGCTGACGCGCGAGGAGATGATGGGCTTCGCCAACCTCGCCTTCGCCGGCGGCCGCGATACGATCATCCATACTGTGAGCTGCGCCCTCGGCCATCTCGCCGCGAACCCCGAGGCGCTCGCCTACCTCCGCGCGGACCCGAAGCGCATCACCTTGGCGAGCGAGGAGTTCTTCCGGTTCTTCATGCCGCTCACGCACATCGGCCGCGTCTGTCCCGTCACGACGTCCGTCCACGGCGAGCAGGTCCCCGCCGGCGGCCGCGTCTCCCTCGGCTGGGCTTCGGCCAACCGCGACGAGACCGTCTTCCCCGAGGCCGATGTCTTCAAGATCGATCGCAAGCCGAACCCGCACCTGTCGTTCGGTTTCGGCGAACACCTCTGCCTCGGCGCCCCGCACGCCCGCCTGCTCCTGCGTACCCTGCTGCACAAGTGCGTCGAGCTCGTCGGCTCGCTGGAAATCGTCTCGGCTGAGGAACGGACCGAAACCGAGCCCTCCTACGAACGCAAACTCGGTTACGAGTCCTTGGTGCTTCGGTTCCGTCCGCGGGCCTGATGGGGATTGCCAGCGGTCCCGGGCGAACCTAGGGATTCCTTACCCCAACCTTCGCGTCTTCGCGGGGTTCCAACCATACCCCGCCATGTTCGCCTTCAGCCTGACCATCTTCTGGGGAGCTTGCCTGCTCTTCCTCGTCCAGCCGCTGATCGCGCGCTTCATCCTGCCTTGGTTCGGCGGCGGCCCCGCGGTCTGGACGACCTGCATGCTCTTCTTCCAGGTGCTGCTGCTCGGCGGCTACGCCTACGCCCACTTCAGCATCAGCCGCCTGACGCCCCGTCGCCAGGTCATCACGCACCTCTGCCTGCTCGCCCTCGCCGTCGCGCTGCTGCCGATCACCCCGGGCGACCAATGGAAACCCACCGACGGCTCCCATGCCGCCGGCCATATCCTGCTGCTCCTCCTCGCCTGCCTCGGACTGCCCTACCTCGTCCTCTCCGCCACCGGCCCACTCCTGCAGGCTTGGTTCAGCAAGGCCAACCCTGGCGTCTCTCCTTACCGCCTATACGCCCTTTCGAACATCGGCTCGCTCCTCGCGCTCCTGATCTACCCGTTCGTCCTTGAGCCGCAGCTCGCCCGTCAGGCCCAGGCCCACTGGTGGTCCGTCGGCCTCGCGCTCTACGCCGGACTCGCCGGCTGGTGCGGCTACAAGGTCTGGCATAGCGCCGGCTCCGACACGAAGGCCGTCGCCTCGGACGACGCCGAGCCAGCGCCTTCGACGGCCCGCAAACTGCTCTGGTTCGCCCTGCCCGCCTGCGGCGTGATGCTGCTCCTCGCGATCACCAACAAACTCTGCCAGGACATCGCCGTCGTGCCTTTCCTCTGGGTGCTGCCGCTCAGCCTCTACCTGCTCTCGTTCATCATCAGCTTCGACAGCCCGCGCTGGTATCACCGCGCCTTCTGGCTGCCCTTGCTGGCCGCTCTCCTCGGCGCGGTCATGTACAACCTCTATACGGCGGAATCGCACCCGAACATCACCCCGCTCGCCTCGCTCTACCTCGGCACGATGTTCGTCGCCTGCATGGTCTGCCATGGCGAAGTCTTCCGCCTTCGGCCGGGTGCCAGCCGCCTGACCGGCTATTACCTGTCGATCTCCGCCGGCGGCGCCGCGGGCGGACTCTTCGTCGCGCTCGTCGCCCCGTTCGTCTTCCCGGATTACTTCGAACTGCACCTCGCGCTCTTCCTCACCGCGGCCCTGGTGATCCTGGTCCTGCGCGGCGATCCGGCCTTCCCGCTTCGGCACGGCAAGGCCCAGTGGCTCTGGGCCATCCCGTTACTCGCGTTGGCCGTCCTTGGCTACGGGCTCGCCGACGTCGCCGCGACCTCCCTACGCGGGGCGGTGAGCGTGACCCGCGGCTTCTACGGGGTGCTCAAGGTGACCGAAGCCGACCAAGGCGATCCGACCCGGCACCACCTGACCCTCCAGCACGGCGCGACGATCCACGGCCTGCAGTACCAGGGCGCCGAACGCCGCACGGACCCGACCAGCTACTACACCTCGACGAGCGGCATCGGCCGGCTCTTCCGCACCTACAAACCCGAAGGAGGACGCCGCGTCGGCGCGGTCGGCCTGGGCTCCGGCACGCTCGCCGCCTGGGGGCGCAAAGGGGACACCTTCCGCTTCTACGAGATCAATGACGACGTAGCGCACCTCGCCACCAGCACCTTCACTTACCTCAAGGATTCGAAGGCGCAGACGGAACTGGTGATGGGCGACGCCCGTCTTCGCATGGAAGGCGAAGCCGACCAGCAATATGACGTGATCATCCTCGACGCCTTCAGCAGCGACGCGATCCCGGTGCACCTGCTCACGCTCGAGGCCTTCGCCCACTACCAGCGCCACCTGAAGAAAGGCGGAGTCATCGTCGTCCACGTCTCGAACCGCTACCTCGACCTGCACCCGGTGGTCTACCGCATCGCCGAGAAGATCGGCTTCCCGGCCGTCACGATCGACGACAATGACACGGCCTTCGAGGACGAAGGATTCTATGGCTCCGACTGGATCATCATGACGCGCGACGCCGAGCTCCTCCAGCAGCCGCTGCTGCACGACGCCACGAGCGCCCCCGTCGAGTTCTCCGCCCGCGTCCTGCCCTGGACCGACGAGCGCAGCGACCTGCTCCGCATCCTCGTCTCGGAAGAAGGCAGCTTCCTCCGCTGGCTGCAGGGACTCTGAGCTTGGATTGAAGATGGACGATGGGGGATGAATGATGAACATTGCCCGGAGGCCTTCGTCGACCTATTCCTCCCCTTCCATGCGCCCCGTCCGTCTCACTCTTGCCCTGCTCTGCGGAGTCCTGAGCTGCCTAGCCGCCGAACCCAAGAAGAAGGCCATCAAGTATGACCAGCAGCCTTGGGGCACCTGGGTCGAGGCGGACTTCCCGTTCTTCTCCTCCGTGCTGGACGCCCGCCGCGAGGGACTCGGCAAGCATAACCTCACCCCGCGCGGGCTGATCATCAAGCTGCCCCATGACTGCTGGGTCTGCTTCGACACCGACCTCCTCCGCGTCTCCGCCGTCTGGCGCGGCAAAGGCGTCAGCGACAAGGCCCTGGCCCCCGGCTCCTACCATGACCCGAGCCGCAAGACGCTCGGCGGTCAGTTCCCGGCGCCGCAGCCGGAAGGCAAGCTATGGCTCGGCCACGCCATCCTCCCCGGCTGGCAGCTCGGCGCCAAGATCGACCACGATGATCCGCGCTCCCCGGCGCCCTCCGCCAACGAAGTCGGCCGCGGCGCGCTCCCGACCGCGCTCGGGCAGTTCCAGTCCGTCGAACTCGTCGGCAAGGACGTCGTGCTCACCTACCGCGTCGACGACGCGGTCATCCGCGAACTCTGGAAGTCCTCCGAACACGACGGCCTGACCGTGATCGAACGTCACCTATCGGTCTCCGCCCACGCCAAGGACCTCCTTCTCGTCATCGGCACCCGCCGCCAAGGCCCCTCGCAGGAAATCGAAGCCGGCGTGACGGTCAGCGGTCCCGCCGAACTGGCCCATGACGACGACTTCTTCGCGGTGAAGATCCCCGCCAACAAGGCCACCGCCGCGCTCTGCGTGTCGCTTTGCGACGAACACGACGCCCCCGCCGTTCCGGCGGTCGCCATCCCGTCCGGCCCGACCCAGGCCCGCTGGCAGGCCGCCGTCCCCACGAAGATCGAACTCAGCAAATCCGCCGACGCCTACGTCGTCGACCACGTCGGCCTGCCGGTCGGCAACCCTTGGAAACGCGCCGTGCGCGCCAGCGATATCCAGTTCCGCAAGGACGGCACCGGCGTGCTGGTGACGATCGACGGCGACGTCTGGCTCGCCCGGGGGCTCGGCGTCGGCTCCGCCGAAGTCCGCTGGCGGCGCTTCGCCTCCGGCCTGCACGAGCCGATGACGTGCGCCCTGCGCGACGACGAGATCTTCGTCTTCGACCGCAACGGCATCTGGCGGCTCCTCGACACGAACGGCGACGGCGAAGCCGATGTCCATGAACTCTTCTCGAACGCCTTCGCCCAGACGGCGGACATGCGCGAATTCCCCAGCACCCTGCGCCTCGCGCCGAAAGGCGAATTCGTCATCGCCAAGGGCGGCCAGGAAGCCACCACCATCGGCAAGCACAACGGCAGCGTGCTGCGCATCTCCGCCGACGGCCGCACCGCCACCGTGCTCGGCTACGGCCTGCGCCAGCCCAACCTCTCCGTGCACCCGCGCACCGGCCTCGTGGTGTCCAGCGACCAGCAAGGCAATTACGTCCCCAGCACGCCGCTCCACATCATCAAGGACGCCCAGTTCTACGGCTTCCTCAGCGACAAGCTTCCCAAAGAGAAATACCCCGCCCCCATCGCTGATCCGCTGACCTGGATTCCGCACGCGGCGAACGCCTCGGCGCTCTCCCAGGTCTGGCTGACCGACGCCAAGATGGGCCCGCTCAACGACGAGATGGTGCAGGTCTGCTTCAACAAGCCCGACCTCCTGCGCGTCCTCTGGAACCATCGCGGCTCCCGCCCCCAGGCCAGCGTCGTGAGCGTCGTCAGCGACTTCGCCACGCCGCCCCTCAACGGCTCCGTCAACCCGGTCGACGGTCAGCTCTACGTCGCCGGCTTCCAAGTCGCCGGCTGGGGCAACATCCTGACGACCCTCACTGGACTGGAGCGCGTCCGCTACACCGGCGCGCCTTCGCTGACGCCGCGCGAGATCGTCCCGACCGACCGCGGCGTGCTGCTGCGCTTCGACGTCGCCCTCGACCCCGCGCTGGCCGGCGATCCGGACAACTACTCCTTCGCCACCTGGCGTTATAAACGAGCCTCCACCTACGGCTCCGCCCAATACAAGGCCGACGGCAAGACCGGCAACGACTGGCTCACCGCCAGCAGCGCCACCCTCAGCCAGGATGGCAAGAGCGTGTTCATCGGCCTCCCCGGATTGAAACCCGTCGAGCAGCTCCGCATCGGCTGGACCATCGCCACCGCCGACGGCGTCGCGCTCCAGCAGAACGCCTACACGACGCCTTACGAACTCACGAAATTCGATCCGGTCGCCGAAGGGTTCGGTCCGATCGAGATCAACCTGACGCCGCGCGTCGCCAAGGCGAAGAAGGCCGAGACGGTCTCCGCCGAGGAAGGCAAGCGCCTCGCCACGATGTTCGGCTGCGCCGCCTGCCACCTGGCCGGAGAGACCGCGATGACCAACGTCGGCCCGGCCTGGAAAGGGCTCTTCGGCTCCAAGCGCGATTACGTCACCGACAAGGGAAAGAAGGGCTCGCTGGTCGCTGACGAAGCCTACATCCGCGAATCGATCCTCGAGCCCAACGCCAAGAAGCACGCCTCTTACCTGAAGTCCGAATTCGCCATGCCCAGCTTCGCCGGGGTGCTCACGGATGCCCAGGTCGAGTCCATCGTGCTCTACATCAAGGCCCTCAGGTAGGCATTCGTCGGTTGTTGCTCGCAACTCTTGGCCGGTCCGGTTGTTAAATAGGCATGCCCCGCCTCGCCCTGCTCCTGCTGGCCGCTTTCGCCGCCGGCACGTCCGCCGCCGACCTGAAGCTGCCGGCCCTTTTCTCCGACCACATGGTACTCCAGCGCGACAAGGCCGTCGCGGTCTGGGGCTGGGCCGACGCCGGCGAGGAGGTCATGGTCGAGTTCGCCGGGCAGAAGAAAGCCGCCAAGGCGGATGACGCCGGCAAGTGGTCCCTGCGCCTCGACGCCCTCGCCGCCAGCGCGGAAGGCCGGCCGCTCGTGGTCTCCGGCAAGGACGGTCGCAAGGCCACGGTCTCCGACGTGCTCGTCGGCGATGTCTGGCTGGGCTCCGGCCAGTCCAACATGGCGATGACGGTGAATCGCGCGAAGGACTTCGCGCAGGAGAAAGCCGCGGCGAACCTCCCGCTCATCCGCCATTTCAAGGAAGAGTCCGCCGGCGCCACCTCCGCGCAGGCCCACGCCAAGGGCTCCTGGCTCGCCTGTTCCCCGGACAACGTCGGCGGCTTCAGCGCGACGCTTTATTTCTTCGGGCGCGAACTCCATCGCGAGCTCGGCGTCCCGATCGGCCTGATCAACACCTCCGTCGGCGGCACCCCGATCGAAGCCTGGATCGCCACAGAGACCCAGACCGCCGACGCCGGGCTGAGCCGCGGACTTGAGCTGCAGAAGGAACACTACGCCGCCCTGGAAAAGGCCGCCGCCCAGAGCGCCCCCCAGTCCAAGAACGCCCGCAAGACCAAGAAGATCAGCCTCAGCACGCGCAGCTCCGGCCAGCTCTTCGACGGCAAGGTCGCTCCGCTCGTCCCTTACACGCTCACGGGCATGCTCTGGTACCAAGGCGAAGCCAATTCGGCCGACACCCGCGCGCCGCTCTACGGCGTCCAGCTGTCCGCCCTGATCAGGGATTGGCGCGCCCGCTGGGGCGAAGAACTGCCCTTCGCCTGGGTCCAGCTCCCCAACTTCGGCCGACCCGGCGAAGGCTGGCCGCTCATGCGCGAGGCGATGCTCAAGCCGCTGGCGCTGCCTAAGACCGGCATGGCCGTCACCATCGACATCGGCGAGGCCAAGGATATCCATCCGAAGAACAAACAGGAAGTCGGCCGCCGCCTCTCCCTCTGGGCCCTCGGCACGGTCTATGGCCGGAAAGTCGCCGCCACGAGCGGCCCCTTGCCTGCCGGTCATGAGATCAAGGGCGCCGAGGTCATCGTCACGCTCGCCCACGCCGAAGGGCTCAAGACCCGCGACGGCGCCCCCGTGAAAGGCCTCCTGCTCGCCGGCGCCGATAAGCAATGGAAACCAGCCGTCGGCAAGATCGACGGGGCGAAGCTCATCGTGAGCAGCGCCGAAGTCCCCGCCCCCGTCGCCTTGCGCTACGCCTGGCAGGGGTTCCCCGAGACCAATCTCGTCAACGGCGCCGACCTGCCAGCTTCGCCGTTCCGCACCGACGACTGGGCCCCGCCACCTCCCGCCGCTCCCGCCGCCAAGGGCAAAGGTAAGGCCAAATAATCATCCTCATGAACAAACTCGCCCTGCTCCTCCTCGTCGGATTCGCCTCCCTCGCGAAAGCCGCCGACCGCAAACCTAACTTCGTCTATGTCTTCACCGACGACCAGCGTTGGGACGCGCTGGGCGTCGTGCAGAAGGAACAGGGCGAGAAAGGCCGCTTCCCCTGGCTCAAGACCCCGAACCTCGACCGGCTCGCCGCCGAGGGAGTCCGCTTCCGCAACGCCTTCGTGGTGAATTCGCTCTGCGCCCCTTCGCGCGCCTCGCTCGTGACCGGCCAGTACGGCCACGTCAACGGCGTCACCAACAACCATACGCCGCACCCCGAAGGCAACCTCTCCGTCGCCGCGCTCCTCCGTCCGGCCGGCTATGTCTCCGGCTACTTCGGAAAATGGCATCATGGCAATCAGTCCGGCAAGCGCCCTGGCTTCGACACCTCGGCCAGCTTTGTCGGCCAAGGCGTGTACTTCGACTGCCCGATCGAAGTCGACGGCGTCAAGACCCCCAGCCAGGGCTTCGTGGACGACGTGACCACCGAGTACGCCTCGAACTTCATCAAGGCCAACAAGGATAAGCCTTTCCTGATGATCCTCGGCCTCAAGACCTGCCACGGCCCCTTCACCCCGCCGCCCCGCAACGCGAAGGACTATGAAGGCGCGCTGGCCCGCACGACGCCCAACTACGGCCTCCCGGCCATCTACGCCAAGACCGGCCCCAATGGCGCCAAGGGCAAGGCCACCGACGCCAAGGAAGTCCCGACCAACCTCGGCATGTTCCGTGGCATCAACTCCGTCGACGACAACGTCGGCAAGCTCCTGCGGCTGCTCGACGAACTGAAGCTGGCCGATGACACGGTCTTCGTCTTCTCGAGCGACAACGGCTACTACCTCGGCGAACACAACCTCGGCGACAAACGGACGGCCTATGACGAATCCCTCCGCATCCCGATGCTTCTCCGGTATCCGCGGGCGGCAAAGGCCGGGCGCACCGAAGACCGCATGGTGCTCAACATCGACCCGGCCGCCACCTTCCTCGACCTCGCCGGGCTGCCGGTACCCGCCGCGATGCACGGCCGCAGCTGGAAGCCGTTGATCGAAGGCAAGACCGAGGCCGCATGGCGCGACAGTTACTTCTACTGCTACTTCTACGAAAAAGGCTTCAATGCGCCGCTCACGACCGCCGTGCGCACGTCCGAGGCGAAGCTGATCAAGTACCCCGGCCACGACGAGTGGACCGAGGTCTTCGACCTCAAGGCCGACCCCTACGAGATCAAGAACCTCGCCCAGGATCCCGCCTATGCGGACCTGCGCAAGAAACTGGAAGCGGAATACGACCGGCAGGCCAAGGCCGTCGATTTCAGGATTCCGGAATACGCCGACAAGCCGGCGGCCGACGGACAGGAAGGCGCCAAGAAGAAGGCCGGGAAGAAAAAGGCGAAGTAAGCCTCAGAAATTTGGTGTTTTCTCCGCAAGGGCTGTCATCGTGCAGCCCTTGCCCATGTCCGCCCCGCTCGACCTGACCCGCGCCCCCGCCACCGACCCGCTGGGGATCTATCGCTTCCGCGACGGCCTCTACGCCGTGGACCTGATCGCCGCCGCGATCACGGAGTTCGACCTGTTCACGAAGCTCGCCGCCAAGCCCTCGGATCTGGCGACGGTCTGCCGCGACCTCGGCACGCACCGCCGCCCGACCGACGTGATGCTGACGCTCTTCGCCGCCAACGGCTTCCTGGCGCTCAAGGACGACGTCTACTCCGTCACCCAGCTGGGACAAGAGCACCTCGTCAGCACTTCGGCGACTTTCCTCGGCCCTTACTACGCCTCGCTGAAGGATCGTCCGGTGGTGAAGGACTTCATCGTGATCCTGAAGACCGACAAACCGGCCAACTGGGGCAGCTACAAGGACGAGAAACCTTGGAGCGAAGCCATGCTCACCGATGCCTTCGCCACGAGCTTCACCGCCGCCATGGACTCGCGCGGCTTCGTGCTCGGTCCGGCGATGGCCAAGGCCGCTCCCATCGGCGCCCGCAACCGTCTGCTCGATATCGCCGGCGGCTCCGGCATCTACGCCTGCGCGCTCGTCGCCAATCATCCCAAGCTTTCTGCGACGGTCTTTGAACGCGCCCCGGTCGACGGTATCACGCGCAAGATGATCGCCAAGCGCGGCTTCCAGGGCCGCGTCGACGTCGCCGCCGGCGACATGTTCAAGGACGCCCTGCCCTCCGGCTACGACGTTCACCTCTTCTCCAACGTGCTGCACGACTGGGACACCGACAAGGTCCGCTTCCTGCTCGCGGCTTCCGCGAAGGCCTTGCCCAAGGGCGGGCTGCTGATCGTCCACGATGCGCACCTGAATGACGACAAGACCGGCCCGGCCCCCGTCGCCGCCTACTCGGCGCTGCTGATGAGCGTCACCGAAGGCCGCTGCTACGGCACCGGCGAGATGCGCGACCTCCTGACCGAAGCCGGCTTCGGCGACATCCGCCATCAGGACACCGCCTGCGACCGGAGCATTGTCACGGCGGTTAAGAACTGATGAAGGATGAACGATGGACGATGTCTGATGACCCCCAGACCATATCAGCCGTCATCGATCATCTGTCCTTCATCCGCCTTCCGTAATCTTTGATCCTCCATCGCCCATCTTCCATCTTAGCTCTCCCCCATGCCCCGCCTCCTCCTCGCCCTCCTTCTCACCCTCACCGTCCACGCCGCCGAAAACCCTGAGCTCGCCCGCGTGACCGCGGCCGACGACGCCCGCGTGGCGGCCATGCTCGCCCCTGGCCGCGAGAAGCTCGATGCCGTGCTTTCGCCGGACCTGCGCTACGCGCACTCCAACGGACAGGTCGACACCAAGGCGGCGCTGATCGACTCCCTGACGGACGGCTCGGCCAAGTATTCCAAGTACGCCTACCAGGAGCGTAAGTTCACGTTCCCCGCGCCGGGCATCGCCCTCATGACGGGCCGCTTCGACGTCAAGGCCGTCGTCAAAGGCAACGCCGCCGAAAGCACCATCGGGTTTCTCGCCGTCTGGCGCCTCGAAAAGGGAGAATGGAAATTCCTTGCCTGGCAGTCCTGCAAGCTCCCGCCGGCCGCGAAGTAGGAAGAAAGATGAAGGATGGAGGATGGAAGATAAGGGCCATGAATAAGCCCGTATTATGGCGTGTTTGTCATCATATATCCTCCAACATTAATCCTGCGCTGGTTTCATCCTTCATCTTTCATCGTCCACCCCCCATCTTGCCTTCATGCGCTCACCCCTGCTCGCTTCCGTCGTCGCCCTATGCCTGGGCGCCGCCTCCCTCGTTGCCGCCGACACCCCGGCCAAGCCCAAGGCCAAGGCCGAAACCCCCAAGGCGCCGGTGCGCTTCCAGAACGACGGTAATCCGGAGCACCTGAAGTCGCCGCTGCTGATCAAGCCGGACGAGAACGTCGCCTACGGCCCGCATCGCATGCAGGTGATGTATTTCTGGCGCGCGAAGTCCGACAAGCCCACGCCCCTGCTCTTCTACATCCATGGCGGCGGCTGGACCAACGGCGACCGCTCGTCGGTCAACGGCATGCTCAAGGAAGCCCTCGCCGCCGGCATCTCGGTCGTCTCCGTAGAGTACCGTTATATCAAAGACGCCACCGAGGATAAGGTCGTGCCGCCGGTGAAAGGCCCGATGCTCGATTGCGCCCGCGCCCTGCAGTTCTGCCGCAGCAAGGCCAAGGAGTGGAACCTCGAGAAGACCAAGGTCGGCGCCGCCGGCGGCTCCGCGGGCGCCTGCACCAGCCTCTGGCTCGCCTTCCATGACGACCTCGCCGATCCGAAGAGCGAAGACCCGATCGCCCGCGAATCGACGCGACTGACCTGCGCCGCCGTCCAAGTGCCGCAGACCACCCTCGACCCGAAGCAAATGCGCGAATGGACGCCGAACAGCCGCTACGGCTCGCACGCGTTCGGCATCGTCGGAGACGCGAAGAAGAAGGAATCCTCCTTCGATGCGTTCTACGCCGCCCGCGAGAAGATCATGCCCTGGATCAAGGAGTACTCGCCTTACGAACTCGTCACCCGCGACGACCCACCCGTCGGCCTGTTCTTCGGCACCCCGCCCAACCTCGGCAAGGACGAGAAGGACCCGACGCACACCGCCAATTTCGGCGTGAAGCTCAAGGAACACTGCGACGAGATCAAAGCGCCTTGCGAACTCGTCTACCCGGGCGCCCCGAACGTCGTCCACGCCAACCCGAACGACTACATCAAGGCCTACCTCCGCCCCGAACTGAAATGAAACGCCCGCTTCTCGCCCTCCTCGCCCTCGGCCTGGGGGCCCTCTCCCTCCTTGGCGCCGACGCGCCGGCCAAGGCGCCGATCAAGACCGTCGCCGCACCCGCCAAGGAAGTCGACCCGGAGTTCCGTAAATACCCCCTGCCCGTCGAACCGGACGAGAACGTCGCCTATGGTCCGCATCGCATGCAGCGGATCTACTTCTGGCGCGCGAAATCCGCCCAACCCACGCCGCTCCTCTTCTACATCCACGGCGGCGGCTGGTCCGGCGGCGACCGCTCGGTCGTCCGCAGCATGATCAAGCCGGCCCTCGACGCCGGTATCTCCGTGGTCTCGGTCGAATATCGCACCATCAAGGACTCCACCGCCGATGGACTCGTCCCGCCGGTCAAGGGCCCGATGTTCGACTGCGCCCGCGCCCTGCAGTTCACCCGCAGCAAGGCCAAGGAGTGGAACCTCGACAAGACCAAGGTCGCCCTGGCGGGCGGCTCCGCCGGCGCTTGCACGAGCCTCTGGCTCGCCTTCCATGACGACCTCGCGGATCCGCAGAGCGCCGACCCCATCGCCCGCGAATCCACCCGCGTCACCTGCGCCGCGGTCTCCGGGGCCCAGACGACCCTGGACCCGCATCAGATGCGCGCCTGGACGCCCAACAGCAAGTACGGCGCCCACGCCTTCGGTATCACCTGGGACGCGAAAAAGAAGGTTTCGTCCTTCGACATGTTCTACGCCGAGCGCGAACGCATCCTCCCCTGGATCAAGCAATACTCGCCCTATGAGCTCGTCACCCGCGACGACCCGCCCGTCGGCCTCTTCTACAGCGCCCCGCCCAATCTGGGTAAAGACGAGAAGGATCCGACCCACACGGCCAACTTCGGGGTGAAGCTCAAGGAACACTGCGACGCCCATCAGGTCCGCTGCGAACTCGTCTACCCCGGAGCCCCCGGCGTCGTCCACGCCACCGACAGCGATTACGTCAAGGCCCACCTCCGCCCCGAACTGAAGTGAGATCGCTCTGCTTACTCCTCGCTGCGCTTACCTTCGCCGCCGAGCCCAAGGTCGCGCCGAAACGTCCGTCCGCCGCCGAGACCAAGGCCGCCGCGCTCAAACTGGCCATCGATGTCCCGAGCTCGAAGGATGGCACGCTCCAGAAGGTGATCTATTGGCGCCCGGAATCCGCGGCGCATGACGTCGCGGGACCATCCCTGCCGTTGATCGTGTTCCTCCACTCCTGGAGCGGAGGCTTCGAGCAGGGCCCTCCCTGGATCGCCCAGGCCAAGAAGATGGGCTGGGTGCTCGTAGCTCCGGATTTCCGCGGTCCGAACAGCCGTCCGGAAGCCTGCGCGTCCGACCTCGCCTCGCAGGACATCCTCGACGCCGTGGCCTACGCCCGCCGCGACGCCCGCATCGACGCCTCACGGATCTACCTTGTGGGGGGCTCCGGCGGCGGGCACATGTCGCTCGTCATGGCCGCCCGCGCCCCGGACCTCTGGGCCGGCGTGAGCGCCTGGGTACCGATCACCGACCTCGCCGCGTGGCATGCCGAGAGCAAGGCCCGCAAGAACAACTACGCCCAGATGCTCGAGCAGTCCTGCGGCGGCGCCCCGGGCCCCGCGACCGAAGCCGAATACCGCCACCGCTCGCCGCTCTTCCACCTGGCCGCCGCCAAAGGCGTGCCGTTGGACATCAACACCGGCATCCACGACGGCCACACCGGCTCGGTGCCGGTCAGCCACTCGCTCCGCGCCTTCAACGTGCTCGCCACGCCGGACAAGCAGATCTCGGCCGAAGACATCGACTTCATGGTCCGCGAGCAGAAGATCCCCGCCACCCTCGCCGCCGAGAAACAGGATGACCCCGAACGTCAGAAAGCCGTGCTCTTCCGCCGCACCTCCGGCAACGCCCGCGTGACGGTCTTCGAGGGCGGACACGACTCTGAGTCCTCCGCCGCCGTCCTCTGGCTCTCCCGTCAACGCAAAGGCCAGCCTGCCGAATGGTCGCTGGGCCAGGCCGTCCGCGGGTCGACGAAGGCCCAGGAAGTCTCCAAGTAACGCCTCTACCCACCTCGCCATGCGCCTCCCTCCCCTGCTGGCCCTGCTCTGCGCCTGCGTCGCGACCTTCGCCGCCGACCGAAAGCCGAACATCTTGGTCATCCTGAGCGACGACCAAGGCTACGCCGACGTCGGCTTCAACGGTGGCAAGGCCGTGCCGACCCCGAACCTGGACGCCCTCGCCGCGTCCGGCGTGCGTTGCACCAGCGGCTACGTCTCCCACCCGTTCTGTTCGCCCACCCGCGCCGGCATGCTCACCGGCCGTTACCAGCAACGCTTCGGCCATGAGAATAATCCGGCCTATAATCCGGCCGACGCCGTGGCCGGCCTGCCGCTGACCGAGAAGCTCGTTCCGCAGTTCCTCAAGGAAGCCGGCTACAAGACCGGCTGGGTCGGCAAATGGCACCTCGGCGCCACGCCCGCGCACGCGCCGTGGGCACGCGGCTTCGACCAGACCTACGGCTTCATCGGCGGCGGCCATTCCTACTCAGACTGGAACATCGA
>Ga0222712_10000921_pt1 | contig 37662 bp, 61 predicted proteins | sample C33_657DmetaG_FD_165043 | JGI IMG/M metagenome (GOLD analysis project Ga0222712, IMG submission 165043) | Estuarine water microbial communities from San Francisco Bay, California, United States - C33_657D | ecosystem: Environmental > Aquatic > Marine > Unclassified | place: USA: California... | reverse complement strand
AAAATTGGAAAAAAAAAAAAAAAAACAAAACATTTAAACAATTAAAATTCAATAACTTATGACTATTATTTACAACTGGGTGATATCCTCAATGGATGAATACCCACAAACTTCTGACAATCTGACGGATGTAGTGTTTACAGTGCATTATAGACGCAACGCAACATCTGAAGTGGATGGAAAAACCTATTTTGCTGATACATATAGGACAGTGAGTCTTCCTCTTCCTTCTCCTGAAGATTTCATTCCTTATGAAGATCTTACAGAAGAGATTGTAATTGGCTGGTTGGAAGAAGTGTTAGACACGCAAGCAATTGATGCTAGTTTAGCACAACAGATTGAGAATCAAATAAATCCTCCTGTAATATCACTTCCTCTTCCTTGGTTAAATGGTAATTAACTAGATGACCGCCACTTATGTCTATCAACACATTAGGCTCGACAAAAACGAGCCTTTTTATATCGGTATAGGGTCTTCTAAGTATTATAATAGAGCATACAGAAAGAAAGGTAGGAACAAAATATGGCAAAGAATTGCCAACAAAACCTCCTACAAAGTGGAAATTATATATGACAATCTATCTTGGGAAGATGCTTGCCAAAAAGAGAAAGAGCTTATAGCTAAATATGGAAGACTAAATAATAAAACTGGTATTTTAGCCAATCTTACTGATGGTGGAGAAGGGAACCTTGGAGCCATAATTTCCAAAGAGCACAGAAAAGCTATTGGGGAGGCTAATAAAAAAAGAATTTTTACACTAGAGCAAAGGGCTGCGATGGCTAAAAGGATGAGAGAAAGGCTTAAAGATCCTTTGTACAGAGAAAAGCTTACAAATGGTTTAAGAAATAGTGATAAAGCCAAAGAGTCTGCTAGGTTAAGCTGTATTAGGAGAAAAGGATTTAAACTTTCTGAAGAAACTAAAAGAAAGATGTCAAAATCTAAGCAAAAACCAATAGTCCAGAAAAGTCTTGACGGTGGTTTTATAAGAGTTTGGAACTCAATGCACGGGCCTGAGATAGAACTAGGATTCAGTCAAGGTAATATTTGGAGGTGTTGCAGAGGTATAGCTAAAACATCATACGGATTTAAATGGGAATATTTGATTAAGTGAACAAAACAAACTATATTTGTATAAAATCAACAAGTTATGAACTTAAAATTACATGAGGTGATAACCCTCTTTTATGAACTCAATGGTGTTACAAAGGAAGATGGACAGGTGGTAACACAAGGTCTTTTGAAGCAGAAGATGTCTCTTAAGCTAAAAGTGTATTTACAAAGACTAAACAACTCTATAGCTGAAGATATTAAAATCTATGAGGAGGCTAGAAAAGAACTGTTTAAGAAACATGGCAAAGAAGAAAATGGAATGATTAGTATTAGTAATGAAAACCTTCCTGAATTTAATAAGGAACATAATGATCTCCTTCAAGCAGATAAGACTATTAATGTAGCAACATTATGGGGAGCTGACTTGACATTAGACAGTCTATCTAATATTGAAACTGAGGAGTATTATCCATTGGTTTTCAAGCTGGTAGATGAGAAGAAATAATCATTTAAATGTTTAAAATTGATAACATCTTGAGAAACATATGATTATAGTGTTATTTGGCCAACCTCATAGTGGTAAGTCCACTATAGCCAATGAGATATTAAAAAAGACCACCACCTATGTGAACATAGATGGAGATAAGCTTAGAGAGCTGTTTGTAAACAAGGATTATTCTAAAGAGGGTAGAATAAAAAACCTGAACAGAGCTAGTGACATTGCTCACTATCTAAACAGCACAGGTAAGAACGTTGTTCTATCGCTTGTCTATCCCTACAAAGAAGCTAGAGACTATTTAAGAAGTTTGACAAAGGATGTCTATTTTGTTCACCTAACATACAAGGGTGAAAGAGGTAGAGAATCTTTCCATGTACAAGATTTTGACACACCTGTTGATGAAGATGTTTTGAATCTTGACACATCTTCCCTATCTTTGGACAACTGTACACAAATCATAAATAGTCATATCAATGCAAAACGTTTTGGCAAAAGCTTCGAGCAAGTCTGGACAATGGGCAATGTTTATTGGCAAACAGTAACTTTTTAAATTCAAAATTATGGCGGTAACAATAGATTTAACAGGACATAAGTTTGGAAAACTAACTGCCTTAGAATACAAGGGTGATAAGAGTGCATCTGGAGAAAGAATGTGGGTGTGCAAGTGTGAGTGTGGAAATGTAAAGCTTATTCAGAGAAAACACTTACAGAATGGATACACTAGAAGTTGTGGATGCATGACCAATCTCAAAAACAAAGATCACAAGAGTTGGAAAGGTTTTGGTGATATTCCTAGAGATTTCTATTCAAATATTAAAAGAGGAGCTGAATCTAGAAAAATAGAGTTTGATATAACCATAGAAGATCTGTGGGAACTTTTTCTAAAACAAAATGGAAAGTGCGCTTTGTCAGGATTACCTATTGAATTTTCAAAGGTGAGAAAAGATACTGTAACTAAAACAGTTAGTTTAGACAGAATTGACTCTTCTAGAGGTTATGTAAAAGACAATATACAGTTTGTACACAAGCACATAAACATAATGAAAAACAAATTTGATCAAGATTATTTCATATCTTTATGTGAGAGTATTGTTAATCATATTAAAACCAAATAATATGGGATGGTCTAAAAAAGTTCATGTAAAGAGTTCTCTACCTAAGACTGAAAATCAATGGGCACTTTTTATAGGAAGATGGCAACCTCTTCATAGGGGTCATAAAGAAATGTTTAATCAAGTAATTAATGAAGGGGGTAAAGTATTAATAGCTATTAGAGATGTTCCTACAGATGAAAAGAATCCTTGGTCTGCTATTGAGATAATGTATCATCTGTCTAATCAGCTGATGGATTTAATTGAACAAAAGAAACTTAAAATCATCATCATTCCTGATATTGAATCTATCAACATTGGTATAAATGTAGAATATGATATAATTGAATATACTAATTCTTAATAAATAGACTAAATATGGGCTAGCAGGGATAATATCACCTGGCTAGCCTTTATTTTTTTATGGCATTCCCATTGTCTGTCTGTGCCTTTGTGCTCAGGACACCAATCCCAATCTCCTGGATCAAATCTGAAATGTGGTTTATTCCAGCATCCATGACATACATCTTCTCTGTGTATTCTTATACAGCTAAACTCATGGTCAGCCTCTGTGAAGTTGGATATCATCACCACCTTCTTATCCATAGCCCACGCTAACCAGCTAAGCCCACTAGATAGTCCTATAAATAGATGGCTATGATGAATAACATTCATCGTGTTTTCTATAGAGCAGTCTTCCAGCTGTTCACAATTGTCAAAAGGATTTCTTTCCTGTGAGGTGTTTATCACCCTATATCCCTTCTCATGTAGGAAGTTGATTAATAGCTGCCATCCATCCTTGGTCCAAAACTTACAGCCAGCTGTAGAATTAGTGGCTATCGTAACATATTTACCATATAAATTGTTACCAGGCGTAAAGCTAATTCTTGGTTTAAGTTCTTGATAATCAAGGCCTAAGATGTTTGTAGCTGCCTCTTGAAGCCTTATAGTGTTACACAAAAGCGGTTCTTTGTCAGGATTGTAAAACCATCCTATGCTGTACATACCAATAATGTTATCTATCCTCTCTCCAGGCTTGACAAACTCAAGCTCTGGATAGACATCTTTAAAGAGAAAGTTTTTGTGTGTGCTCACCACCACCTTACAATTGTGCTTTTTCTGAAACTCTAACACATAAGGCATCCAGGCTATAGTGTCTCCTAGTGACTTACTGTCAAAAGCTATGTACACACGCTTACCTGTGTAGTCTAGTGTGTATTCATAATACAAATCACCATCCTTCCACACCTTAATAGTCCATTTGGTATACCATCTTCTGTTGAGCTTCACCCAGTTGTTAGTGGTGATTTCACTATCAAAGTGACATGTTCCCTGCTCATCAAAATATTTAACTAGGAATTTGCTTTTAGAGTTTCCTCTTATTTCTAGAAACGGTTCATGAATAAAATAGTGAACAATTGTCACGCTTTCCTCTTGAGGCTGTATTGGTTTATCTACCACCTCATGATATAAATCAATGTGTTTTTGAGCAAACTGAAGTCTTTGTTCTACGGGAATGGTGTATGTTGGTTTAGTTTTTAACAGCTCTGTGAGCTGTTCTTTCATTTTCTCAGGCTTCAGATCTGTAATATAGGGCGTGAACATATCTCCATATTGAGGAAGATTGCGAGCTAGAATTGGTAACCCGTGTCCTATAGCTTCTCTAATCACTAGTGGATTACATTCAAATGTGCTATTGAATAGGAACACATCTGCAGATGCCATAAACCCATCTATATCATCTCTTTCTCCCCACACATGTACATTAGAAGGTAGGTCTTTCATAATAGGTTCCCAGTAGTGCTGGAAGTTGCCTGCTTGATTTCCTACAAAATGAAATGTTACATCTGGCATTTGTCTAGCTAGCTCTACAGCTTCTCCTTGATTCTTTCCAGGAGTCCATAGTCCTACATTGAGCACATGTTTCCCTGGTCCCCATCCTATCATAGGTGCACTGTTTTTCCTTACAATAGGATATTCTATCACCTCTTTTCTAGAAGGCATGTTAGCAAATGTCTTTAGATGGAAAGGAGTACAGAATGCATATGCATCTGGATGATAGCGCTTCTCAATATCTGGTTTGAATATAATGTTGTGACATGTTTCAATCACTCTCCAGGTTCTATCTGGATTGTAAATAGCTTGTCTCACCTCTTCTGGCCAGTTATTATGCCCATCTTCCACCATCTCATCTATGTGCACTATATCTACAGCATGTCTTTTAATAATATCCACTATCTCTAGTTTATCAGTTCCTAGTGTGTAGAAGTGGTGAGCTAGCTCTTTTATCTGTTTTTTCTGCACTACATAATGATCACTGTGATTGGCATATTCCACCACAATGATTCTAGTGTTGGTGTATTTAATTAGGTCTTTGATTCTCTCTAGAAGGAATGCAGGCATGCCTCCTGTAGATAGATGTGGTGCAAGGAATAACACCTTTAGCTGGTTCTTTTGACGCTCTATCATCCTGTACATAGTGACAGCATCCTTCTCTCCATGGTAGAATAGCAGTTGATTCTCAACAGCAGGCACAGCAACAAAATGGTTGGTGTGTTGCTTCCTACCTGTGAATGTTAAATTATTCACCCTATCTAAGGACCCATTAATGTATATGTATGGCAGTCCACTAAAGGCTTTGTATTTCCATAGAAGTACATTAGCTATGGTTTCCTCGTGATAGGGAGCATACCATTGTGGATTCTGAATTATCCTTGGATGGTTACACATCCATGCCCACTCATCTAGGAAGTCTATACACCAATCACCAGCTACAAAATACCCTGTCTGTCTATATTTATCCCTGATGTATTGGTCCACACCAAACAGCTCACAGGCTGGATGTTCAAGGGTGCCTGACATATCATCTCTACTGTCAGCCCCACCTCTACCATTAAGTATCATCCAGTCATATATCCCTTCTGTGAAATAGGGATAAACGGACTTTGGTGAGAAGAAGCTAAATATCCTGTCTATATACTTGGTGGCAACACTATCACTATCTATATAAGCCACTATTTTAGCATGTGTTAATGCATCTTTAACAATTAGTGGACGCTGTATAAGGATGTTATAGATGTCGCTATTAGACCTGTCAATATATTTCTGTTGGGGTATATCCTTGACATCACAATTCCAACGAAAGGTGACTGCTCCTTCAATTTTTACATCTGAGTTGAGCATATACACCATTACCACAGGAAACTTGCTAAATGTTAAAATGGAATCTACACAGGCTTGGACAGTTTCTTTATAGCTCTCTGTAGCATAGAGCACATAGGCTTTTTCCCATCTAACATCCTCATTTACATAATATCCATACCACTGGTTATCGTACAGCTTCACTAGTCCTGGATAGCGTTTTGCTATCACCTCTGGTGTGAGATCTGGCTGATGATGAGTTTCATATTCATTCCCATACTGCTCACCATCCTGAGGCATCATATAGGGTACAGCCACTAGAAACCTCTTGTCCATTAAATCAAAATCTGTAAGCAGGTTTTGGGCTAGCTCTGTAGGAATGTGTTCTAGCACATCTCCTAGAATGATGAAGTCATAGGGTTTTACATCAAAATTTAGGATGTTTGCCACATAAACACTATCATATTTATCCCTTAAATCAAACCTATCCACGTAGGGAGCAAACACCTCCACAGCATCTATTCTATATCCTAGGTCTCTTAGGAGCTCTGAATAGGTGCCCTGTCCAGGACCCACATCTAAGATTCTTTTGTTTAAGGGAACATTATCTATAAACCACTGTCTTACATCCTGCTTGAAATAGTCATAACTATTGGGCATAACCACTTGATTTTCTGTCCCAAAGGTAGAAAAAATATTTGGTAGTTTCAAAACTTTTTCATAGATTTGCCACGAGACACCTACTCTGTCAGGTTATTGCTATATTATGCCCCGTCCTGGGGATTTTATTTCAGGCCAAATTACATAGCACTTCTGGTTTCTGTTCGGAGAGATCTGGGAGTGCTATGCTTTTATAAACCCCTTTCCTATGTAAATGTGCTATGGAAAACCTATTTGAAGAACAAGTAAAAGAAGAATTAAAAAGCATGGACCAGCGTCTTTATGATCTAGAGGAGAAAATGACCTCCATAGATACCAAACTTACACAAGTGGTAGACGCTATTTTGGGCAACCCCCTCACAAAACAGGGTGGGTTTGTTAAAGATATTGAGTATCTGGAAGAGAAGATAAACAAGCTAGAAAAGCAGGTGGAGAAGCATGAGGAATTCAAGAAAAAGGTGTATTGGGCTGCTGCCATTATAGGCGCACTTGTTATGGGAGCTGAATATGTCACCAAAATTATTGCCAACCTAACTAATTGATATGGAGTTTGTTAAGAAGAATTTATTGAGCTTAGCCATAGTGGTGCTACTAATAGTGGTGGCTCTACAAAAGTGTGCTCAACCTAATCCTTCTGAAGAACCTACGATTGTTAGGGATACAGCTTGGGTGGTAAAAGACTCCCTGATATACAGCAAACCTCAGCTGGTAAAGACTATTGAGATAGAATCACATGACACCATTATCAACCAGTATATACCAGACACCAATTATGCAAAGCTAGTGATTCAGTACCAAGAGATTGTAAATCAATTACTTGCAAAGAACATCATGGAGGACTCCATACGCATTGATACAAATGGGTATGTAAAGATAACAGACACTGTACAGAAAAACCTAATTGTAGGTAGAGGCACACAGGTGAATATTAAGTATCCCATTATCAAGGAGACTGTCACAATTCCTCCAAAAAAAGTGACACAGCTGTATGTAGGGGGGGTCTTCCAAACTGGTGGTGATAATCAGCAAATAGGGGCATCTGCTCTTCTGAAAACCAGGAAGGATTTTGCTTTGTCAGGGTCACTAAGTGTAAATACTTATGGCGATTTACAATACGGAATAGGTGCATTTTGGAAGATAAAGCTTAAAAAATGAATATAGAAAAACTAAAAGGTCACATTCCTGATGCTGTAATAGCTCAGCTACCTGACACCATCTCCAAATTTGAACTAGACACCCCCGTTAAATTAGCCCATTTCTTAGCCCAAGCAGGACATGAATCTGGTGGGTTTAAGGTGGTGAATGAAAACCTCAATTATGGAGCTAAAGGGCTCCTATCCATCTTTAAGAAGTATTTTCCTACAGAAGCTAAAGCTAAGGAATACGAGCGTAAACCTGAAAAGATAGCTAATCTGGTGTATGGAGGAAGAATGGGAAATGGTCCTGAGGCTTCTGGTGAGGGATATAAGTTTCGTGGAAGAGGCTATATTCAGCTTACAGGAAAAGACAACTATAAAGCATTTGATGCTGTGGTTCCTGAGGACATATTAGCCACCCCAGACCTTGTAGCCACTAAATATCCCCTTCTTTCAGCAGCGTGGTTTTTCCACAAGAACTGTCTTAAGAAGTGTGTAGACGCTTCTGACATCACTGTTACAGCTGTAAGTAAGTGCGTAAATGGAGGTACAATTGGTCTTCCTGACCGTTTGAAACATTTTAAAGAATACCACAATCTATTATCATGAAAAAATTCTTACACGATCTATTTAACGACAGTAATTCTATCAATGAGAAGGCAGTTATTGGATTTGCTGCATTCATCATGATGACAATATTTGCTGTGGCAGATATTGTTACAGGAGCTATGAATAAGCCATTGTTAGTTAACGAATTCATATTTGACTCATTTAAGATATTAACAATAGCCTGCTTTGGTATAGCCTCTGTAGATAAATTTATTAACAAGACAAAAGGAAATAACAATGGTGAAGAAAGCAGCGAAGGAGCTTAATGTTAATGCTCTTCCAATAAGTTTTAAGGAGTTTGCCAAAGAGCCTGTAAAAGGGCTCATGTTCATCTGCTTGGTGGCTGTGGGCTACCTCTATGTGGATGGAAAGGTGAACGCTAATAACCAAATTGAAAAACAAGGACAAAAGATTGAGGTGTTAGAGACAAAGGTGGACCAGCTCACTAATCAGCTTTGTAAGTCTGACAGTGCACTCAGTTCTGCTATGTCTAAAATAGCCACTCTCCAGGAACTTGGTAAAATCAAATAATCATGAGACTTATATTTTTATTAATCTTTTTGGTGGGCTGTAGCTCTCCAGAAACAAACATACAAAGCAATGAAACTCAATCAGTTGATTCAATTCTTGAACAAAGTGAAAAAAGCTTTATCACAGCTGACAGCGTTGGAAGAAGAAGTGACGAACTCATCAACAAAAAAGTCACCAAAACAGTCCAGCAAATCACCACGCTCAAAGAAGAAGTGAAAACCCTTAAAGAGGAAAACAATGAACTTAAGACTAAGCTTGATGACGCTGTTGATGCTGGTAAGCCTTTCAAGTTACTGCCAGTATCCAACGGTAAAGACAATAGGTAAGGACACTGTGGTGATAATGACCGTTAAGCAGGGACAGGATATAAACAACCAGTTCACCCTTCTAAATGATTCATTATCAACACTTAATGAGCTCACTCTCACCCTTCGTAAGCAAATGGCAAGCATGGGAGCTAGAAATATACAGCTTTCTAAGAACCTGTCTAAGTCCATGGATGAGATAGGAGTGGTTACTAAGCAGGTGGATCTGTATAAGGGTAAATATGAAGAAGCTGAAAACACCATCCGCTTTCTCAAGCGTGATCATAAAAACGTTGTTGTAGGTGTTCTCAGCCTTCTAGCTGCTTGGACTGTATATACATCTATAATGTTAAATAAATAAAACCATGGCAAAAGGAAAACTAACAGACTCTAGGAAAATCACCTTTGGCAAACGCAAGGGTGGCAAAGCTAGAAAATCCAGAGGTCCAAAAGATAAAAAGGTCTCTAAATATAGAGGTCAAGGCAGATAACCAAACCCCCCTGTATGGACGGTGAGCATGTTAAGAAAACAAAGAAACAGGCTAAAGGCCTTGAGAGAAACATCTCTGATGCTGGCAATGTTCTTTTTGCCTTTTGGATACGATGCACTTTTTCGATTATTAATGGAAGCCACTGGATCATATTGGATAGCAGACGCTATCTTTTACTGCGTTTCAGGATTATTCTTTGTCTGCTATATTTTGCTGTCCAGGCATTTAAACAAATTTAGTTAGAGCCGTTTTAACTAATTTAGTTATTGTAAATTGTTGATGCTCATTGTTTTCTCTAACAATCACCATATATTTGTAACATCTCATGTCAATACCTTCAAGACAGATAGGCTGGAGCACACAGGACAACCTGTTGTGGCAGATTGCTAAACAAATGGAGCAAACTGGTTGTCAGCTCTGTACCCTCAACGATAATATAGGCACAATTACAGGAACAAGCGGTACCTCAGGAACAAGTGGAGTATCAGGTAGTTCTGGAAGTTCTGGTACTAGTGGTGTAAGCTTATATTATGGATCTTTCATATTTGATAGTGCCACCACCCTTACAGCTGGTATGAACTCCAACACTACCAACCCAATTCAGGTGGTAGATACAACAGGGTTTAATGTTCCTGGATATATTAGAATCGGTGCAGAGATTATAGCCTACACTGGCATATCTGGAAATACATTTACGGGTATTACAAGGGGTGTAGCTGGTTCTAATGGAGCCAATCACAGTATTGGGGCTGGTGTAGCTCAAGCACAATATACAGCTGCTGGCGTACCTGCAAAAGTGTTATTGGATGTAACTGATCTTTCAAACGGAGTGACACTCAACCCTCTTACAGGTGATGTCACTATTGCTAATGCTGGGGTGTACAATTTGCAGTTTAGTACTCAGTTTGAAAATTTTAGCAACGATGTTGAGGATGCTATAATGTGGTTTACATTGAACGGGAACGATGTTCCTAAATCAGCTAGTTATATTACCACTCCCACTATACATGGAGGTACACCTGGTGCTACCCTCATGACAGTGAATCTTTTTCTAGCACTTTCTGCTGGTGATGTAGTGGCTCTGGAGTGGACTAGCAACCAGGGAAAAACAGCTATAACAAGCATTCCTCCTGTTGGAAGCACCATACCGCAATCTCCAGGAGTAATTTTCACAGTGAATAAAATAGGAATATAAAATGGGAATACCAGCTAAACAAATAGGATGGGGTACAACAGAGAACTTGTTGTGGCAGATTGCAAAGCAACTGGAAGGGATTTCTTGCCAGCTTTGTGAGCTGAATGACAATTTCACCACCACCACCACTAGCACCACTATTGGGTGATAGCGCCCTTAAAACCAACAACTACATATGAAGGAGCTTAAGTATGTTACAGCTCAGCCAGATGATACCTACTACACATGGCAGGTGAATCTATGGCTAGAAAGCTTAAAGGAAAGAGGAGATAGTGACAAAGCTATTGTCCTCATTTTTATCCCTAAGTACAGAGAACGAAATGAGAAATGGGACCAGGTGATTGCCCTCTACCCAGAAGCTGAGTTTGTTTTCTACAAAGACACAGATAGTATTAGTGATTTATTGGGTATATACATTCCCATTCTAAGACCTTATGTTCTCTGGAGGTATTTCAAGGACCATCCAGACATGAGCTCAAAGGCAATATTCTACTGTGATTCAGACATTCTATTTACAGAAAAGTTTGATATTCAACAGTTTGTAGATGATGACATAAACTACCTATCAGATGCGAACAGCTATATTAACGCTAAGTATTTTGACTCTAAGATTAAAGATGTTCTTCCAGACAAGCTGGAGGAGTATAAAACAAGAGACATCCTGGCTGAAATAGCTAGTGTTGTGGGAATAAGCAGAGAGATAGCTGAGGCGCATAACGAACATTCAGGAGGAGCTCAATATCTTATAAAGAATATAGATGCAGCCTTCTGGAAAAAGATGATGACAGACACAATTGTCATCAGGTCCTATCTACAAAAGGTGAATAGAGACTTCTTTGAAAGCGAAAGCAAAGGATTCCAGAGCTGGTGTGCTGATATGTGGGCACTTCTTTGGAATCTATGGCTCAGAGAAGCTGAAACAAGGGTGGTTCCTGAGATGGGATTCAGCTGGGCTCCAGACCCCATTACAAAACTAGATACACACCCCATCCTTCATAACGCAGGGATTGTATCCACCTCCATGGATGGATATAATTGCTTCTATAAAGGTAAATACCACAAAGGACTAGATCCTAGTAAAGACCCTCACCTAGATGCTGTCCTAAATGATGAAAAAGCTAAGACACGTTGTACGTGGTATTACGCAAACAAACTGAAACAACTTTTTAACAAATATAAATTAAACTATTAATCATGGCCACAATTGACAAACGCCCTCTCAAAGCTTTTGTACGCTTTGATGGTACTGGGAGAATCGTTCCTAGCAGCCTGATACTCAGAAGAAAGAAACCCAAGGTGGGTAACTGGGTAGAAATTCCAGCTTATGAATGCTGCAATCCCACCACAACAACACAGCTTCCATGCATTCAGTATGAAGCTATTGTAGGAGAAGAAACTGTAACTCTCACCTATAACAACTGTAATGGCACTATTGCAGAATTTGAAATTGTTGGACCAGATGTTATCCAGTTCTGTGCTCAACAAGGCACTGTTGCCATCTCAGGAGAAACAAGTGAGGTGTTAGAAGGAGGTCCTTGTGGCGTTCTTCCCACTACAACAACAACTACCACCCTTATTTAAACTTTAAGAAATGGCAAGCAATAAAAAAGACTTGAAAGCCTTTGTGCGCTATGATGGCACAGGCAGACTAATATCTGGAAGTTTGATCCTCCAGCGCTCTAAACCTAAGGTGGGTAATTGGAAACAAATTGGTGCTTACGAGTGCTGTGATCCAAGCTGTACTCCTCCTGTTTATGGAGAAGACTTTATTATCAATGATTTAATAAGTCAGCCAGAGGGAGCAATATTTGCAATTGAAACTAATCCTTTCACCAATCCTACATTACAAGTGGCAATGATTAGCTGTGAGTCAGAACCTCCAGGAGTAATCATCACATTAGATGTTACAAACATTGTTGGTAATGTATACTACTACTATGTTCCAAATAATATTCTAGAACAATCATGTGCTATTGGATTTAGAAGAGTGTGCACAGATAATGTTTCTGGATGGAACATTGGAATTGGATAAAAATAACAACTAAAAACACTTAATACCATGGCAGAAGAAATAAAAACCCTGCAGGATTTTTTGAAACAATATCCTGATGATAAAGCAGAGGCTATCAAGCAATACCTCATTTATACAAACCGCTTTGGGGGATCTATAAAAACTAACTAATGGCAAAGTCACTGTTTCCTGAGAAGATGCTAAACACATCTGGTGGAGAACTTTCTCCAGATGCTATAGCTACAAAGCTTTCTTATTTTGAGATTCAGCTTCATAACCTACATTGGGCTACAAGAAACCACGCTGAGCATTTAGCTCTTGGTGGACTGTATGACAAGGTGTTTGACCTGAAAGATGAAATAGTGGAAAAGGTGATGGGCTATACAAACACTAGAGCTAAAACTATAGGAGTGAATGGTCTTAAAGACTATGGTGTGGGAGTTAGCGATGCTGTTGTAAGTGAGCTAATTAGCTTTGCTAAACAGCTTGAGAACTACGCAGCTGCTAACAACATGCCTGATATTGAGAACATTGCTCAATCATTAAGTGGAGAAGCTGCAAAAGCACGTTATTTATTAACCCTGTCCTAATGACAATCAGTAAGAGGTTCTTCCCTGAGGTGATGCCTGATAACGAACTTGCTTATTTTTCACACCTCCAAGGACTTATAGATTCCATAGATGAGCTATCCTCTATGGAAGTGACTAAGAACCCTTATTCATACCACTTTAGAATAGCTCCTTCAGTGCCTATGTACACACAGATGTTACTAGAGGAGCTATTAAAGTTTCACAACCTGTTTGGTATCAAGCTCCAGCTGTCTAAAAGCATTAAGAGCTCTAGTACCATAACATTTGAAATAGAAATCTGATGGTTACTATATACAAAATATCATCTCCTTCTGGTAAGATCTATATAGGACAGACATGGAATTTTAAGAGAAGAATATCTAACTATAAAAATCTTACTTGTAAACGACAACCAAAACTCTATAACTCATTTTTGAAGTATGGTGTTGATAATCATGAGTTTATGATACTTCATGAGTTACCTGAGGATATTACTCAAACTATTCTTGACAACTATGAACAGTTTTACATGGATCAGTTTAGAGATTGTAACATAGAGTTAATAAATATTCGAGAAGCAGGTAGTCGTGGAAAACACTCTGCAGAAAGTGTTGAGAAGTTAAGAAAAGCAAACACTGGAAGAAAATGTTCTGAAGAGTTTAAGAAGAAAAGAAGCGAGTTTATGATGGGGAATACTATAAGATTAGGAAGTTCTGCATCTGAAGAAACACGACTGAAAATGGGAAAATCTAGAAAAGGAAGAGTTCACTCAGAGGAAACAAAACTAAAAATGAGAAACTCTGCTCTTGGTAAGAAAAAATCTCCAGAACATGTTAGAAAAGTAACAGAATCAAGAATGAGAAACCAAAAACTAAAACTTGAAATAAATTTGGCAGATTGACCAAAATACCCTTATATTTGTTTCTAAACCAAAAACTTACATAAATTATGGCAACTTACGATCCTTCAAAGAAGTACACATGGACTGCTGAAGACAAATTTGAGCTCAGCGGTAATGAATTTGGTTTGCTTTTGAACGCTCTCCGTGTTCTTACAAGCACTCCAGAAGCACAAAGAATCCTCTTAGCTAACGAAGCAGCTCTTGTTATTGAGCAAAAGATGGCACAAGCTGTTGAAACAGGTGTAGTGAAAGAGGTGGAAGAAACTCCTCAACAAGCAAACTTATAAACATGAGAAAGATTAAAAAATATCAAACTGGAGGTTCTCCTATAGGAAAAGGAGGTATGCCAAAAGGTGTAAAGGTGGACACTGCTCGCACTATTAAAGAGTATAGAGATATATTTCGTCTGCCTACTAAACAAACTCCATCTCGTAAAAAAGATGTTGATCTTAGCGCTCCTGGTAAAGGAATGATGGAAGAACTTAAGAAAAAAGGCTCTATGCCTGCTTCTCAAAAGAATATTGGAAGAAAAGGTATTAAGGTGAAAGCTAAAGGTGGTAAACAAATGATTAAGCGTGCTGATGGTTCTGTTTCACAACGTGGTTTGTGGGATAACATTCGTGCAGCAGCTAAACGTAATAAAGCTGCTGGTAAGCCTGGTAAAAAACCTACAGCAGCAATGCTAAAACAAGAACGTAAAATTAAAGCTAAAGGAAAATGAGACACATTAAAAAAGCTCAACGTGGTTTGAATGCTTCTACTAAGCGTGTAGGACCTGTTGATCCTAAGGGCGCTTGGACAAAGGTGCAAGAAATGACACTTGCTGGTAAACGCACACCAGTTAGTCTTACGCGTGATAAAGAACTTGGTGCCACTAGCATGACTGCTAAGAAGGGTGCTAAGGTGAAGGCTAAAGGTGGCAAATGGATTCAGAGTGCTATCAAGAAGCCTGGAGCTCTTCGTGCTCAACTTGGTGCTAAGCCTGGTAAACCCATCCCTGCTGCTAAGCTAGCTAAAGCTGCTAAGTCTAAAGGTAAATTAGGTCAGCGTGCACGTCTTGCTCAGACCTTAAAGAAGATGTCCAAAGGACGTAAAGGAAAGTGATTATGAGACGTATATTAAAAAGAAAAGCTCAAACTGGCAGAAACGTACCTGAAACTAGAAATTTAGGTGATGATCTGAGCATATCTAATGCCATCAGAAGGATTAAGAAAAATCCTAAAGATCCAGAGAATCTAGTTAATCAAGCGTTACGATTGCACCCATTTATTCAAATGGCTAGAGGACTTTCAGAAGGTGTAAGTCGTGTTGGTGGTGCTCTTGGAAATAAAAGTTTTCAAAGAGAAAATGCTAGACGAGACAGCACTTACGAAGCTCAAAAAAAGGCACTTCAAAAGAAGAAAGCAGGTGGTAAAGTGACTAAAGCTAAAGCTAAACCTAAAGCTAAACCTGTTACTAAGACTAAATCTACAACTTCTAAGAAGAAGAAATAATGCCAAGCATTAAGAAACTCCTTAAGAGCGCTCCTAGATTGCGCAATACACTTCCTCAGAATGTAACAAGAGGGAATGGCGTACGTAACCCACAGAAAGCAGAAGCTTATGTGGGTAAACGTGTTTTAAGGAGTGGTGATACAATTACAGCTATTAAGGGCTCCATCACTCCTGTTCCCAATGGACCACTAGTTAAGAAGAAAGGACCTTATGCAGGTTCCACTCTTCAAAAGGGTGGTAAGGTGGTGAAGGTAGGAGGGCAAACTCACAAGGTGTTTAAGAATAAAAAGGGTGATATTGTTGTAGACCATACAGCTGGTATTCCTGCTGGTAAATGGGACAAAATTAACCTCACTAAAAAAGCCAAAGCTAAGACAGTAAAACAGGGTGTTGCTTCTGTTAAGAAGTGGCACAGGGAAAATCCTAATTACTACAAAAAGAAGAAATGAAACGTCCAAAAAAAGCCCAAATTGGTTCATGGTTGAGTAAGTATGCTCCAGAAGCAGCCAATCGTATATCAAACATGTCAAGAAAAAAACAGGCTAAAGACTTTGCAGAGAACCAAATATCCAGAAAAATAGGATCTGAAGCTTCAAAGGTAAAGAAAATAGGAACTTCCAATCCTAATAGATCAACTGATGCTTATATAAATCCTAAGCTTACAGATATATTCTCAAGAATTAAGGATGATTATAACAGCATGATGAGCGAAAAAAATATAGGTTCTGGAAATAGAAACGTAAGAGCTGCTGGTGAGGTGAAAAGACAAATAAAGAAACAGAATTACAAAACAGGTGGTACAGCAAAAGCTAAAACTGGTAAGCTTATTCCTAAGAAATCTAGTGTTTCTAAAAAGCTAGGATCTGCTAAAAGCAGTATGGGCAATATGCGTTTTACAAAGAAAAAGAAATAACCATGGGTAAAATTAGTAAAGCTCAGTTTGGTAGAACTTGTGGTATTGAAAAACAAGTTCGTAGAGATGAAAGAATTGCTGCAAAAGAAAACCGTAGAGCTGATAGACTAGCTGATAGAGAAGCTAAACGTGAAGCACGTAGAGCTCCCAAAATGCGCTCTGGTGGTAAAACTGCAGCATGGACTCGTAAAGCTGGTAAGTCAGAATCTGGAGGACTAAATGCTAAGGGAGTGGCAAGCTATAGAGCTGCTAATCCTGGAAGTAAATTAAAGATGGCTGTCACTACAAAACCTTCCAAGTTAAAGCCTGGAAGTAAAGCTGCTAATAGACGTAAGAGCTTTTGTGCGAGAATGTCAGGTATGAAGAGAAGTCGTACATCTGCTAAAACTGCTAATGATCCAAATAGCAGAATCAATAAAAGTTTGAGGAAATGGAACTGCTAACAATTAAAAACTTAAATACAAATGGCAAAGATTAAAAAAGCAATGGGTGGATATTCCACAATGAAACATGGTGGTATGCACAAGAAAGCTAAAAGTGGAAGTTCTTTTGGAATGCTCTCAGTGAAGGCTGGGATTGATAAAAATCCCAATCCTACATATGCAGATAAAATTGCAGGAGCTAAGAAACAAGCCAAAGGTGGTGCTAAATTAAAGAAGCAAGCTGCAACAGCTATAGCTATGAAAGCTGCTGGTAAAAAGCCTAAAAAAGCTCGTGGTGGGGCAACACTTTCTCCCTCTAAGAAGAGTGTATCTAGTAACCTTGGTGGTTACAAGCGCACTATTGGAAAGAGTATGCGTAATGGTGGTAAGATGAACATGGGTGGTAAATGCAGAGGAGGATGTTATTAATATGAAATCAGGTAGACCAAAAAAAGCACCCAAGGTGCCCAACCCAAGACCCAACGCTAATTATATGAAAGAGGCAGACACAAAACTCAGACTAAAGAGCAAGATGTGGCCTCTAAAAACAAAAAGATTGTCAAAATAACACACAACCCCTCCTTTGTGAGGGGTTTTTTTATTTGTATGAAACTAACATGTATATGCCCTGTGTGGAAAAGACCACAGAGGACTATTAGAGCTATAGAATCTGTTGTAGCCCAGAAGTTTGATGGATGGGAAGCTCTGTTTATAGGAGACAATTGTCCCTTGTTTCAAAAGCATCTAGACGAGAGTGTATTTAAGAAATACGAAGAACAAATGGCTGCTACAGGCAATAGAATCCTCTTCCATAATATGGACACACGTTATGGAGGATGGGGGCATGGTGCACGCAAATATGGTATTGATATAGCTCAAGGAGAATATATATGCTTTCTAGACAATGATGATGTCTTAAAGCCCAACCATTTTGCCAACTATTATGGATTTATGCAGGAAAACCCTGACATAGACATGGGCTATTTTAATGCTCGTACAGAGCCCTGGAAGAAAGATAGACATTCTACACTTTCTAGAGGGGGGATAGGGAATGCTGAGCTTATTTTTAAGACAGATGTCCTTAGAAAAGAATACAGATTAGACGCTGAATATGAGCATGATTGGAGACTAGTGGATAGAGTGATGAAAGGAGGATATAAGATAAAGAAGAGCAAAGCCACTCCTACGTACATTATTATGAGCATTCCTAATTACAGAGAAACAGCTATTGACTAATGTTTTCTGTTATAATGCCAGCCTACAAGGCTATAAAATACATAGATGAGAGCATTGCTTCTCTTCAGGGAGCAGAAATACTGGTGGGGGTAGACAGTTGTCAAGAAACACTTGACCACTTAAAAGATAGAACTGATATACGCCTATTCTATTTTCCCACTAATGTAGGACCTTATGTTATTAAAAACACCCTGATTGACAAAGCTTCTCATAACAGCATCCTCTTCTTTGATGCTGATGATGTGTTAGCTGAAGGAAGCCTGCAGAAGATAGAAGAACAGTTACAGCCTGTGCACTATCTAAAACTCACTTACATCAACTTCTACAATAAAATAGTAAAGAAGGGACATAAGATGAGTGATGCTGTTATAGCCATCAAAAGAGATGTCTTTAACCAGCTAAATGGTTTCTATCCCTGGATATGTGGAGCTGATACAGAGTTTCACAATCGTCTGATGTATAACAAGGTGAAACACACCACCTTTGATGGTGTAGCCTATCACAGAAGATTGCATGGAGACAATCTTACCATGAGACCCTCTACAAAACACGGATCTCCTATTAGAAATAAATATTTGGATGAAATAGCTAGAAAGCAAAAAGATGGGCACTGGCCTAACCCAAACCAAAAACAAACAACTCTTTATGTTCCTTATTGAAATGCCTAGAAATGAGCTCACTATTGCTCCTGAGGTGACAGTGGGTAATAGAAAAAGATATTCAACAGCCACAGCTGTAGCATGGATTAATGAGAATAAGCTTGTATCAGCTGCTTTTAATAGCAGAAGAATATATCTAATAGAGCTGAAAGAGGATGGCACCTCACAAATATTGGACTCTTTCAAGGCTCCCTACAATCCAGACTTAATGGACTATAAAGATGGTGTGATAGTTACATCAGACTATCCATTTTCTGACCCTGATGGACATACTTCTATATTTGATGTAGTGGATGATAAGATAGTGTATAGGAAAAGCATCACGCTTCCCAGTACAAAAGCTCACGGATGTAAGATTGTAGACAGCAACACCATCATCATCACTAGTAATAGTGACTTTAACAAGGGGTGCTTGTTTATAGACGTAAATAAAGGCGTGGTAAAAAGCAACCTAAAAGACATGGACCACTACCCCAAAGATGTTCATATAAAAGATGATAGAATGGTAGTGGTGTGTGCAAAGAGTCTTCCTCAAATAGGACAAACCACCGTGATAGGTGAGTCTATTCTCTATCTATTCAAACTTTCTACGTTAGAAAGACTGGATGAGGTGAGATTTCACGGACAAACAGACTCTCTCACCATGGATGGTGATGATATATTGATAACCATTCAAGGAGATGATACAGTGGCACATTGCACACTAGTGGATGATAAACTTAAATATATTGGTAGAATCGGTGGGTTTAACTTCCCACATGGTATAGATGCGCTAAATGGTAGGATAGCCATCACAAACTATGGTGATAACACCATCAGGATATTTACTAAGGATGAGCTTTTACAAAGTCTGCAAGCATCTTAACATAATCATGCTTCCATTTGGGCTTTAGCTCTACATCTCCTGTAGGTATTTTTCCCTGGAATCTAAGCTGCTCAATATGAGCGCTGTGTCTTTGTATAGCGTTAGGTTTGCCAGGCTTATCATGTCCCTGACCAGACATATGATAGCTACGTCCTCCCCACATATAAAACCAGCTAGCCTCAGCTCTAGGAGGCTTAGCAAATAGTCTTCCTCCGTGTTTATGAAGGCTTTCTATGAATGTCATGTCATATCCAGCATTCTCAATAGGATGACCTCCCACAGCTTCCCAAGCAGATTTACGGAACACAATCCCTGAATTACCTATCCAGGTGATATCAGTGATGTTATTTCCATTATAATACACTCCTGGATTCCAATGGAGGATGTTTACATCATCTGTGAAATATTTAGCTACATTCTGCAAGTGCCAAGGCATAGCTACATCATCATCATCCCACTGGCATATAATATCCCCCTCACACATTTCTGTTGCAAAGTTCTCCTTAGCCCCAATAGTGGTGAAGGTGTGATTGACATTTATAATCCTCACCTGTGGGTGATCAAACTTAAGGGTTTGTAGAGGATAGTCATTCACTATCACCAGCTCACATCTATCAGCAGGGTAGTCTTGCTTGAGGAAAGAATGTAAACTCTCCTCAAGCGTATCCACCCTACCGTAAGTGATGCATTTACACGAGATTAGTGGCAGCATAAAAACGTTCTACATCTTCTGGTTCTAAATAGATTTCACTCTGGAAGGTGTTTCTCTGACGTTTGATTCCTTTCACCTTATTAGTGCGAGGATCAACATCAGGCATTTCTTGAGCACGCTCATGTAAATCATCCAAAAGGATGAGGAGTCTTCCATCCTCAATACTTATGGTGCGAATCACCTTGTTAATGTTAAAACTATCACGGAACACATTATACACAGGATTTTCAGGTGTACCACTCTTTAGTTCCTTACGAGTGTAAAAGAATTGGTTTTTCATTGGTTGTATTTGTCTAGTAAAAGTTTACGTTTCTCATTAATCTTCTCATACTTATATATGTCATTTTCTACAGCTGTATGCTCATCAAATGTCAGTAGTATGATGTTTTGTTCATCAAACGCTGCCTGAGGATATTTCTCTTTGGACAGGATGTGGTGGAAGAATATTGTTAGGGGTTGTTTACCTAGGGGTGTACCACTTATCTCAGAAAAATGTGCACGCTTCTTCCATATTTGTAAGAAAAACTTACGCATTTCGGAAATCTTCCGAATTTCATCATCATTTTTGACAGGTTTGTCAAGTTTTTTAGCAAATAAACTGGACATTTTAGATGGTGATTTTCTAGGTTTGTGTCTAAAACAATACTCTCCTTCACAACTCTTATCACATATTTTACATTTGTTTTTCATTAGCTAAGGGATGCAAAGTGATAAATCATAGTGCGGTCACGGTTGATAAGTGTTGCAGCTTCTTTCACATTGATTCTGCTTTCTATAACAGCTTTAGAAAACTCCTCAACAGCTTTACGCTCTCTTCTGTTACCAGCAGCATGTATTCTGGTTTTCCTATCCTTTATCTTATCAAGGCTAGCACCATATTTGGTGACACATTCCATTAACACCTGCTCAGGATCAATAAAATCCTGTTCTTTGAAGTGTCTAAATGTAATTGAACATTTTCTAGAGCCTTTCATAGTGTCCCAATCAATTTCCAGGCGTTTACCAAAGCGCTCTTCAAAGTCTCTTTGATACTCCTTGATTTTAGACACTTCTTGTATATCTATCATTTTACTCGGTTGTAGGTTTTAAATTTAGCCTTAGCGTTATACATGTCAATGAGGAAGTTAACATCTTCTTTAGCCTTCTTCACTTCTTTTCTCTTACGCTTATCCATCGTGTTAATCTCTTCCAGTCTGGATTCTATCTCATCACAGAGCTCAGGAAGGCTTAAATACTGCTTGGAGAACAAGCTTGTGTTCTCATCATCCAGGGATAGTATTAGTTTACTCATTTTGTTCCAGTTGATCCAAAGCCCCCATCATTTCTTTCTGTGTCTGAGAGCTCTTCAGTTTCTACAAATGCTACATCTAGTATCTTCTCAAAATAGATTTGGGCACATCTGTCACCTACACCAAACGGTAAAGGTTGGTAAATCATATCTCCTAGACATCTAAAGACAGCCATCCATTCACCACGGTAGTCTGCATCTATAATGCCTATAGAGTTGGCTAGCACCCAATTATGTTTAGAAATACCACTACGAGGAACAAGAATTCCTTTATAGCCCTTAGGGATTTCTGTGCTAAATCCTAGTCCTACAATCATCTTATTAGGACGTTCTATTCTTACACTAGCTGCATACACATCAAAGCAAGCAGCGTCCAAACTACCCTTGGTGGGTAGCTTGGCATGCTCACTGAGTTTTTTAAATTTGATTTTCAGCATCTGCTTCTACGTTTAAGTCTGCTTCTTTGATTTTAAGGACAATATTGTCTTTGATCTCATTAAAGAACTCTTCGTTATCACCTAACATAGCTGTAAACTCTTCTAAATCATATTTAGTATCACGGAAGGTGATGGTTTTACCCCATTTCTTTAGTACCTCAAACTCATTACCAAGCTCCATCATCTCTTTTGTTCTATCAATACCCTGACCATACACTATCTCAAACTCACACTTTCTGTAAGGAGGACACATCTTATTCTTTGTAGCTTTCAGTTTAGTGATGTTACCATATTGCACATCACCATCTTTTGCTCCTGTTTTAGTCACCTCAATACGAGCATCAGAATAGAATTTTAATGCATGTCCACCCTGTGTTGTAGTGGGATTACCAAACATAATACCAATCTTCTCACGATATTGACTAATTACAACAACACAAACGTTGTGTAAGCTGAGAGCTGTCTTTAGTTTTGGATAGGCATTACTATTCAGTACAGCCTTCTTACCAATAGCTGAGTCACCCACCTCACCATCTAACACCTTCTTAGGAATTAATGATGAGTCTGAGTCAATAATAACTAAGTCAATCTCTCCAGTGTTAATCATTTCCATAGCAATGTTAAAACCCTCCTCACCACAACTAGGCTGAGAAATAAGCAGTTTTGTAGTGTCTACACCTAGAGCCTGAAAATAGTTCTTATCCACAGCATGCTCACCATCTATATACAGTACACGTCCACCCTGTTTTTGACATTCAGCAGCAAGGTGACCACAGATGGTGGACTTACCTGTTCCTTCCCATCCCATTAATTCATACAAACGTCCTTTTACAAATCCTCCTACACCAAGTGTAATCCAGTCAAAACCAATTGATCCTGAACTAATTACATCATATTTACCCTCACTTTTGCTGTCCAGGGCTAGGACAGTACCCATACCATAAGCTTTATTTAGCTTATCCATAGCTTCTTGAAACTTGCTCTTTGATTCAGAGCTTTCTTGCTTTGATTTTGCCATATGTAATTGTGTTTAAATGTTCACAAATATAATACTTTTTCACGCTTTTTCCAAATGTTTTTAACAAAAAAATACCCCAGGTGTAGAAACACCCAGGGTTCTATTATTAACCGTAAAAACTAGTTTATCTCACATGCACCACCTGCACAAGCAGCCACCTGACCAAAGTCTACAGAATCATCTAATTCTGTCACCTTAGTGAGATCGATGCTCTTTAGATGAGATACACGAGAGTTATAATCATCTTCTGTTATGTCTTCAAAAGGAGCTTGTACATATGTACCTCCCCAGTAAGGAAGAACACTTAGTCCGTTATACACTTCTCTATTCTCCCACATCCATTGTCCTACAGCATCCCACTCATCATATTTAGTGTTAGCAATATCATGTTTTGATATATCACTTACATGATATCCTTCTGATAGATATCCATCATCTCCTCCAAAATCATAACGGTCTGCTACAACCTCTTTGGAAAGGAACTGATCTATTGTGTATGTTCTAGTTTTGTCAATAGATATAGTGGCTGATACGTTATGTGTATTGTCTCCTGTGTTATGCCCAGCCTTAATCCATTCATTAGAAAACTTCTTAACACGCTCAAGGGTGTCAATAGCTGTTTCTGTACGGAATATAGATCCTTCTGGAGCTTTTACAGGAATACGTACACAAATAGTATCATGTGGTCTAAGTTGGTCATCCTCAACAAGTTCTGGATGATTTACCATTAAATAGGCTGCTAGGTCCTCATTCTTACCAAAACGCATAGTGCGTAAGTAATAGGGAGCATGCCATGCATGAATACCACTAGCTGTACCTAACACTAGAGATGTTGTACCAGAAGGTTTAATACATGTAACACGAGCTGCTTCATTGATGCCAATCTTCTCACTAATCATTGAATTAGTTAGTTTGGCTACATGAGCTGCAGCTTCTAGATTATATTTAAGGATTTCCCCTGAACCAATACCAGTCATTCCTATGCCTAATAGAGCATCTTTTTGTGTGGTCTTAGACCAAATAGGTCTTAAATAATGGAAGTCTGTAAAACCAGCTTGCAGAGTGCCTAAGAAAGCAGCTGCTGTAACACGGTTGTTAAGGTCTTCCTGGCTAGTTACATCACTTACGTTCACCTCACACAGATTACAGAACTGGTAAGGCCTAAGGGCTATCTCGCAGCAGTTACCTGTAGTGACCTGAGGTAGATGAAAACAATGAGTTTCATCTTTTACAGAAATATCCCAAACATCCTCATGCAATTCTGTTCTTTTTGCATATTGAACTTTTACAAATTCTGGTTTTTCTTTTATAGAAAGTGTCAGATTTTTTTGTTTATGCTCTACAGATAGTTTAAAAATAGAAGACATCTTTTTCCTACCCTGAACTGTGGTTCTTATGGTGTAAACAGTATATTCTTTGTCAGAATATCCATTTGGAAACATTATTCCTTTTTGAGTTTTCTTTCTGAAACTGCTTTTTATGCCATAAAATCCAAGAAGGTCTTGCACATCTTTGATTAGTTGATAATTAGATGATGTTAACACAACACCGTGCATATCAAGAGGTACATGTCCATCAGATGAAAATAGACCATCTATAAAACCACGAATCATCTGCTCAGACCAATCCTTCCAAATACCTATTGGAAGTCCTTTAGACTTTTTATCAATTCCAAATTTATCAAGCCATTTTAAGAATTCAGGACTACCTATTTGGAATTCATTCACCTTTCCTCTTTGATATGTTTTTCTTTCTTTACCATCAATACTTTTCACTATTGATAGGAGTTTTTCTAAAACATCATCTTTTTCACTAACAACCAAAGACACCACTCTTTTATCAGTGTCTGATCTTTCTGTAATACATCCATCTCCATAAATCCATCCTGCAAGAAACCCTTCATCATAAGTGCCCACACCTTCTTTTTGAAGAAGAGTTTCTCTATTAAATACATTTACAGGAAGCTTATCACCATCTCTAATCTCAGAAGCTTTCACTTTTACATATCTACCATTTATAAACACAGGCCATTCGTGCTCAGGAGAACTAAAATAGGATTCTCCTGTGTCTAATTTCAATTCTATAAGGTTGATATTTGTACCAGACTTCCAACATTTGGCTTGAGACCATTGTCCATCTAAATTAGGAACAATAAACTCTTTGCCTTCAAGTTGTTCAATAGGAAATATTCCTTCTGAAGTGAGCACCTTAGTACCAGCTCTCAGAGATGGGTTAGTTCCCCAGTCTAGATTGTTAGTCCAATAGATTCCAGGCTCTCCAGAACCAGATAGCTCAATTCTCTTCCAAAGGGAATCAAACTCCTCTTCTCCAATCTCTCCACGCTTCAGAACAGCTGAGTTATTAGCTCTTCCACGCTGTTCGTTAGTTTCCCACCAGTTTCCATACTTACAGGTGATCATTTCCTCATCATCATGGCTAAATAGAGCTATCATGGCAGATCTACGGATACCACCAGCTAGCACTGAGTTAGCAATATGACACAGGATATCATGGCATTCTAGGGGTGTGAGGCTTTCTCCCTCTTGCTTTCTATCCAAAACTGCCTGTACATGTGCTAGACATATCTTCAGAGGCTCAGGACCAGGAGCTTTACCACCAGCTGTTATCAGTCTAGCGCCTTTCTTACGAACAGCTCTAAAGTCAAACTTAGGCATAAAACCACCCTCTAGATAGGCTTTCATGAGCACCTTTACAGCATCAGCCCAGCCCATAATGCTATCCTCAACTAGATAGTTACGCTGTTTTCCAGGCTTTGTAATAGCTGGAAGCTGTGCAATATGGTGTTTTTGAACACTATAACCCACTCCTGTACCCCCTAAAAGGAGGAACATGGTCTCACTAAAGCTGTGAATGCTGTCAATTGGTAAATAACAGCAGTTATAGATACGGGAGTTATTCACCTCAGCTGCAGCACCTGCAAACTGTAAGGCTCTCATAGAAGGAAGCACCTTCTTCTCTCTAATAAAACCAGTGGTTTCTTTAATCTGGTCCTCTAATTTGGGATACTTTTTAATCATCATTGCCTGATAACGATTAACAATCTCATCCCATGTTTCACGTCTTTTAAGCTCAGGTACATACTTTGCATACTTTCCAAACACCGTAATCTTACTTAAGGCATCTAATCCCAAATCTGTCATAATTCTATAGTTTTTTTGTGGTTAAAAAAGAAGGGCAGCGAATGTACGACTGCCCTTCCAAAAAACCAAGAGATTTACAAAATTCTAGCTAACTAATTTTCTTACAATTGCTCCCAGTTCAGCATCATTTTTATGAAGATTAACTAATCTAGTTAGCTCCCTATCTATGTCCATGAGCTTCTCAATATACAGGGTGGCATCCATAAGTTCCTCCTGTAAGTGTTGTAAGTAGTTATCCTTATTGTTAGCATCTAGGGTGGTACCGTATTTCATATAGCCTACAGCGCTTCTGAAGGCATATTTATCCACCATGTTTTGTACTATCTTATCCTTTTTCATTCTCTTTCATTTAATTGTTTAAGACACTCAATGACAGCCTTAAGTTCAGCCTCTGTTCTGGTGGCATACCAGTCATCCACCTTCTTTCCATTCACTCCCCAAGAAAACTCAGGACCCTCTTCTACATTCACTCTGATTTCAATAAAGAGCTTATTGTCATCAAACACCTGGAAGAGGCTTCTAGGATTGCTTCCTATGATTTTAGCTATTTGCTCTGTTCCAATACCCTGCTGGCGAACAAAGTCTTTAAAATCAGCAGGAACATTCTCATCCTTAAAGCTTTCCAGCATTCTTTCTAAGAACCATTGTTTGATGATTTCACAAGACTTTGGATAGTCTTCAAATAGTTTTTGTATGTCCATAGTTAGTGATTTTCTTGTTTTAAAAGTTCATCAAGCTTTGTTTTCCAGAAGTAGCGCTCATAATCCTCATCAGAAGACTGATTTAGTCTATCAAGCTCTTCCTTAGCTAGTTTATGACGCATCACTTGCATCTCACAATATATCTTGAAATTCTCATCTCCATAGGTTTTTCGTAGCACCTCTGCTATTTGGTTGTCGTACATGGTTTTTTCATTTTTTTAATGTCTAATGTTTCCTTGTCAATATCAAAGCCTTCCCATACCTCCTGATCACTGTCAAATTGCACACCAAGCTTTTCTTCCCAGAATTGTACAAGATCAGCTGTCTTATTGAAGACACGATATTGCAGAGATATTTCATCCTTGTTCAAATATCCTTTCTTTATCTTAACAATCTTTGGGAATAGGTTTTGGAATGCTTTGGAAGTTTGAGAATAGAGTCCCTCTTTTACAAGAAGGAAGTCTTTTTTGAATCTAGTGTCTAGCTCATACACCACCACAACATATCCATCCTCATAATCATAATCATCAATAATGGCTTTTGTGCGTTCATATTCGTTGTCTAGAAACTCTCTGAATCTATCTAGGTCTTTGGGCTGAAATAGTAAATAAACAGCATCTTTATACTGCTCATCTATTCCAGCATCTCTAACATATCCATTGATAAATCCATTGTCCTTGAGGTGATCACGACTAATTTTTAGCGTGGGCACCATGAATATACTAGTGATTGTCTTTTTTACTTCTTTCATTTTCTAATTTTTACAAGTCCATTGTTTTCAAAATTCTCTCTAGATAGGTTCCATACATTGTTCTCAAGAGCCCATTTCAGGTCTTCAATGATTTCACCCACACCCTTATACTCTCTGTTCTTATGAGTGAAGCCCTCATATGCATCTGTTAAATCCTGCTCAGAAAGCGTATAAACCAAGGGATTGTAATAGTTGGTGCTGTCACAAACAATAAATCTAGGAGGTAACACCTTATATCCTTCTAGCTCCTCTTTTGTATCTCTGAATGCTGCTGCAGCCATTGTATACAAATAGGCTTGAATATAAGCTCTACGATAGAGATAGTATTCCTCTAGGAAGTTCTCCACACTCCATGTGCATTTTAGGTCGTACACCTGTATTGTTTGCTGTTCGTGATCAACGATCACCTTGTCCATCATGCTTTTGAAAGCATGTCCAGCCACTTCATAGTTTTCCACTTGAAGCTGATTATATACACTATAACGCTTACTGTTCACCAGATTCACAATGTCCTTTGTAACAGAATTGTTGCGTAGCTCTTCTACAATCTTCTCAGCGTTATTTACATCCTCTCCTGTCACTACACTTAGTCCATTGGCTTTCACTGTACGCATCTCATTGTAATACACCTCAGCATCAGAGCCTACAAACTTAGCTATTACAGCGTCATATTTAATCTTAAATCCTGAATCAACATATGCTGCTCTGGATAGCTCCTCAAATGTTCTAGTCACTGCACCATCCTCATCTGTAGCATCTTTTGTGTGCTTATACAAAGCATTTACAAAAGCTAGCATAAGAGCTGATGGGGCTTCTACACAAGAAGACATAAAGAAACGCTTATCAAACTCATCAGGTTCCATAAGCAGGGTTTCTACAAGTCTGCCCATTGTAGCAGCTTGTGTATCTTTGTCTTCTACATCCTCCCCTAGGACATATTTACGATAGTATTTCTTCCTGTCCAAGCTAAACTCTTTTAAGCTGGACGAACTGTCTAATAGCACTGCTCTATAGACAGCTTCTGTTTTCACTGCTCCTTTTATCATTTGTTTGTGGTTTTAAAGATTCTCCTGCTGTTGGATTACCATACACTTGCAGGTCATTTTGATCTACGGTTCTTAATATTCCAGTGTTGTAAAAGCGTACAATAAACTGAGGATTAGAATGGATGCTACCCACAATCATGAATAAGGCCACTCCATACCCCAAGTCCTTCACTTCTACATCAAAGGGATTTAAGATTTCGTGCACTGTTTGCACTATCATTTCTGTTTCTGTTTAAATGCTTCAATAATAGCATTGTACATCACTCTCACCTCCTTAGGCACTCTGCCAAAGAACCATCTCACCTCTGGAGCATATTCATTACCTCTAGGATCAACTCCCTGAGGGTGAATTAACCAGAAATAATGACGTTCTCCATCCACCTTTACATATCCTTCATGCCAGATTTCTGTAAAGGAAGGCTCTTCGTTAATCACTATCTGATTAAACTTTTCCATTTTTCTCTAGTTTTGTTTTTTCATCGTGACAATCAGAACATAACACCTGTAAGTTGTCCTTTTCACAGAATAAACGTTCTACAAAGCCTGGAAGGTCTGCTGCACAGTTTAGGCTTCCTGCTGGGATTATATGGTCCACATTAATTTTCTTCTCTTGGAACCATCTCTCGCAGCTTTTACACTGATATTCATACTTCTGGCGCTTATTAGGTCCTTTATATGCTCTACGAGCTTCTAGTTTGCATTGCAATATAGGTTTCCACCATCTGCTCTTTTGTCTTAGAGCACTACGTATAAAGCTCCAGAATGCTGATTCTGTCATTGTACCAGCATTTCTTGTGCGTACAACCCTTGGCTTGTTAGACTTACGTTTCTTCTTGGTTTTCATACAGTTGTACAAATATACACAACTTTTACGACATTTCCAAATTTAAAATGGTGGGGTGGTGTCTAACCAGTCTATCTCTACACCATTGTTTTGTTTAACAATCTCACTCACCTTCTTAAACACTCCCTGTGTATCCCAATCAGTTTGCTTATAGGAAGCACTGGCTGGATGGGACAGAGTGAAAGACCATGTAAATGGTGGAACATAACGTTCATACCTAGCAGCATCTTTGCCTAAGAATATGATGGGAACACCAGCTGTATCTAGCACGTTCTCAAGCAGATATTTGGTGAATGGTTCCCATAAAGCAATATGTGAGCCTGCCTTATTCATTTCTGTTGTAAGTGCTGCGTTAAGCATTAGAACACCCTGTCTGGCTAAATAGCCCACATCTGGATTTTTCTTAATCTCTAAGCCTAGCCCGTTATAAAATTCACTTTCCAGACCTTCGTAAAACTTCTGTAAAGAGGGTTGAGGATAGCCTGTAACAGAACAGCCCATAAGCAGTCCATCAGCTACAGGACCACCATCTTTGAAGGTGTGATAGGGACACATACCAATCATAATGACATATAGTCTATCTAGACGGGTTTCTTTAAAAGCTCTAAAGGTGGAGCTAGAAAGAGGGGCAATTTGCTTACCCCTCTTACTCTCCCTTTTCAAAAACTCATAAATCTTGTCACATTCTTCACTTTCAATAAATGGTTTCATTTTAGCATGCCAGCTCTCGTGGAACTGGTCTTGAAACTTCTCCCAAAGCATCTACAAAGAATTTATGTGCGTTAATATGATTTCTCATCCATACACTTGGATGCACCTCTTTCATGGAGAATGTAGTGTGCTGATAGAGCTCCCACAAACTGCCTGATGCACCATAGTCAAAAGATGGATTGTCTATTTGACCTCTAATAATATTGAGCTGTGTGCTTTCAATAATATCTTCTTCAATAATCATTCTACCAATAAGCTCAGCACAAGTGCGTCTGCTCACCTCTCTTTGTTTCATTAGTTCACGATCTCTTTGCATTTTAGCAAAGGCATCACCTGCCTGTTTAATATATTCTGTTATGGCAACAGGAGCAAAGAGCTGCACCTCTCCAACGTGCTTCTTCTTAAAAGCACCATAATCTCCTGAAACACAACCATTTGCACACACTATAATGTGTGTACCAACAGCAAATTTAAGACTCATACTCTTATCATAGCTATTCTGCCATCCAATTTGTAGTTTCATTTCACTATCTGCTACATTCTTAATGACATATCTACCATTTGCTACATCACCACCTTTTGCTGCAGAGTATTTTTCTTCTTCTAGTTCAAATCCTGCTTGATATATGCTCTCTAACGTGAGATCCATAAGCTGTTGGTGAGAAACAGGCTTATAGGTTTTTGTTTGCAATGGAAGTTCTGCTGTTAACAAAATATCCTTTGCTGTCACATAGGACTTTTTAGTTTCCATGTTTTCTGGTTTGTTTGTTATAAAATAGTTTTAAATCGTAAATAGTCTTCAATTCTCTTGAGACCATAGGTTTTGGCTAAATCAGCCCAATCCTTTATGTCTTCCTTTAAATAGCGTTTTGGAACATTCACATATCCAAAATCAAACAGCTTTGTAATTTGCTGGCTGTTCTTAACACCTGTAACATCTGAGTCAAAGCTCAGGATTTGTCTATCAGAGTTGGCTTTTAAATATTCTACGTTCTCTGGAGAAAAACATCCTACGCCCTCATTTTGGACAGCACAACAGCAAGGAAACACCTTTTTCATCACCATATAGTCTTTCTTACTCTTGTTAATGAAAGCTGTTTCACAATTGACAATATCCTCTTTACCATCCATCACTGTAATAGGAACATTATTGGGCACCCATTTGCTTTTCTTATCACCAAAAGGACGGTATATCTTCCAATGTCCATCATAGAAATACCCAAATCTCAGCTCTGTATCCTTTAAGGGATAGAGAGCTTTGTTGAAATAGAGCTTCTTAATAGCATACACCTGGTTTTTCTTCAAATCCTCAATGTCTTGATGATACTGGTTCCAATAGGCTAGTTCTTCTTGTGTAAAATTGCGTGTCACCACTTGTATGAGGGAATAGCGTTTACCTAAATTCTCTGGTTGTTTATAAGCAGAGGTTATCTTTTTATATTCCTCTGTCATCTCTCCTGTAGATATACCAAGTTTGAAATCTCTGTCTATCATCAGAAGAACATCTCTCATACCAGCTAGATTGAAGAGCTGTTGAACGAATGTGAAACAATCTCCACGCTTGCTTGTGTCAGCAAAATCTATGTATGTAAGCTTGCCATGTTTATTACCTATTATAAAGGAGGGATTGCGCTCATTTCTAAATGGAGATAGTGTCACCACATTCAGCTTCCAGCCTTTATGAGGCATATAGAACATAAATATGTCGTATTCACTTATCTTATCAAGAATGGATTCAGCCAGTAGTGGCTTTTTAATTTTCCCTTTAATCATTTCTTAAAAAATTAGCCCCCATCACTTCTGACAGGGGCTTGTTGAGGAACAGCAGAGGAGGAATCAATATGTTGAATCATCATCAGCAATAGCTTTGTCAGAAGCAACAAAGTTATCACCAGCGTTATAATCTCTCAAATCTTTTAAGACAAAGAAATCTTTACAGCCATATTCACCTGTAATGTTTACAACAAAACGCTCATGAGGCTTTAAATCTTTTGATTTCTTCTTACGTAGTTTATCCACCACACTTGCATCTGTATAGTTTACAAGGCGGAAGCTTTTTAAACTATAAGAAGGAAGGAATCCTTTGTTATAAACTCCTTGATATTCTCTTGTACCATCTTCTTTCACTACAGTTTTAATAGTGGCCATAGCTACAACATTAGTAGTGAGAGAACCTCCTACAAGATTCTTGAGGTCTTTTACATTACCCTTCATCAGTGGTTTCCAATCAAGCTGTAATGTGGTTTCTGCATCACGATAGTCTAGATTACCCAACCATGTGCGTAGGAAGTTATAGAGTTCATCTTCTCCTACAAATGCTACACGATAGTCACGCTTTGCAAACCAATCAGGAAGACTGTCTGCATCCTCAGACCATGTGGTGGTACCTACAGCATTGATGTATTGCTTTTTAGTACCATCTTTGTTTTCCTTCTCTTTGTTCTCTAAGAAGAATGTGAGCTTGAATTTGTCTCCACTCTTGATTTCTTTCAACCAAAAGTCCAAACGAAGCTTTGTGTTTCCCTCTAAACTCTCCCCTAAATACTCAACAGCTTTGCTGTCTTCTTTAAGCTCAATGTCCAATAGGTCCTTGTACTCTTCTGCTGTGGGATTGACAGCAATCACCTTTGCTTCAAATAATCCCACCTTCTTGGTGAATTCTGGTAGTTGTGCTTGTTCTTTTAATTTGCCTCCAATGTTTGACATGATTTCTAGGTTTTAATTGTTATTGATAATACTCTTTTACTTTGTCTAATACAAGCTGCAAGTTATTAGGAATTTTGATATCTTCAAACATTCCATCAGGACTTTTTGCAGGATATTTTTTAAATCTGTTAGTGAGCAGATGATAGCTAGCGCTTCCATCTTTATTCTCTTCTACGTGCGTGTAAAGACAAATAGACATAAGTCCCTCCATAACAATCTGATTATCAATCAGCTTGCCTGCAGTTTTAATCTTATAGCCTACAATATCTCCACCATCCTCAATGATTTCAGGATGTGTTAAGTAGAATGTTGTAAGGTCTTCTCTAAGTTCTCTGGTTTGCATAAGCAGCTCTGTCATGTCTTTAGCCATTAAGCTAAACTTAGCATAACCAGTTTCTGTAGCTTTAGACACAATGTTAAAGCCCATGATATAATTGCTGTCCTCAATAACAATAGTTTTGATGTGAGGAGCTTTGTCGGAAATAGTCTTTAGCAGTCTTGTAATTTCTGTTGCTTCAGACACCTCTTTGTAGTTTCTGCTTTCTGCGTTGTAGAGTTTTTCTGCTCCTTTGAATGGGAGCTCTTTTTTTGCTACGTTAATAATGTAGGTTGTTTTGGGATCAAGGTGCTTGATAGCAGTGGATTTACCTGTGCCAGTGGGCCCCACAATCCCGATGAGTTTGCTTGCCATGATTAATTGTTATTTTTGCTGTAAATATAGTGAAATTATTAGTGATTTCCAAATAAATCTTAGATGATATTATCATCATCACTGGACAAACTCTTACACACCTTCTCTAGCTCTATAGAACCAAACACTGTTATCAGTATTTTGTACACAGGATTGTCTTCATCTGCTTGCTCTATAAGAGAAGCAAGTGCTGATGCTAGTTCTGAATATTCTCCACCAAGTTCTATTTTGCATTGTTGATCCTCAAAACAAGTGATGCGTAGTTCTGCTGTTTTTTCTTTTTTCATGTGTTTTGTTTTATTGATTGTTATAGATTCTTCTCACCTTTGCTCCTAATTCCATATCATTAGGAGTGTTATAGATGATGTCTGCTGGAATCACTATTTGTCTTCTTTCTGTGCCTCTGTCATAACAGGATTTGCACAGCTGTCCAGCTCCCTCAATATATCCTATTCTCATGTCAATGTGTGTAGAACGCTTATAAGGGGTTTCTACGCCACATAACACACAGTGGTCTATTTCATCTTCAGCTTTTCTTGCTTCTAGATAACAGCCTAAATGGTCTGTACCAGCTAGATAGTCAATATCCACCTCTGATGTATCCTTGCCACAATACTGGCAGATAAACTTTATCATATGTATTTAATTTTTGTTTTGTCAAAGAATTCTAAGGCTTTCTTCAGCCATTTCTTTTCTACATCTTCATCACTACACACGATGTATATGTGTGCTTTTTTGTCTGGATTATCATATTCCATAGCCATACACCTATTGATCTTCTGTGCTAGGTTCTCACCATTGCTATCAAAATAGTTGATGATTACGTAGTTAAGAGGTTTATATGTCACTCCTGTATTACCAATCTTTACGACAGCCAGGTGTTTACCCTTACCAGCTACAAAATCATCAAATATCTTTTTCTCTTCTTTCTTTGAATGGTAGCTAGGGATGCCTAATGTATCAGCTATTTTGGTGACACCACAGAACACAAGCACACGTTCATCTCTGTGCTTTCGTAAGAGGTCTCTAGTTTTCTCCATCTTAGCTATGCTGTTTTGAATAATACGCATTCTAGCTAGTCTAAGAAACATGGTGGCTTTTCCCTGTCTTTCTAAACTGTCTATAACATATCCATAAGCCACAAATTGTGCTTTCTCTGTTCTATATCCAGACTTATACTTCTGTTTGCGTTTATTATCCAAAGGAACACTCACAACAGTGATTTCATAGTCTACAATAACACCCTCTTTTATAGCCTGGTCTATTGAGTATTCAGCCACTACACAAAGTTCTAGTTCCTCACGTAGTGTTTTCTCTGTAAAGCTAGAGAGTGTGCCTGTAAGGCCTAAAACATGTCCTCCCACGTGGCTAAACTCCATGTGCTTATCTATCATCTCTCTAGCAGCCTCTATTTGGGCTTCTGAGAGCAGATGTATCTCATCTATAACAATGAGGTCAAACTGCTTTTCTAAGTGCTTTTTAAGCGATAGATGGGTGGTGTATGTGACATGGCTATCATCATATCCACGAGCTTCAAAGTCCTTTTTCCAAGAATCCTTGATTTTGTTGTCTGGATAGGCAATAAGCACACTTTTAACCTTAGGCTTAATTTTCTCAAGAATGTTGATGGTGGTGTATATTTTACCAAACCTAGGACATAGATGAAGAATACCATACATCCCATGGTTTAGCCACATATCAGCAAATTCCTGCTGTCTTTGATCTCTTAATGTCATTGATTACAAATGTTAGTGACCAGAATAACCACTCAACACTGCACACAGTGTAAGCTCCTTCAGGCGCATTGTTTCTAAGCACACTTATTGTTGGCACAATCACAATCTGCCAAAATGTGTCTGTGGAGTGTGGAGCTGTGCTAAATAGTTTTATGTTCATTAGTTGTTGTTTTAATACCAAACATCTTCATCAGCTGACGCAGCTGCAATTGAATAATGGAGCTCTAGGTTTATAATATCATCCATAGTGATTTTCTTCTTCTTATTAGGCTTGAATGTAACAATAGCCAGAAATCCTGCACTCTGGTCTGTGTATACACCCTGCTCACTATAATAAGTGGATAGATTATCTAAATCTAATACATCACTAAGTACCTCACGAGCAGATTCTCTCAAAGATCCTAAAGTTTTGTCCTCAGGGTTAAAATTACCTTCTCCAAGTTTGTGCCTATAATTCTGCACTTCCTCAAAATCGAAATAAGCAATGATCTCATTAATCATGTCTTGTTTAGTCCTTGCCATAGTTTGTAGTTTTTAATTGTTTAAAAAATATGTTTTATTCACAATAGCCTCATAATCAGCTTCTGTCATACTAGATTTCTTTGGAAGCTCTTTGAACATGCCTATTTGGCCTAAAAAGCCCAAACCAATACGAACATCATCTTCACCATAGCTATTCTTAATAAGCCTAAGGCTTCTAAAATACTTAGCTCCATAGTCATCTTTTAGTTTGCTTAGGTCATAACCACTAGGGTCTGCCACCTTATAGCGCATAGGATCAAACAGGGCTAATACAACATCAGCATCATTTTGGGTTTGAGAGCTCTCTGCAAAGTCTTCTAGTTGAGGTTCAACATCCCCATTTTTAATACGAATGGGATTGCTAATATCACGATTGAACTGACTCACCACCACTGGTGTATACCCATAAAAGTCACGAGCATATCTAAGCTCATCTGACATTTTATCAATAGCCTGCTTCTTGGTAGTCTGGTCCTTAGTGGTTTTAAGTAGACCAATGTGATCTAATACAACAATAGTTATTTCGTTCTCATGAGTGGGGAAATAGCGCTTATTATACTCATCTATTTGCTCAATGCGCCCATTTTGAAGAGCGTGCGCCTTTAATTCTTTTGCAATACCTACAGGATTCTCTGGTCCATCAATGATGGTGATGGTTTCTGACATGTTTCCAATATAATCTTCATACATTAGAAATAGGTCATGTTCATCTTTGCTCATCTTTTCTGTCCAGCCTAACAGTCTAGGAACAGGAACTATTATTCCATGATCTAGAAATATTCTTCTGCTCACCCATTTAGCCATCTTATACACTCTTGTGCGCTCCATAGAGCGATAGATGATGCGTAATTTAATGCCTGGGTCTTTTTGAGCAATATACCAATCAAATGGATTTAGCACAAATGCATCATCTATGAAGGATGTCTTACCTGAGCCCGTTAAGCCGCCCACAAGGAAATACATACTCTTACGGATACCAATGTATCTATTGAGTCTGTCAAATCCCATAGGAATACCCCCATTGCGTCCTTCCAGCCCTAGCTCCACTTCTTTTCTTAGCTGTTCAAAACTCATATGTCAGTGCCTCCTGCAGTTTTAGGAGCTTCTTCCACCTTAGCTCCTTCTTTAATTAATTCAATAAATGGTTCAAAGCTTCTTTGATTTAGATAGGTGAGAGAGTTCTGCATAAACGTAAGCTTGTTGTTGCTAGTTTTAACAGAGTTTTCTTTCTTTTGAAGGACATCAAATTTAAGTGCTTCTATTAGTTGAGCCACTGTATATTCTCCTTCAAGCACTATCTTATCAAATCTTATTTTACATTCTTCCTTATTCTGTCTGAGACTCCTAGATCCTTCAAACTTCTTGCCTTTGTGTGTGAATGTATCAGTGCCTGGAAATGTTTTCCACCACTCTTCAAACTGAACATTAGCAGAAGTGGCTTTTACAATCTTGATGGGTTGCTCAGACTCTACAAACTTTAATAGCTCTATTCCTTGTGTGGTGAGCTTGTTCTCTTTTGTAATAAGTCCCTTTCTCACTAGTGTCTGCATCATATTGCAT